>ENA-UPTF01001051-UPTF01001051.1-marine-metagenome-genome-assembly--contig:-NODE-1051-length-18087-cov-5.905608_pt1 | contig 18087 bp, 7 predicted proteins | sample MGYA00238166_ERZ767019 | MGnify/ENA primary metagenome ERZ767019 (study PRJEB28930, sample SAMN06266391) | marine metagenome | isolation source: Sea water from 250 m depth | place: Atlantic Ocean | study...
ATTCTTTTTACTAGGAAAACGCTGATCATCGGGGCTGATGAGGAAGGTATCCATATTGCCGAAAATATATTGAAGCGTTTCGATACTGGCCTGGATGTAGTAGGATTTGTTGATCATCAATTACCCATTGATGAAGATGATCTTCCAGTAGGGTTTATGGGGAGACTTGCTGACCTGAGGGACATTGTAATGACCTACCGCATCTGCGAACTGATCTTTTCCACAACGGCGTTTACAAATAAAGAGATATTATTAATCATGGATGAGACGAAAGATCTACGGCTTACATACAGGATGGTGCCGCGCCAACAAGAAATACTATTGGGGAAAGCATCCATTGAAGATATTGGTGATTTTTCATTTGTAAATATTGAATATACTCTCTTCTATCGGTTACACCGGATCACCAAGCGCGCATTCGATATAGTGATATCCGGAATAATAGTGATGCTTTTTAGCCCTTTTCTAGTGATCCTATTTGGATTTGGGAAGGGTAGAAAGAAGCAATTCTGGGGTGCCGAAGGAACCATTTTTGAGGCGACAATTTTCGATGTGCAAGGAAGATTCTTGAAGGAACTTCCTCTTTTTATAGGTGTTCTGTTTGGTAATTTAAGTTTGGTCGGTTCCAGTATAGTGGAAACCAATGTTGCTGACCCTAATCTCATTTGTCAGCCAGGATTGACTGGGCTGGAAAGGATCCGATCCGTTAAATTTAAACCTGAAGACAGGCAAATCCTGGATCATTACTACGTGCAAAATCAAAGTTTCACCATGGATCTTGAAATAATCATGAAAACCGTATTCAGTATCTGATATGGCGCGTTACTATCTGGATTTCGAAAAGCCCATCGAGGAATTAGAAGAGCAAATCTTAAAATTACAATCTGTCGAAGATGATCAAGATCTTTCTGCAGAGCTTGTTAAACTAATAGATCGCCGGGATAATAAATTACGTGAGATATATAGTAATTTAAGTCGTTGGCAGCGCGTACAGTTGGCTCGCCATCCTGAACGTCCCTTTAGTATGGATTATATTGAGGCAATCACGACAGAATTTGTTGAATTGCACGGGGATCGTAATTTTGCAGATGACACAGCATTGGTTGGTGGAATTGGAAAAATTGATGATCAGTCTGTTATTTTGATTGGGCAACAAAAAGGTCGCAACACAAAGGATAACCTGTACCGTAATTTTGGCATGATGCGACCAGAGGGGTACCGCAAAGCATTGCGTTTAATGAAATTAGGGGAAAAATTCAATATACCAATCGTCGCGCTTGTAGATACGCCGGGAGCCTATCCTGGTATTGGCGCAGAAGAACGGGGCCAAGGAGAGGCGATTGCCAGAAATTTAATGGAAATGGCCAAGCTGAATGTTCCGATTTTGGCTACTGTAATCGGCGAAGGTGCGAGTGGTGGAGCCTTGGGTATCGCTATCTGTGACCGTTTGGTTATGCTTGAGAATACCTGGTACTCGGTGATCAGTCCGGAAGGCTGTGCATCAATTCTCTTGCATGATGCCAAGAGAGCTCCCGATGCAGCTGATGCCATGAAAGTGACACCTGCTGATCTTAAAGAAATTGGGATTTGTGACCGTATTGTTGATGAGCCTATTGGCGGCGCACACCGTGAACCAGATACAATGACCACTATCTTGAAAAATGTCATCCTGGAAGAACTTAATCTTATTGAAAAGGATAACCAGGATGGTTCCTTTCTTGAATCAAGAATACAGCGTTATGAAAAGATGGGCATCTATCAGGAAACAGAATGATACAATTTGAGTATCGCACCAAAGTCTACTATAAAGATGTTGATCAAATGGGGATCGTCTATTATGCCCGTTATTATGAATATTTTGAAGCTGCCCGTACAGAATTATTGAAATCCCTTGGTATCCGTGTAACGGTAATTGAGAATGAGGGTTATCTTTTACCGGTAATAACGAGTCACTGTGATTATAAAGTTGGTGCCAATTTTGAAGACACTCTGATAATAAATACCATTATCAAAGATCAACCAAGGTCAAGATTGCGTATTGATTATGAGGTTCACCGGGACAATTCGGATGAATTATTGGTGAGCGGATATACGTTACACGCTTTTACGGATAAATCCGGCAAAGCCGTAAAACCTCCAAAGCAATTGGTGGAGACACTAAAGCAGAACTTATGATGTGATTAATCTATTGGCTCTTGTCGCGAATGACTTTTGTTGATTAGGTAGACAGCTATCATAGTCATCATTCCACCTATCATGGTGGTTATTTCCAAACGTTCCCCAATTAACAGCACACTGAAAAAAAGAGCTGTGACTGGTACCATAAATATGAATGCACTGGCTTTTTCAGGTCCTAGCCGGGTAGTCCCAAAAAAATAAACTGTAGTTCCAAATACCATAGCGCCGACAGACAGGAAAAACATATTTACCCAAAAGATCCAGTCATAGGTGAATATTAATAAAATATCTTTATTCCATGTCGCGCCAAGGTAAATCAGGGTAGAGATTGTATAGACCCAAAAACTAAATGAAAGTGTAGAAATATGGGCGTGGGACCGACCCGATATTATCGACATAATCCCCCATGAAACAGAAGCGCAAATGAAAAATAAATTGCCGTTAGCAATGATTTGTTCCAGAGACAATGTCCAGGCCTGCAATACAATCACGCCGCCAGTGAAGCCTAGTATCAAACCAATGATATCCATACGGTAGACAACTTGCTTCATTAGCAATATAGAAATAATGAATGTAATAATCGGATTGAAGGTCGGGACAATAATGCCACCCACACTGGCAGCTCCATTATTGGTACCCATGAAAAAGAAAATATTATAGAGAGAGATAAACACGGCACCTGTAAAGATATATTTCATACCCTGGCGCGTTACCCGGAAATTATTACCGGTTAACCACAGTACTGGAATCATGGTAATACTAGAAAAGAAAAAGCGCCAGAAGGCCAGCACAGATGATGGACCATAATCACTCAGAATTTTTGCGTTCGTCCATGATAAACCCCAAATTGTCATTGATAATAAGAGTATCATGTATAATCTGAATGGCGCGTGATTATTCAAATTACAGTTAAAAAATATATTGGTTGATTATCTCTATTGAAAAGCCAGTTACATCCGAAAGACAGGGAAATTCATGTCCGGACTAGGCATATTATTCACGGCCTGCAACGCTTTTATAAGGATAATCCGTGTTTCAGTTGGATTAATTACACCATCATCCCAGAGGCGCGAGCTGGCATAGTATGGATGTCCTTCTTTTTCATATTTATCCATAATGGTCTGTTTAAGTTCTTCAAGTTCTTGCGCTGACACTTTTTTTCCATCTTTTTGAATCTGTTCTTTTTTGATAGTGGCCAGTACATTAGCGGCTTGATCACCACCCATCACTGATATTCTGGCGTTGGGCCATGTCCAACAAAATCGCGGCTGATAGGCCCGGCCAGCCATGGCATAATTCCCCGCACCGAAACTGCCACCAATTATTACAGTTAGTTTGGGGACATTCGCTGTGGCGACGGCTTGAACCATTTTGGCACCATTTTTTGCTATTCCGCCTTGCTCTGCTTTTTTTCCAACCATGAACCCGGTAATATTCTGTAAAAATAGAAGTGGTATCTTTCTCTGGCAGCAAAGCTCTATAAAATGGGATCCTTTCAGCGCACTGTCACTAAACAACACACCATTATTAGCAACAATACCTACTGGAAAACCACCGATCTTGCAAAAACCGGTGACCAGCGATTTACCGTAAGCGGCTTTAAATTCTTCAAAGTTAGACCCATCTGTAATTCTAGCGATAATCTCTAAAACCTTGAATGTCGTCCTGTGATCTTTGGTTAGGATACCCAGTATTTCCTGGTGATCATAAGCCGGTTCCTTAAATTCAACAGGACTAACATTGTTTGATTTCGGAAAATGATCAATGATCCCCCGAATTTTTTCCAGTGCTTCATTATCATTCTTCGCAAAATGATCAGCGACTCCACTTATTCGGGTATGCATTGCTGCACCACCAAGTTCTTCTGCTGTTGATACCTCTCCTATAGCAGCCTGAACTAGGGGCGGACCACCAAGGAAAATTGTACCCGTTTTATCTACAATAATGGCTTCATCACTCATGGCGGGTACATAGGCTCCGCCGGCTGTACAACTACCCATTACAGCGGCGATCTGTGGGATTCCAGCAGCACTCATCTGGGCCTGGTTATAAAATATGCGTCCAAAATGATCACGGTCTGGAAATACACTATCTTGTTTGGGTAGATATGCACCCCCGCTATCAACCAGGTAAATACATGGCAAACGGTTTTCCATGGCTATTTCCTGGGCTCGGAGATGTTTTTTTACGGTGAGAGGATAGTATGTACCACCCTTTACGGTGGCATCATTGGCTACAACGACACATTGTCTGCCATGAATTGAAATAAGTCCAGTGATGATACCTGCTGCTGGTATTGTATCATCATAGACTTGATACGCAGCCAGTGGGGAAAATTCCACAAACTCAATATTGGGATCCTTAAGATTTTCGATCCTTTCTCTGGCAGTTTGTTTTCCCCGTGCTTTATGTTTTTCAATACGTTTAGATGGACCCATTTTTCGGATTTCTGCGAGGACACTATCCAAATCATCGGCAAGTCCTTTATGATAATCAAAATTGGATTGGTATTTATCAGATGATGGGTTTATTCGTGATTCAATTTTTGCCATTGTTGAAATTTACGTGAGTTTGAAAAGCAATAGTTTAAATAAAAAAGGCACGGTTTAACGTGCCTTTTTGTTGATAATAACAGGTTTATTAAAAATAGAATTTTCTGTTATCAACTATCTCAGCTTGGTCTAGTAGATCTTGATACCAGTTCTGAAAATTTTCGTTTTGTCTTTGGCTACGAATATTTTTGTAAATAACATCCCGTTTTATTTCAAAATCAGAACTATCAATGGCTGATACATCAACAACTTTTACTATTCCATATCCGCGCGTTGTGCTTATCGGGCCAATGATATCACCGGTGCTTGCATTTAAAAGCGCACCAACAAGAAAATTGCTTCTGCCGATTGAATTAAAGCCACGGTTCAGTAATTTCGTGTCGCTGGACATTAGATCGACATTATCATTATTATCCTTTATTTTTTGAAATGTTGATCCTTGATCAAATTGTGCTCGTAATTGCTCAGCAAGTACTTTGGCAGCGGTCAAGCGACGTTCCTGGTTCAGTGAATTTTTAATTTGACCTTTAACTTCTTCAAAGGATCGGGTTCCCTCAGATACAATGCTATCTAGTCTGGCTACGATGAAATAGCGATCATTTTCTAAGGGATCTGATATGTCATCCAATTGACTATCATAGGCGAAACGAACAGCATTTCGAAAAGGACCAAAAATACGCAAAGCACTGGAACCTACAGTGATGTTAGAAGCTTTTTTGGTTTCTACCTGATGCGAATCAACTGCAGCGGCGAACCCAATGGTTGGATCGGATGCATCGTAACTGAACAATGTGGATTTGCGTTTCAATGCATCACGGGTATTGGGCCCCATTTCGATTTTTAACAAAATGTGGGACGCATTTAATTCTTCTTTATCATCAGTGGTGCGGTGGTCATTGACTTTGATGATGTGATAACCAAAACGAGATAGGACAGGACCGACAATATCTCCAGTAATTGCTGCAAATGCCGCATCCTCAAAAGGTTTGACCATTTGCCCTCTGCCAAACCAACCTAGGCTGCCACCTCGGCCAGAGTCAGGACTTACCTGGTTTCCAGGATCCTGGGTGTGGATATTAGCTAATTCACCAAAATCGGACCCTGTATTTAGCTGATCCATGATGGCTGAACAATCGCTCAGGACACGGTTCGTATCATCTAATGATGGATTCTTTTCCCAGGCAGCAATTTCCAATCTTCGCGTTTCTTCGCGGTTGAAATCATCAATACGCCTGGTATATTCTTCAAATAATTCATCTTCTGTGGGATCGGATACATCGTTCTGAACAGAATTAGTCGTTACATGGATGCCTTCAATCGTATAATTAACATTCTGTTTTATATAACTTGACCAAACATCATCTTCCGTGATCATCACATCTGCATTGATCATTTCCTGCAGTTTAATATTGGGTAAATAGGTGCTTTTCATGAATTGCTCGATTTGTACCCATTCATTACCGGAAGGATTATTGATGGCCTGGTCATATTTTCCTTGATCAAAGGTACCATCCGTTTGAAACGCAGGATCGGATACTAAAAAGGGTGGTGGTATATTTTGCAAGTGGTATAAAACTTCTACATCACTAGCGCTAATATCCAGGTCATCTATGGACTGGTAAATAAGGATATCGCGAATATATTCATCCCAAACCTGATTACGGGCTTGTTCAAAATCACGATCAGTCAGTTCGCGACCATTGTCACGGATTTGTTCTAGCCGGGCTGATACAGCGCGAGAAAATTCATCCGGGGGTATTTTTTGTCCATTAACTACACCAATGGCGGTGGCTGGATCCACACGGCCAAAAAGCTGATCAATAATATTGGCACCGCCAACTAGTCCACCAATAGAAATACTCAGCAGGAAAAGGATGAGTATTGCCCATAAAAAAATATGCATCCGGGTGCGCATAGCTGTCATTAATCCCATTTGTGGTACTCTATTCGTTTTATTAAAATTGGGTGCAAATTTAGACAACCCTGCCTGCGGAAGCAATTAACATCATTGGTAGTTCAAGTGACTCTAAAAAAGTAAATTTATGATTATGGGTCAAGGTATAAAATCGGACTTGAAGCAATTTAATCATAATTTGATTCATTGCACAAACTGCCCCAGGCTAGTGGAATTCAGGACTCGTATTGCGGCAGAAAAACGTAAACAGTTCATGGATTGGGATTATTGGGGCAAACCGGTCCCCGGTTACGGCGATCCGGATGCAGCAATAATAATCGTTGGTCTGGCGCCAGCTGCCCATGGAGGTAATCGAACCGGGCGCGTCTTTACTGGGGATAAGTCAGCGGATTTTCTGATGATGTGTATGCATGAGGTAGGTATGGCCAATCAGCCTAACTCAGATCACATGGATGACGGCCTGATATTGGACAATTGTTATATGACCCCTGCCCTCAAATGTGTTCCACCACAAGATAAACCTAACGCCGAAGAATTGCGAAATTGTTTTTCATATTTTGGCAAGGAAATGGCTATGCTCACTAAAGCAAATTGTATGCTGGCCCTGGGTAAAATTGCATTTGATACCTGCCTCCGTTTCTGGCGTAATTCATTCGATATAAAAGTGAAGGACCATCCATTTAGGCACCATTCCATTTACGAATTACCCAATGGGTTTCATTTGGTCGGGGGTTATCACCCCAGTCCGCGTAATGTAAATACAGGTAGATTATCTAAAAAGATGATGATAGATTTATTGAATGATGTGAAAAATTTCATCTAATTAAGAAAAATAATAAAGATATATTTTGTGCGGTAGATCATGGATTTATTGGATCATGCCATGTAAATTGATCCTAACTGTATTTAATTGTGGGGGAAGTTAGATGCTGAATGAGGAGGTCAAACTAAATTTATAACAAACATATGAGAATATTATGGTAAGGGTACTTGCATTTTTATTATTGGTTACTAATATTTTTTCGCAGGAAGGTGGTGCATCTAATTCGTCAGCAGAGCAGGATACGATGAGTTTGGATAGCACCATACCAAGTACTGCTCCCGTGGCTGTAGTTGAGGGCTTCAAAGTCGTTCTTCGAGAAGGGAGAATCCCCGGTAGAAAAAAACGATACAGTAAAATGCGGTTAAGTGCTGTAGATGCAAAAGCTCAGCAAAAACTTAGTCAGAAAGTTGATCTTTTATTGGACGCTGCAAGCGGTGATACTCTTTCGTTGGAAGCCCGCAAATCCTACGATGAAAATAAGGATAAGATATCTTTTACCTGGGCCTCAATGAGTGATGTGGATTTTAAGCAGCAGAATCAAACAGCAATAGGGTTCCGGATTCCGGAGGTAATGTTCGAACAGATCTTCCTGTTCAAGCTAACCTTAAATGATGGTCGATATAACACCGAATACTTCGTTGGTATCAAAACAAAACCAGTTCAAACTGCTTCCTTCAAAGGAATTAAACATCAGGTGGTGCAAGGTGGTGACAAGGTACAGATATCGGCTATTGGTTCTGGTGGCATCCGCAATAAGGATCTATCTTACCTGTGGCGCGCTCCTGATGGAATCGCACTTTCTTCAAATACAGAACCTGATATATCATTCAAGGTACCTACTACAGATACAGATTCTCATTATATCCTGTTTTTAGCTGTTAGCGGACCAACTGGTGAGGTTGTTGATCGCGACTCGGTTCGGGTAACTGTAAAAAGTAAATCCAAGAACAAAATAGCTATCTTGCAGGGTATAAATACGAAATTACTGCCGGCTGCAAGGGTGGCGCAAATTAATCAATTTTTACAAACGACTATTCAACAGGGGGGTTACATTGATGTCCTGGACCCCGAATTATATGCTAGCATGGCAGCTTCGCCAAAAAATTATTTTTATCCAGGTGATTACCAGAAACCGGCAAAATCACCTTTCGAGACGGTATTCAATGTGCGGTGTAATTCTCTCGCTGATGCCACTGAAAACAGCCTGGCTATTGGTGGAACAGATGTTATTACGTGGGATTTTAAGAAAAACGATGTCCTGAAATTGAATTATTATTCTGTGTATAGTACAGCTAGTGGAGAACCTCCCAAGAACGCACTACAGAGTGCGGCCGTACCGCTCAAAATGGCTGATCGGATCAACCTGTCTACCACCATTGTGTTAGATGATCAGGGTGGTCCAATTGGTATGATTGATATCCGGCCTTCCGTAGAAAAAGCACTGCAGGAATTGTTTTCCGGTAAAAAAGCACAACCAAATCGGAAAGATAGAAAAGGATCAAAGGATTTACGGGCGAGGTTCCAGGAAAGTATCACTGACACAATCGAATTTTATAGAACACACCCGGAAATACTGGCGGTTACCGCCCTTATTGTCGGGGGATTAACTATTGCTATTTTTGGAGGGGATAAAGATTTGGGCATGCCGCCCGATTTTCCCTTTGAATAAAAATTATCGTAATTAGAAGACGATATTGAATTAATGATAAAAAAATCAACAAAGTAATTAAAAGGAGTAGTATCATGAAAAACTACATTCTTGCATTATTATTAATACCTTTGCTTGTGCATGGACAGAAATTCCGTGAGGCTGAGGTAAAATTAAATATAGAAGCTGAAACGGAAGCTATCACACCGGCGGCTATCTCATCGATGGAAACGGTGCCAAGGCTCCTTTCCTATCAGGGATTCCTGACAGTTGGGAACGCTGGTCCTGTAAGTGATGGTCAGTATACGATAAATTTTCGTCTTTTCGATCAGGAAGAAGGAGGGACCGAATTTTGGAGTGAGACTCACCTATCAACTATTTCTGATGGGCTTGTTTCAGCTCTACTGGGTTCTAATGGTCAACCTATCGAAACTGTACCGATGAATTCTTTCCTGGAAGTTGAAATTGATGGCAATGTTCTATCACCGCGACAGCAGATTACATCTGTGTTGTATTCAGTAATTTCGGATTCAACGAATTTTGCCAAAGGTTATACTAATACAATCGATCTATTTGATACCCTCAGTTACTTTGCTCTAAAGGACACCCTCAATTATTTTCCACTGTCCGCGCAATTGTCTGCTGTTGCTTTTAGTGGTGAATATGACAGTTTATTGAATTTACCTGACCTGGTCCAATATGCCGTGACAGATACATTAAGCTACTATACTACATTGGATAGTCTTGATCATTACGTTATGGATACTTCTCTGTCTGAATATATCGGTACTACCATCCAGCCTTTTGATTCATCGCTAACTCAAATTAGTGACCTTCGCTATCCTATTTTTGAAGGAGGAGAACTTATTGTTTGGAATGGCGAAGAATCAAGATGGGATGCCTTAAGTAACATTGAAGGGGGAGAACTTCTTGTTTTTGATGGTATACAAGCGAAATGGGTTGCGATAAGCGGCACTGAAGCTCGCGATACCCTGGGTCTAGAGGATATGTCAATCCAGCGTCCGGACAGTGTGATCATAACCGGTGGAACGATTGTTGGTATCGAGGACATTTCAATAGATGATGGTGGGACCGGTGCGTCTGATGATTCCACCGCGCGAATTAATTTGGGTTTGAACATAGGTACTGATGTCCAAGGCTGGGATCAGGATCTACAAACAATTGGTAATCAGGTTCATTCAGCAAATGAAAATACTAAGCAAGTCTTAGTCAGCCATGGATTTTACTGGTCAGCAGTAACTGCTGATTCAGCCAGGACTGATCTTGGTCTGAAAATAGGTCAAGATGTCCAAGCATATGACCAGGATTTGCAAGAAAATTCTAGATTTATGATTGATGGTGATGGTGTGAACGGACAATTCTGGTCTTCTGATGGTATCGAAAGGGGTAAATGGAAAACTTTCACTGAAAAATTCGCATTCACTGACACTACCTTAACAGTAAAAACTGGTACCAATGCTGGTGATATTGTTGAGTTGGAAATAGGGGCCAAACTCCCGGCAGTAGATGGTTCACAATTATTAGGACTAAACGCTTACCAGTTAAATGACTCAATGGTTAGTAATGAGGAATACAACATGCTACAAGGTGTCCGTACTATTAGTGGCGCTTTGCCTGGTGGCAAGATACAAACTCAGTTGGATACTAAAGCAAAAATTGGCGATAATTCAGATATTACATCAATCACAGGACTGACCACTATGCTGGCGGTAAATCAGGGTGGAACCGGTGGGCCTGATGATTCCACTGCGCGAGTCAACTTGGGTCTTGTAATAGGTCAAGATGTACAGCAACAAAGCATTCATTTACAGGACCTGGCAGATGATGGTATCTTACAAGCGGAAAGAGTTCAACATGGCGAATATTTTATCACAACACCAGGAAATAATGGGTGGCAGTGGACATCTGACGGAACTGATGAAGGATATTGGGCTCCTGGTGGGGATATTGCCTATGTTTATACTGATGCTGACAGAGGACTTATTATCAATGGCGGCAGTGTTGCAGAGGCTGGTAGCGTTTATATAAATATTGATGCTGGTAGTGCAGTAAATCAAGTACCACGTCTGGAATACTCCTCTAATTGGGTAGGTGGTGCATTGCCTGCTGTGGATGGTTCAAACCTTCAATTTATAAATGCTGAACAAATCAATGTAGACCCAACTGATGGATCTCCTGTTTCTAATGAACAGTTTGATTTATTAAGTAATCTCCGAGAAACCGCACATCCTACTAATCCGAGACTATCCTTTGGTCAGGTACAGGATCAATTAGATGAAAAACAGAAACGAAGTAATGTGTTAGATGACATTGATACTTCATCTGCAAATGTATCTAGCAATGACCTATTGATTTGGAAGGACATTGAAAACGGTTGGGAATTGCTGACGGAAGCGGAAGGCGAAGTTACTGCGAGCAGGGTGGAATTCGGTGATTATTTCATTAATGGTGCCGGTATAAATGGACAATTCTGGTCCTCTGATGGATCCGGAGGCGGATTATGGAGAACTTTAAGCGCGCACTTTATTATAGATGACAGCACTTTAGCAGTAAGAACTGGTACTAGTGCTGGTGATATTGTCGAGCTGGAAATAGGGGCCAAACTCCCGGCGGTGGATGGTTCACAATTATTAGAACTAAACGCTTACCAGTTAAATGACTCAACAGTTAGTAACGACGAATTCAACCAATTAGCTAATCTAAGAGTTTTATCTGATGCTAGCACTGATACAGTAAGCACACACTTTACATTTGGCAGTATTCAGAATCAATTTGATGACAAGCAAAATCACAATCTTCACCTAGATGACCTTGCAGATGGGGAACTCACTTTTTCTGCGGTTGAATACCACCAATTCTTCATTACGGAACCTGGTTCTACTGGAAAAGTATGGACTTGGGAACCTTCAGGTAACAATTACGGTGGTTTCGGGCTCTGGAAATTGCCTCCAGGTGCCCAGTCACTCGGTCAATTAACCGATGCCAGTACAGAGGGTGATGACAATGTTTTTATTGGAAACCTTTCCGGTGAGGACATTACTACTGGAACAGCTAACACCGCCCTTGGTGAAAATGCATTAACCAATTTAACTACTGGCAATGTTAATGTAGCCATAGGTGCTGAAGCTGGTTCAGGACTTACGGCAGGTACCGGTAATATACTTATAGGATATCAAGCAGGTAGTGACCTTACTAACGAAAGTGATAAGCTGATTATCGATAATAATAATCATGCTGCAGAAAGACCTTTAATTGAGGGATCATTTTTTCCAGGTGCGCGGGAATTAAACGTGGATGGAAACATGTTGATTAATGGTGATCTTTATACAGTTAATGACTTTTTCATAGCTACTGTTGATAACAATAATGATGTTGTTAGTAGCCAATTCTCTATCGTAGAGAATTTAGGTGATGTTACAATTACAAATAAGACAGCTGACAAGAAAATAAAATTTGTTGTTGATGATGGTGTTGGTGTCGATAGCGAACTACTGGTATTGAATGGAGGCAACAACAGGGTAGAAGTTACAGGTACAACTAAACTCACTATTGGTGATGAATCTGCCACCTACATCGATGCCACGGTAAGTGGAACACAATTGAATCTCAAGGGTGCGGAAAGAGTGTTGGTTAGTTCAGATTATAGTGGGTCAGCGGTGCAGCTAACAGCGGATAGTGTTAACCTGACAGGTACCGATGTGTTTTTTGATGGCAATGCCAAAACTACTGGTACTGCCGAATTTGACGGAGCAGTGCAAGTTGATAATACGATAACAGTTGGTGTAGATGACACAGGACATGACGTCACATTTTTTGGCGCAACTGCAGGGAAACAAATGAAGTGGGCACAGGCAAATGATGAATTAGTAATGGTTGGAAATACAAAACTATCATTTTTTGATGCAGATGGAGATGAAAATATTGCTGCTTTCGGGAATGGATTTTTGGATATCAGAGCAGGTACAACCGTAGATATTACTGCTACGGATACCGTAGAAATAAGAGCTCAAAATATAGTCATTGATCCAGGAACCGAAATGATTGTTGATAGCGACTTTAAAGCCCGTGGAAAATTAACAGTTGTTGATGGGGGTGATTCACTCATCGTTCACGGCACCTCTGCTGAGGGTATTACCATGAAAAATGGAACTGCAGATAGTGACATTATATTTGAGCTTGAAACTGGCGAAGTAATGCGTCTCGAACAGGCTGATGGAAGTGATGAAGCATTGCGTCTGAATGGAACTAACTGGATAAGATTTGGTAATGATGATATTAGTATGCGCAATAATGGAGTGAATAATTTGGTGACACGAAATTACGTACCCGATGGAGATATACTCTTTAGAGTGAATGATGTAGGGAATGAAATTCTACGGTTAAATGGTGATGCAAATGGTGCGCATAAGGTGGAAATAGCAGCCGCTACTGAAATAGACGGAAACCTAACCTTAGGAGATGCACTGATTCTTGGTACTACTGTTGATGAAACTTCCAAAATAAGCCGTGTTAGTGGCAATCTTACCATTACCAATGAAGAACAAAATAAGGACATAGTGTTTGTAGGAAATAAGGACGGTACTCCAACTGAAATTTTACGGTTTGATACTGAGGAAAACATAACCAGAGTCTTAAGTGTTCTTGAAGTTAATAATACAGTTAACGATGCAAATGGTACAAAACTTGAATTGAAAAAAGTGAGATCAGGTGCACCGGTTGATACCGATGAATTAGCAGTTATTAGTGGAAGCGGTAAAAATTCCGCCAGTGAGGTAGAAGAGTATGCCAAGATTAGAATGACTTCCAAAGAAATAGCAGATGCATCAGAAAAAGGAACCATAGAATTTTGGGTCCGTAATGCTGGAGTTGGCACTTATAAGATGATGGATATCAATACAACTGTTGACAGCACGATTACAACTACGGGACATATGGATGTTAAAGGTAAACTATCAGCAGATTATTGGGTTTTTAGATCAGCGATTTATCCTGAAACACCGGGAGGATCAACTATCGGAACAGAAACGAATGAATGGGGTGACTTATATCTTCACGAGGATAAGGCAATCAAATTTGGCTCTACGCAAAATGCTACCATAACACATGGAAGCGGTCGTTTAACTCATGAAGCAGCCGAAATGGTTTTTAATACAAATGAAGGTGGCGTAATAAAACAGGTAATAGATATTAACGTAGAAACGGAAAATCTAGTAACAATTGGTACCCCTACCAATGACGCTGGTTTAAAAGTGTATGGAACCTTAACGATTAATGAAACAGCGTTTGAGAAAGATTTATTACCAGTACATGATGGTGGAGGCCAATATAATGCTGGTATAGGCTCACCTGCTAGAAGATGGGATGATCTGCATCTATATGATGAAGCTATTGCAAGTTTTGGGGGTGATGTAATAGGCGCAGTTTCACTTACACATACGGCTAAAGGTGATTTGTCCGATCCAGGTTTATTATTGAATGGTACAAGTAGAATCTATTTTGATGACGGCGCCAATTTTGATCAGTATATCGGAAGCTCCGGTACTGGTATCACAAATTTGGTTTCTCAAGCTGAAATGGAAATTAATGGAGGCTTATTATTAGATCTTGATGGCGGAGAAGTTACTATGCATGCAACAGGCTCAGATGGTATGGTGATTGAAGCAACCACAGGTGATCTTACAATAAACGTACCAGCAGCTGGTAAAAAAGTGCTATTTAATTCTAACGATGATGGAATTATTGCTCATAGTGCTAATGCGAATGAACAGGATTTTACGATTGAACAGATAGGTGCACATGATGCATCTTTATTTATTAATTCCGCAGGTACGGGTGCTGATGCTCTTAAGTTAGCTACAACTGCTGGTGGTATGGATATAAGTGTAACAGGGACTGCTGATTTAGAAGATCTGGATATAACTACAATCGGTACAAATACTGAAATACGTATGACATCTGCAAGTACGCAAGATGATGCGATTGATATAGAAAGTGATGGTGGAATAGATATAACTGCTGCAGGTATTATGGATATTACTTCTGATGGAGTTATGAATATTACTACTTCTGCGGCTGCTTCAAATATTACAGTAGATCCAAATGGCGCAGGAACACTGGCTTTAGGTACTGCGGATAATACAGCAGTAACTGCTGAGGCATTAGCAGTTACACTGACTGCTGGAAATGCTCTTACAACAACAAGTAACACCTTTAGTATTACATCTGATGATGGTAATTCGGAACTGAAAGCGAATGCAGAAAATGCTGTTTTGAATGTTGCCGCAATAGGTGGTGGTGCAACACAAGAACTACAGTTATTCTCCGAAGGCACTGGCGCTTCTGGGATTCATATCAAAACGTCTGGAGCAACTGGTGGTATTATAATTGATGCGAGTTCTCAGGGAGGTCATGCAGCAAGTGATGATGTAGTTATAAAAGGAAGTAATTTTCATGTTGATGGTGCTGGCGCAGTTGTTGCTGCGAGTACTATCACAGCCACAGAGTTTATTGGGAATATGCAATCCAATCAACTAGAGTCAGACGAGGTAATGACAATAAAGTCAACCAATACAGCAGCAGCAGCTCTTAATATACAGACCACAATCGGCGGTATGCATATTACAACGGCAGGCAATGCTGATGGTGATGACCTAGATATTTCTACGACAACAGCAACAACAGAAATGCGCTTAACGTCAGCAAGCGAAGAAGATGATGCCATTGAATTGAAAGCAAGTGCCGGTGGTATATTGGCTCGTGTATTTGATACAAAGGACCTTGTATTAGGGAATAATCCAACAAGTACTGCGGATACCTATGTCAAAGTAGCTCCGAGCAGTGTCGCTGCTAATGAGAAGATTGAAATATTAAATACAGCTGGTGCTGATGATAATATAGCGATTAATATTAATGCTGTAGCAGGCGGTGTAACTATTTCGGGTAATGCCGCGAAAGATGTTGAGGTGAGCGGTGGTCAAATTAATCTTACTTCAGCTCATGATACCGGGGAATCAATCTATTTGCGTGCAAATGCAGGAACTAGTGAAACTATTAAGATTCACTCTGACCTGGGTGAACTTGAAAGTTCCATTGAGCTGCTTTCCGATGCAGGCGGTATAAATATTGCCGGTGCTACTGGAAAAGATATTGCAGTTAGCGGTGGTGAAATTAATCTCACTTCAAGTGATAATGCCGGAAGTGATATTTATTTGCATGCAGATGGGGGGACTAGTGAAACTATTAAGATTCACGCTGACCAGGGTGATGGAGTTGGCTCCATTGAATTGCTGTCTGATGATGGAGGTATTAAAATTGATGCAGGGGCAAATGATGCTATAGCATTGGATGCTGCTGACGTTACAATTACGCCTACTACAATGACAACAAATGTTGGCAAGATGACTGTTAAGGGACTTTCGAATGCAGTTGGGGAACTATTTCTAGAGTCAGATGCAGCTGCAGATCCGAATGATAAGTGGCGTATACAAGTGGGCGCTGAAACTGGAGTATTGGCAATTGGACCCTATGTTGCAGGCCTTACCAATGACTATGTTAATAAGCTAACGATTGATGCTGCTACTGGTAAAGTAGCTGCAGTAGATGGTTTTTCTGGAGGAATGACATCAAATCTCTTGCAAGGTGAGAATGGGGAAAATGTTGTGGTAAATTCAACAGAAGGGAATCTTACTCTAAGCACTACAACAAGTGGTCAGCTAAATCTTACATCCGCCGCAGCAATAGTGGGGGCAGCCACTGGAAATTCGTCTGTTACAGTAACATCCGGAAACTTAACAATGGCAACTGCAACAGCAGGTAATGTAATCTTGGATGCTGTTGAAGATATTGATATTGATGCAAAAGGGGGACCATTAACAATTGATGGTACTTCTACTATTAGTGTTGGTGGTGACGCAGTTGCACAAAAGATTAGTGTTGGTGGCGATATTGCTACAAGAACTGAAGTTGAATTAAATGCTTTACTTGTGGATGTAAATGGTGGTACAAATGGAGTTACAATTGATGGTGGAGGAGCAAGTAATTTCACAACTTCTGCTGGTGCATTAACATTGACTAGCGCAGAGGCTGCTACTTGGTCTACTGCTGCCGGTTTATTAACGCTACAAGGTGCTGGAGGAGTTACAGTAACATCGACTGGTGGTACAATGACTCTTAATGGTACAGGACAAACAGTAGATATAGATGCTGAAGTTTTTAATCTTGAAGGTGGTGCTAATTCAGTAATAAATGTTACGTCAGGTGATTTAGCAGTAAAGACTACTACCGCTGGTGCATTAACATTGACTAGCGCAGAGGCTGCTACTTGGTCTACTGTTGCCGGTGGATTAACAATTGATGCAGCTGCGGCAGCATTGACTCTTGATGGTCATCTCGGTGTTAACATAGCTAGCACTGGATCTGAAATTGATCTCACAACAACTAACGTTGTTGAGGTTAACGCTAATTATCTTGACATAAAAAATGGCGCAACTAGTGCTGGTAGATTGAGATTTTTTGAAGATAGCAACTCTGATGGTGGATCTCATGCTCTTACATTGGAAGGTCCAGAAAATGTTACAGCTAGTTATAAGATAATTATGCCGGGTGATTTACCTACTGCTGATGATTATGTATTAAAAACGACAACAGCTGACAATGTAACCACTCTTAGATGGGCATTGGACCGTGCAGATAATTCACAGGGTTCAGATGTTAATAATTTTGGAGATGATGGTGGTGGAATAAATAATGATGATCCTATCCGAATGTTTTTCGATGGTAGTAGCGATGGAAATGCCAATAAAGATGGTGAGTTTCAATGGGTGGAAGCAACTGACCCCGCGGGTGGACTTTTTCTGTTTAAAAATATTGTTCAAATGGAAGGTGCTATGGCATTGCAATTTGGAGGAACTACCGACTATATCCATAAAGATACTGATTTAAAAGTTGTTGG
>ENA-UPTF01001053-UPTF01001053.1-marine-metagenome-genome-assembly--contig:-NODE-1053-length-18083-cov-3.815117_pt1 | contig 18083 bp, 16 predicted proteins | sample MGYA00238166_ERZ767019 | MGnify/ENA primary metagenome ERZ767019 (study PRJEB28930, sample SAMN06266391) | marine metagenome | isolation source: Sea water from 250 m depth | place: Atlantic Ocean...
ATAGAAAATGCAGCAAGAATATACACATATGTGTCTTCGCTGATAGGCGGTTCGGTAAAATCTACATGTGAAAGCTTCAATGCAACAGAAATTGATGAAATAATTAATAGACAGATTACAATTGTTGTTATACGAGATTTCTTTAGTGATAATAAATTCATTTCAAACAGTTTTTTTGATTATTCTAAATACACTTCTCATTTTTTATTAATAATTGATTTTACAGCTTTTTTGATTTGATTTCTAGAAATTCCAAATTTTTCATAAACATTTTCTTCTTCCATTCTTACTGAAACAGGAAAAATATCATCTACACATATTTTTTTTATTGGTATTGGATAATTTTCGGAAAGTAGTGATGAAATTGATTCTGCTAATCCTCCAATATAGCTATGTTCTTCTACCACAACTGCTCCACCAGTTGTTTTCGCCTCGTGAATTATTTCCTCTTTTGGTAAAGGTTTGATTTGAGGAATATTTACTACGGATACACTCATTTTTTCTTCTAGACATGCTTGTAGTGCTTCATGGACCATTGTACCATGACAAAAAATTGTGCAATCTTTTCCATCTAGATGTTTTTTAAACGGTGAAAATTCAGGTTCTGAATCATATACAGTTGGTGTAGGTACTCCTGAAAGTCTAATATAGCTTGGAGCATCTAACGACGCAACTTTTTTCACAAGTGTTTTTGCTTCCCAATAATCTGCAGCTGCAAAAACGTTGAAGTTTGGCAATGCTCTCATAAACGCTAAATCAGTTATACAGTTGTGTGAACGTCCACCAAAACCCCATATTCCTGCATAATACCCAGCCATTCGTACCGGATAATTATCTTCTGCAATACTCTGACTGATTTGATTATACATTCTTGCATGTAAATATGCAAAATTCAAAACAAACGGTTTGAAACCATCAGATGCAAGTGCGCCAGCAATTACTGCAGAATTTGCCTCTGCAATTCCTGTTTCAATTAAACGTTCTTTAGCGTTTTCAAAAAACCATTTTCGTTCATGACCACCACTATCTGCCCCCACAAATACTATCTTCTCATCCTTTTGTGCTAAATCTATTACAGCATCTCCATAGCCTTCGCGCATTTTTTTGAGTTCATGGTTCTCATTCATTTTAGTAATTTTCTACCCTCCTCTAAACCATCTGCAAGTTTCTTGCCAGAAACATGGTGAATATGTTCTTTTTCCCAACTAGGAATGCCATTGTTTTTTACTGTATTTGCAATGATACATTTTGGCTTACCTGAAATTTTTTCTAATTTTTTAAAATCATTTATCATATTTGTAACATTATTTCCATATTTTTCATAAATTGTTTCCCATCCAAAGCTTTTCCATTTATCTTCTACTGGTTCGATATTCATTATGTCATCAACATTACCTAAAGTACAATAATGATTTTGGTCTACTACAGCGTATAGGTTATCTAGTTTGTAATGTGAGGCAAACATTGCAGCTTCCCAGACTTCACCTTCATGGGATTCTCCATCCCCAAGTATACAAAATACTTTATAGTTTTTTTTCTTTAGTTTAGCTGAGTATGCAAGGCCACATGCAAAAGAAATTCCTTGTCCTAAAGAACCACCAGAATATTCGGCACCAGGCGTACATATTTCTACATGACCCTGCAGCATGGAATTAAATTGTAAAAATTCTTTGAATTTTTCTTTTGGGAAAAATCCTTTTTCACCTAATACAGCATACATTGCTTCACAAGCATGAGATTTTGATAAAACAATTCGATCCCTATTTTCCCATTTCGGATTTTTTGGATCAATTTTAGCAATTTCAAAATAAAGTGCGACTAATGTTTCAAGAATCGATAATGAGCCTCCAGAATGTCCTATGCCACCTGCTTCTAGAATGTCCAAGATATTTGTTCTACATGCTGAAATAATTTTATCAAACGATGAATCCTTATCCAAGTTTAATTCTCCTCACTTTCTTACACATCATATTAATCATCCAAATTATGTTAGAATTTAAGCATTCTTCATAACTTGTATTATTTCAGAATTGAATTTTTTTAAATCTTCAGTGGTTGGCTGTCCTAAAAATTTTACAACAAAATGTTTTGCACCCATTTTTTTGTAATTTTCTAAAACCTCAATTATTTCTGATGGTCGTCCTATTGCAGCAATTTGTTCCGCGATCTCTGAAGGTATTTTATCGGCTATTTGCTCAAGTTTTTTAGAGAGTGATTCATCTACGATCATCTTTGATTGGGAAAATTCTTCAGGAATTTCCTCATCCCATCCTAGATCTCTTAACGTATTTCCTTCTAAAAGAAGCCTAATAGATAACGATCTGCCAATCTTTTTCCTTTTGTCATCATTTTCATTTTCTATTATAAGAATTGGGATTCTTGCAACAAGATCCACGTCTGAAATTTTTCGGCCAGTTTTTTTTGTACCATTTATAATATCTTTTAAAAATTTTTCATAATTTGATAAAGTATGTACGTATGGTATCCAGCCATCCGCTAATTCTCCAGTAATTTCTCGAGTTCGTGGTGCAGATGCACCAACATAAATCGGGGGAGGTGATTCAATTTTTTCACTCATATTGAGAAAAATATCTTTTGCAGAAAAAATCTCTCCTGAAAAATTGAACGGATTGTCTTTGGTAGCATTAAACAACCCTTTTACAACTTGTATTGATTCTCTTAATCTTTTGAGAGGTTTTTTCATGTCAATTCCTAATGGTGATAAATTCATAGCTTGACCTGCACCAAGACCCAAAAAAGCTCTTCCATTTGAAATATGATTAAGTGTTAATGCGGATTGTGCAATAGTTGCGGGATGTCTTCTAGAAACATCTACCACTGTTTGGCCAATCTTGCAGTGATTTGTTTTTGTTGCTAATGCAGTTAAAAGTGAGAATGATTCAAAAACTGGCGCATGTCCAGGGATCATTAGATGATCATGGTACCAAAGAGAATCAAAACCAAATTTTTCTGCCTCAACAGATCGTGAAATAATTTCTTCAAAAGTTGACCATGAAATATCGTAACCAAATCTTAGATCCAATTTCTATTCTTTAATTTTTACCTTAATATGTTATAATATACTAGTTGATCAATCTATCCAAGTAGATATATGTAGGAATAAATTTTAAAATTTTTTTCCAATTTTAAGTTCGTTTAAGAAAACTTTAAGCATATTCATTACGACTCCTTTAGTATTTACCTTGCGAGCACCACCAATACGCGGAGGTTCTTCAGTTGGTACTTCAGCAATTTTGAGTTTTAATTTTGCGCATCTAATAGTTAATTGAAAATTTTCAGTGTTACTAAATGTATTTAATTTTGTTTTTTTGTAGCAATATTTTGTAATTCCTCTAAGTCCATTGGTTGTATCCGTTACATTTGCACCCCAACAAACATTCACTAGGAACGCACATAATTTATTGCCATAAAATCGTATTCTTAATTTATCATCTTCCACATCCACTTTTGATTCTGGAAGAAATCTACTAGCAGTTACCATTTCATATCCTTCCTCAAATTTTTCTAAAATTTTTGGAATTTCTTCAGGTTTTTCATTACCATCACTACTTAGATTTACTATGATATCACCTATAGCATATTCAACAGCTTCTATAAGCGCATTTGTTCGCCCAGATTTTTTTTGTTGAATTACTTTCACATCACGTTCCTCTAAAAATTTAACCGTGCCATCATCTGAATGATTATCCATTACAAAGAATTGATCAAAAAGATGAATTGGAATTTTATCAAATATTGCTTTTATCCCCTCAATCTCGTTCATAGTGTACAAAACTAGTGTTTTTTTTAATGCGTTTTCTCTCTCGCTATTTGATTTATTCTGTGACAAATTTTAACCCTAAAATTTCAAAAACTATAATTCCAAAATCTTACTGCCTTTCTTGTATGTGATCGTACGAGTTTGAGAGTAGTAGAATCTTTTGAAAGGTGCTTGAAAGCTTATTCGATTTTTTATTGCCCATTCGAATATTTTCTTTAAACCTTCATCCATAGTTGTTCTGGTTTTCCAATTTAGTAATTTCTTTGCCTTTTTATTATTACAAATTAGTCTATTAACATCATATGGTCGTTCTCTACCTTCATCATGTTTAATTTTAATTTTTATTTTCGCAATCTTGGAAATTTTGAATGCTAATTCTTTAATGCTAATTTCATCACCTGAACCAACGTTAATAATTTCACCAATCGCTTTTTTTGAATTAAGTGAACGTATTATGGCATCAGCTGTATCTGAAACAAATGTAAAGTCACGACTAGCACCAATGTTTCCTAGCCTAAGTTCTTTGTTTCCATTTAACAACTGATTCATAATTTCAGGTATGATGTATGGTTGTGTATAGTTAGGTCCATAGGAGTTAAAAGGTCTGATTATCACGACTGGAAAACCATTTTCTTTATACAATGTAAATGCAGCTCGATCTCCTGCAAGTTTACTTACTGCATACGTTGAATGTGGTGCAGTTGGATGATTCTCATCCATTGGAACATGTTGTGCAGAGCCATAGACCTCACTTGTAGAAATCTGAATGAACCTTTTAACCGAATTTGATTGGATAGATTTCCAAAGTAGATTAACACTTCCGATTGTGTTAACATTAAAAAAATTAGCTGGATAATAAAACGAGTCAGGAATGAAAGGAAGTGCCGCCAAATGGATGACGTAGTCTTGATTCTTTACAGCCCTCCCAACTATTTTTTCATCTGTGATATCACCTTTAATAATTTTTAATTTTTTAGTGTTTTTTGGCAAGTATTGTTTTTTTCCCGAAGAAAAATTATCGAGAACTGTTACAAATGAATTTTTCTTAATCAGCTGCTTAACTACTTCTGAACCAATAAATCCAGCCCCACCCGTAACTAGGATTCGTGTATCTTGTAACTTTGACAAATTATTATACCTAATAAATCCGGATTATTCCCACATATACGGTTTGTTAAGAAATTATTATTGAATTTCATGTTCACCAAATTTGTCTACATAATATGGGTAAGGCATCAAAAACAACATTTTACCACCATTTTGAATGTAATTTTCCTCTCTTGATAGAATTTCTTCTTTGAAGTTCCATGGTATTACTAACATAGCACTCGGATTAATTTCCCGCGCCTTTTCTTCTGAAATAATTTCTATATCTGTTCCCAAAGTACGCAGTCCAATTTTATCTTTATTTCTGTCACTGATGAATGGCAGAAGATTTTTATCTATTCCACAAATCTGAAGTAAAACATTACCCTTTGTTGAAGCACCTAATCCAATAACTAGTTGACTATTTTTCAACTCATTCATAATAAATTTTTTAGTTTTTTCAATAATTTCATTAATTTTTTTTCTATAGTCAACGTATGTGTTAACCTGTTCCAAATTACATTTTTCCTCTTCAGCTAAAATTTCTTCATATCGTTTAGATTTTGATTTGTTGTTTTCTTTATGGGTAACTAAAACTCGTAAACTACCACCATTTACAAAATTGGTTGAAGCATCAATGACTGTTAACCCATTTCTTTCCATCAAATAATTTATTGATTTTAATGAATAATATTCCAAATGTTCATGTACCACATCGTAGAAATTCATATCTCTTATTGTATCTAGTAGATAACTTACTTGTAGTACACATACTCCATCCTCATGCAAAACATCCTTGATATCTTTTGTAGCAATATTAGGATCATCAAAATCATAAAATACCGCAGTTGCACTAAGAATTTTTGCTTTTTTGGTCTTAGTGGCTTTCATAACTACATCCTTAGAAAAATAATCATTTACAATTGTAATTGATTTAGAAACCTTATTCCAATCTATATTTGTGGCTGGTTCTATTCCAATTCTTTTCATATATTCAGGATACATACTTACCATTGTGCAATCATTGGCGCCTATATCTATGGCAATATCATCTTTCTCAGTTTTTACATTATTAACTGCATAATTCACCACATCCTGCAGATCCTTTCGCATTGTATCATTGATTGCAGTTCGATAGAAATAATTTTTATATAATAAATCTGGCCTTACTGTTTCTTTCAATTGAACCAATCCACAGTTTTTGTTTTTACATAACATCAATGTTAATGGAATCCTGACTTGTGACATTGGGTTATTAGCATTACTTTTTACAAAAGTAGTAGCAACAAACTGAGGTTCTAGTTTTAGAACTTCGATTATATCTGAAGAACAGACTCTACATTTAGTGACTGTTGTATATTCATTCATATGTATTTCAGTAAATTAATTTTCTACCTTATTACAAGTGTCTATCACTAATTTGCACTCATCCATAGTCATATTGTTATAAATTGGAAGTGTAAATGCCTTTTCAAAAATTTCGTCTGCACCAGGACATTTAGAATTTGCAAGTTCAGAATTACATGGCTGTCTATGTATTGGAAGATATGGTAGTCTAGCATCAATACCATTTTGTTGTAAAAAACTAAGATATTTCTCTTTCATTTCATTATTTTTTGCAAATGCAAAAAACAACATGTGTGAATGGGCTGTAGTATAATCTGGGATATGTTGAAAAGTTACATTTTTAATATTTTCTTCATACATTTTTGCAATCTCAATTCTTCTTGTTACGAAATTATCAATTTTTTCTAATTGTTTTATTCCTAAAGCAGCTTGTATATCATTGAAGCGAAAATTTACACTATTTAGGGTATGGATGTACTGTCCATCTCCTGAACGACCAAAATTTCTGAGATGGAATAATGTTTCAAGAACTTCTTTATTTCCAGTTGTAATGCATCCACCCTCAATAGTTGTTATTATTTTTGCTACTGTAAAACTAAAAGTGGTTGTGTGTTCAAAAGAACCAATTTTTTTATTTTTATATTCTGAACCAATTGCCTGCGCAGCATCTTCAATCAGAACAAATTTGTAACGCTTTGATAGTTCAATTATTGGCTCTAAATCAACTGGCAATCCTGCCATATCAACTACCATTACCGCTTTCACATCATTCTCTTTGACTAATTTTTCAATAGATTCTGGTCTTACATTTAGTGTGTTAGGATCAACATCAGCAACTAAAATCTCTGCACCAATTATTTTTGCTGCTGAACAAGTAGCAATAAAAGTATAATCTGGAACAACTACTTTGTCACCAGATTTAATTCCATGAGCAAGTAGTGCTGCAGTAATAGCAGATGTGCCATTATTTACGACAATAGCATTTGAAGGAAAATACTCTGAAAGGTTTTTTTCAAATTGCTCAGTTATTTTACCTTGACTCCACCACCCACTTTTAATAACATCAAACATATAATTTTCAGTCTCAGTATCAAATGCTGGTTGACTCATTGGAACTTTTATTTTTGGGATCAATTCAGTTTTTCTCTTGACCAAGTTATTATATTTTTCTAAGATTTTAACGGTGATTTGATCGATATTTTTTAATGTTTAGACTATTTTGAAAACATATGGTTTCAGATTTGTTTGTTTTAACATTAAACGAAGTTGATGGACTTAAAAAAATTATGCCACATGTAAAAAAGGAATGGGTAAACAGAATAATCGTTATTGATGGTGGTTCAACAGATGGAACGGTAGAAGAAGCAAAAAAAATGGGCCTCGAAGTACTTCCACAGAAAGGCAAGGGCCATGGAAATGCGTTCTTGACTGGTGTTAATGCATCAGATGCAGATCATTTTATAATGTGGGCTCCTGACGGAAATTTTGAGCCAGAAGAAATTCCAAAATTAATTAAAAAAGCTGAAGAGGGATTTGATCAAGTAATTGTTTCTAGGTTTGCCAAAACTTCCGTAAATGAAGATGCTGGATACTTGGATACATTTGGAAATAAGATGTTTACTTTTATTACAAACATTCTGTTTGGTAGTAATTTAACAGATTCATTAAATGGAAGTAGAATTATTTCAAGAAAAGCAATGTCTGAAATAAATTTTCATGATGAAGGAACTACTTTTGCTGACTGCATTCAAATGACGGTACGTAGTATTAAGAGAGGTCATCGAATTTGTAATATTGATGGAAATGAACGCACTAGAATAGGTGGTGTAAGAAAAATGAATCCATTCCCTGTAGGCCGAACATTAAGCTTAGAAATTATAAAAAACTTCATTTTCTGGAAACAGTAAAATTTTATTGAGAATTATTTTAGTTTAGATTTCAAGAATTTAATTATTGTTTCTGATACATATTTTCTCAGAGTTTCATCCACGTTTTGATGATTTCCAATCAAAAATGCATTTTCCATTATTTCTGTTGAATTTTTTAAATTTCCACTAATTTTATGAGGTATTAAATTAATTACAGGCTGTTTTACAAAATTTCCTGCCACTACTGGTCTAGTCTCAATTCCATTTTTTTGTAAATAATTTACTAATTCATCTTTTGTAAAGAAATTATTTTTTATTATTTTTATTGGGAAAAGCATATTTGCATTATAGTTACCAGGTTTTTCATCTACAAATTTAATATAATCAGAATACTCTGACAAGTTTTTTTTCCAGAATTTTGCATTTGTAGCCCTAATTTTCAGAAATTTATCTATTTTTTTAATTTGGTGTATCCCAAATGCACCCTGTAATTCAGTAGGACGTAAATTATATCCTAAGTTTGAAAAAAGAAACCTAGAATCAATTTTAGAGTATTTTTTTTCTAAAGTTTTTTTATTTTTTAAATCCCTACTCCATCCATGTGTTCTAAGTGATTTTGCTATGTCAAACAATTTTTGATCATTTGTTACTAGCATACCACCCTCCATAGTAGTAATATGATGTGATGCAAAGAAACTGAATGTAGCCAAATCTCCAAATGTACCAACTTTCTTACCTTCAAATTTTGCTCCCAAAGCCTCGCAACAATCCTCAATTAGAAATAAATCATGCTTTCTAGCAATTTTTTTAATAATTTTCATATCACATGGATTCCCAAGCAGATGAACTGGCATTATCGCCCTAGTCTTTTTTGTGATTGCCTTTTCAATTTTTTCTGGATCGATGTTAAATGTTTCAGATTCTACATCAACAAAAACTGGTCTTGCTTTAACATTGACTATAGGGAAAACTGTAGTGGACCATGTGACCGCAGGGGTAATCACTTCTTCATTAATTTTAATTTGTTTTTTTTCCAATAGTGGATTACTAAGTATAGAAAGTGCTAACAAATTAGCTGAAGAACCAGAATTTACCATAACCGCATATTTTACACCTATATATTTTGCAAATAATTTTTCAAAAGATTGAACTTTTTTGCCCATTGTTGTTTCAATTTTCAACATAGAGTCTAATGCTTCATAGACTTCTTCCCAATCATATGGGGGATCCGCCATTGAAACCCTAATTTTTTTAATATCATTGTGATAAGTTTTTTTAGCAGACAAGTGCTTTTGAATTAATTTTTTAGTAAAGTCAATTTCTTTTTTATTCAACAATTTAATCTTCTTCCTAAGAGTACCTATAAGTCATACCGAAAATTTCTATTAACAATCCATACTATACATTATAAACTAGTGTTTAATTCAGAAACTAATAATTGAATAAAAAATACGTAATATTTTTTTTAATTGTAATATCTTTGATATCACTTGGTTTTAAATTACAAACAGTTGACTTTACTGTTCTTCCGGTAGAAGATACATATGGATATGTTTTGCGTGGCATGGCTCACAATAATGGAGATTTTACGGAACATCCACGAAAAACATTAGGATGGTCAATTTTTATTTCACCATTTTTCCATATGACCGATTCAAACAATTTTCTGGATTACGTAAACATTGCTCGTGTACTTGGTTTAATGATTTCCATAATTGCGATAGTTCCAATGTACCTCTTATCGAGAAAGTTTTTTGATGCTAAATATTCAATATGCGCAGTGGGTCTTTTTGCATTTGAACCACACCTGAATCATGTTTCTGGACTAGGCATGACAGAACCACTCTATATCCTTGCAATCATTCTTTCACTATATTTTATACTTAACAAAAATTCCAATTATTCATACTTATCATTTTTAACAATAGGATTACTATGGTGGATCAGATGGAATGGTATAGTTATGTTATTAATTGCTTCAATAATTTTCTTTACAAATTTCAAAAAAACACCTAAATTATTTTTAAAATATTTTGCTTGTTTGGCAATTTGCCTGATTGTTGTATCACCCATGCTGATAGAAAGAAATGAACAATATGGTAGTCCCTTATTTTTTTCCCAAAATGAGCATATGTTTACGGGTGAATATGCTACTATTTTAGCAGATAATATGATGGGCGTTGAATACTCTGCTTTTAATTACATTGATGATTATGGGCTTGGAAAATTTATTGAAAAATTTGTATTTTTAGGGATTTATAATTTACTTTTCACACTTTTCAAAATGTCATTACCGTATCTGATATTTTTTCTACCATTTGGAATACTTTTTTCTTTACGAGCTTTTGATCAAGAAAAAAAGTATATTCGGAGCAATTGGATTTTAATCCTAATTAGCTTAGCTACATTTGTTTTTTATTTTGCAATTATGCCTGAAAAAAGATTAATTTATTATGTTTATCCATTTTTGATAATTTTAGCTACAATCTCGTTACATAGACTTGTTGAGTACGGTTTACCTACATTTTCATTTAATGAAAAAAATAAAAAAATATGTTTGGTAGGTATCATGTGCGTTGTGCTTATTTCATCAGGTTTGTATACTTTAAGATACGAAGTGCCAGATCCCATTCTTAGCAATGAAGAAATTCTGTTTGCTGAAATCTTGGAAAGTAACTTCGACGGAAAAATATTGGATGCTGGTTATACTTTGAAAGGTTTGTATTATGCACATATAACGGAGCCTGAAGGCGTTTTTAAAGACTATAAAATCGGTCAGAATCCAGGTGCATATTACATGTTTGAATTTAATATGAAAAATGTTAACTTGATGCCAACTATGCTTTATGCAACATCACTTGAAGATTTTATTGATATTTCTTATGAATATGAACTGAATTATATTTCAATTAATGGAAACGGTCCGAGTGATGTTTTTTATCCATACCTCAATGAAATTTATGAAAACGAAGCCGAATTTCCATATTTGATAAAAGTTTTTGATACAGAAACCGAAGAAGGATTTGAAAAATTAAGGGCCAAGGTTTTTGAAATTGATTACAAAATTTTCTATGAATTGCATAATTAGACGTATGAATAAAAAGCATCTATTGTATCAAAGCTAAAGAACTTTCAAATACAACTATAATTCGCAGGATGATATGTTTACTTGGTTGCTTGAGCTTTTTAAAATACCGGAAACTAGGGATCTAACTAACACAGAAGATATTGATGATATTCAAACTACAGTTTTACACCGAAATATTATTAAAAAAAAGCACTTTCTTTACAAATTATTTCAGGAACATTATAGTATATTTAAAAAAAATATTGAAGATATCCCTGATGGTTTAAAAATAGAACTTGGTTCAGGTGGAGGATTTTTGAAGGAAGTTATTAATGATGTTGTTACATCTGATGTTCTTGAACTTCCTGACGTAGATAAAGTGATTTTTGCAGAAAAAATACCGTATCCAGACAAATCAGTAGCTGCATTTTTTCTTCTAGGCACGTTACATCACATCAAAGAACCAGAAAAATTTTTTTCTGAGATTAATAGATGTATGAAACCTGGCGGTAAAATAATAATGATTGAACCAGCTAACACATTATTTTCACGTTTCTTTTTCAAATATATTCACCACGAACAATTTGATGAAAAAAAGGATGATTGGAAAGTTGAGGGAAAAGGACGACTTGGAGATGCTAATCTTGCAATACCTTGGATAATTTTTATTCGAGATAGGGAAAAATTCCTAAAAAAATATCCAGAATTGGAAATTTTTCAAATTAAGAAGCATACACCATTTCGTTGGTTCCTTAGCGGCGGTCTTTCTTATAGACAGTTTGTTCCATCTGCATCATTTGGATTATTTACAGGCATTGAAAAACTCCTATCGCCATTTAGTAACACATTAGGCTCATTTATGACCATCGTGTTGAAAAAATCAAAATAATCTACTTTTTGTTTTACAGAGATTGTTAGATTATGATCCGAACAGTTTCCATGATGAATCTTTTTTGGAAATCTCTGTGACATCAAGTGGAAATGATATGTTGAATGCAGGATCTGAATACTTGATTCCTTTTTCGGAATCAAGATTGTAAATTTGGGAATTCAAATAAAACACTTCGCTATTGTCCTCGAGTGTTTGGTATCCATGTGCACAACCTTCAGGCACATAGTTCGCCTTATAATTATCATATCGTAATTCAACACCATACCATTCTTTGAAAGTTTTTGAGTTTGGTCTAAGGTCCAAAACTACATCCCATATGCTGCCTCTCGTGCACCTCACTAATTTTGCGCCTTCATAAGGTGGAGATTGATAATGAAGTCCTCTGACAGTACCTTTTTTTTTGTTGTATGCTATATTTAATTCAGTGATATCTGTATTTAGATTATTTTTCTGGAAAATTTTTTTATCCCAAACATTTGAAAAGAATCCTCTTTGATCCTCGGATTTTTCTAATTCTATGATGAATGCACCATCTAATTTGGTTTTTGATAATTTCATTTTTTAAGAGAGATTTTTCTTACTAATATGGTTTAGGAATCAATTATAATTATAGGCTTAATTTTTATTTTGTTCATCAGCAAATGTAAGACCACCACTTAATTTTAGTGCAATAAAACCTACTGCAACACTATACCATCGTGTAAAGAGGCGAATAACTATTACTAAAGTTAATGCTAATGATACTTCAATGCCTTGCAATGAAAAAAAACTCGCTAGGCTACCTTCAACCACACCAAGACCCATAGGAAGAAATGATAAAAATCCTAACATTAATGAAGTTGTATAAGTTGGTATGATCATAAGAAACTCCATATTATCAATTCCGAATGATAATAATACAAAGTAAACAGATATAGCTTCTAACATCCAAAAAACAACAGTCAACCCAGTAGCATAGACAACAATCGGTCCCCTACTTGATTTTTTAATCGTATCATATGATGATGATAATGGTTCAACAAATTTTGCAGTAAACTTTCTTTTTCCTAAGATTGCTATCAATCTATTGAAAAGCCTTCTTGATGAAATTAAAACAAATGCAAAAATCAATGCTCCAGTGAAGAATGCAATTACATATGCTCCTAATTCAAAGTACCAAATACCAAAAAATGATACAACAACTATACCTATTAGAGTATACAACTGTTCTAGAATTATTATAGGAACAGTTTTGCTTCTCGGAATATCAAACTTCGTTTTTAGTAGTTGAGATTTAACCAATTCTCCTATCCTTCCAGGAATAATTGTTAGGGCTATTCCTGATAAGAAAATTAGAAAACTACTTTTTTTGGGTATAGAAATATTAGAATTTTTTAATAATAAATGCCATCTACCCCATAGTGCAAACCAACCACATGTGACAAGTGATATGATAATAGGTAAGAACTCTATTTTAAAACTAGAAATTTTGTCTGATATGGTATTGATGTCAGACGCGATAAGAAATGCAGCGTAGAAACCTACAACTGCTATGATTATTATTACAATTTTATTAAGAATTTTCATATATTTTGCTCCGTCTCCACTAATTGAACTGTATTATTGATTCAAATTTTTCATAATCTATAGTAAAAATCTTAAGATGATATTCATAACCATGTTCGGAAGAATCGTATATTTTGATTAAATAAGGAAACTTTTCTTCGTCTCTAAAAACATCTTTTAAAAATTCTGGTCTGTTCGGATTATTATCTGCAACAATATGTGTCAAGCCCTGTTTTTTACCATCGTTAACGAATTCATTCAATGAGGCATATTCATATTTTATGCAACCTGATAAATATGCTGAACCTTTGTCCAATTCTCTTTCTTTCAAGCATGTAGCATAATCAAATGTTCTAATTGATTTTACTTTTGGTTCAGTCTCAGCCTGTAGTATAGGGAATGTTCCTATATTCCAAAATATGCTGTCTTTATTATGAACATATTTTATCTCTGGAGGATACGTATTGATTACAGACGTTCTTTTGTGAACTTCTAATCCTAATTGATAAGCCTCTAATTCATGTTGGTGATCAGGTTTCGTGTAGTCCAGATAAACTATTGATAACGATAAAACAGCAATAACAATGATAATCGGAATTAATTTATCGTTACCAAATCTGTTAGTAAGTTCTTTTACAGTATAAATTGAAAAAAGTGAAAATATAGGAAATAAAGCAAGAAAGTATCGTGGGTCTGATATTTCTCGTACTGCTGCGTAAATTATAGGCAATGATAGAAAAACTAAGAACGATAAAACTACGTATTTATCAAAATTTCTATTTCTAAAAAATCCAAAAATTCCTAGTGGTAAGAAAATAAAAAATATCGGGAAAACAGCTAAAGCCGTAGATTTTATTAAAGAAAACCCAGCTTCGCTTCTTACCATTTGTTCCCCACTGGCATAAACTTCTAGATTATGTGCAGTATGACTGAAAATTCCATCATAACCCAATGTATCTATTCTTACAAAAAGCATTGGCAACAAAACCAGCAGAAAAATAGATATGCATATCAAAAATTTAGGAATAACTGTTCTATCTTTTCTATTTTTGAAAAGAAGCAAAAACGATAGCGGTATAATTAGAATAATACCTTCATAACGAACAAGGCAAGCTAAAGCCAAAAATGCAAATGACACATATTTTAATTTCCAGTTATTTTGTAAAAAAAGAACAAGACATGATAGTACTAATAAAATAAAGAGTGGCTCACTGATTCCTAGAAGCGAATTTTCCACAATTCGTGGCTGAAATACAAAAAACACAGTACCTAGGAGAGATAAACTACTACCACAAAATTTTCTACATAGTATAAAAACTGGAATTATTGTAATTACTGAAATTGTTATAGTAACATATCGTTGAAGATTATTGTAATCTAAATAATTATTTGAATCAAAAAAAGAGAACAAAATGGAAAGAAATGTAGGCCAACCATTGTTTGGCATGTTAACATTGGTTGGAAAACTACCAGAGACGCTTAAATCATTCGCGTACCAGAATATTCCACCAGCATCAAAAGTCAGCGGTATTCCATCTGGAAAATAAAAAAATCTAATTATAAAAGCAGCGAGTCCAATTATTCCAAGACAGATTAAACTATTTCTAGAAAAAATTGGTGATTTTACTTCAATCAAATTTTCCATATTTCACGCTATTTTGTTTTTCCTTCTCTAACAACACTAACTAGTGAGTAAAGTAAAACCGCAGTTACTATTAGTATTATTGCAATTAATAGTGTTCCAGCAGCAACTAGTGTGATATTTGTGTTCAGTCTTCCTATCTCTGCATAGTATTGAATAGATAAAAAAGTGAAAGTTAATCCGATTGCAAAAAATATCGCTGATGGTATACCATAAAATCTTAGAGGTCTTTCTATCGAGATATATTTCAGAGTACTCATCAATACTTCTGTTCCGTGAGAAACAGGATTTTGAGTGGATGTATCACCTGTATACCGTATTTCAGTTGGAACTTCCGCAATTTTCAACCCGAGATTGCTAGATTTAATGAGAATCTCAGTTGAGATTCCCATACCCGAGTCTGATGGGGTTAGTGATTGCAGTACCTTGTTATTGTAAGCTCTAAATCCACTTTGTGCATCAGTTATTTTCTCAGATAATGATGAATTTGTCACCTTTGTGATTATTTTAACCCCAAGTTTCCTATATCCAGGTGTATTACTGTCTTCCTTCAGAAATCTCGAACCAATTGAAATATCAGCTTGTCCATCAGCAACAGGTTTTATTATTTTACTAATATCTTCAATTTTGTGTTGTCCATCTGCATCAAGTGTCACAAGTATGTCGGCATTAATTTCCTTACCCTTCAAAAAAATACTTCGAATCGCCATTCCATACCCTGAATTTTTTGTATGCTTAACAACAGTGGCACCTAACGATTCTGCTATTGCAGATGTTGAATCAGTTGAGCCATCATCACATACAATAATTTGATCTACCGTTTTTTTCAGCTCTACAATTATTTTAGCTATGTTTTTTTCCTCATTATAGGCTGGAATACCTACAGTTACCTTCATACGATTTACCTTGCAATCTGCAGTAATAACATTGACGTATAAAATGTACTAACAAATGTTTTGATCAAACTCTATAATTTTTAATATTATTGATAACCAGATCTTGCTGTTTTTTGGGAATAGCCGGATAAAATGGCAATGATAAACTTTCTTTATAGATTTGTTCTGAATTATCTAGTTTACCATATGTTTTTGTGAGATTCTTGTATCCTGAAAATCTATGTAGTGGTTTATAGTGTAATGAAACTTCTATACCTGCTTTTTTCAATTTTTTGAATACTTGATTACGATTTTGACCAAATTCATTTTTTATTCTAATAATGTAAAGATGATATGTGTGCTCTTTCTTCCTAAAAATTTCTGGTGTGATAATTTCAGGAATTTTTTCTAATTGTTTTGAATAATACTTAGATGCTACAAAACGTTTAGAATTTAACGAGTCGATTCTTTTTAATTGGCTTAATCCTAAGGATGATCTTATTTCATCAAGCCTATAATTAAAACCTGGTTCACTTATATCATAATCCCATGGTTTTCCTTTCGAATATCTATTTGCTAAGCTTCTTGTTAAACCGTGGGATCTAGCAGAAGCAACATATTCTGCAATACGTTTAGAATTTGTTATTACCATTCCTCCTTCAATCGTTGTGAAATTTTTTGTTGGATAAAAGCTAAAACATCCTATATCACCAAATGTGCCAGCATGTTTATTGTTTAGTTTTGTGCCAATAGCATGCGCACAATCTTCAATTAACAAAAGATTATTTTTCTTGGCAATTTTTTTTATTTCAGACATTTTACAAATCTTACCAGCTAAATGGACAGGTAAAATTGCTTTAGTTTTAGATGTGATATTTTGTTTTATCGAATCTAATGAAATATTCATATCGTTATAATTTACATCTGCTAGTACAGGAGTTGCACCTGTTAATAATACAGAATTTGCTGTAGCAACAAATGTAATATCTGGAATTATTACTTCATCCCCCTTCTTTAATCCTAAAGCTTTGAGAGCCAGATGCAGTGATGCAGTTCCGTTTGAAACTCCAACTGCGTATTTTGATCCAGTATATTTTGCAAATCCTTGTTCGAATTTTCTTAGTTGTGGCCCATCAGTTAGCATACGTGAGTTTAATGCATCCATAACAGCTGATTTATCAGATTTAGAAATATCTGGTACAAAAAATGGTACACGTGTTTTCTTATTGTGAAAGACGTCTATTATTTTCTTTGTCATTTGAATCTAAAATCTGTTTTTATCAATCAAGATCCAGTTTTTTAACTTCTTCTTCAATAAAATATTCGTGATCTTTAATTTTATGCATTCCTTGTAATTTGAAAAGATCGTCCATTGAAGCCAATTTTGTCTCCAAGTCGTCAAGACTTTTGATCTTTGACATTTGTTTGACAACATCGGATATTGCAGCAAATGCGGCTAGTGTAGTTTGATGCGCAAATACTACCATTTGTACACCACGAGATTTTAATTCATCCAAAGTTACCGTAGGAAATGCAGTTGGGACAGCCATTATAGGAATTTTTCCTTTCCATTTTTCATAAAATTCGAAGATTTCATCAGGATTTTTTTTCCGTGAATGAACAAAAATAATGTCAGCCCCCGCCTTCTCATAAGCAATAGCCCTATCCAACGCTTCTTCTACTCCTAAATCAGCAATTAATGCCTCAGTTCTTCCTATAATAATGAAGTCATTATTTTTTTTTGCATTTTTTGCAGCCACTAGTTTTGCAACAAAATCTTTTTTAGCAATCATTTCTTGTTTTCCATCTTTGAATAGACTGTTTTCTTTTGGAAACATTTGATCTTCAATGCATATGCCAGCTATACCAGCATTTTCAAATTTTTTTACCAGATGAGCTACGTTATTAGGACCTCCATAACCTGTGTCACAATCTGCAATTACCGGAATGCTACATGCTTCTGCCATGAATGTAACTGCA
>ENA-UPTF01001055-UPTF01001055.1-marine-metagenome-genome-assembly--contig:-NODE-1055-length-18049-cov-2.023314_pt1 | contig 18049 bp, 18 predicted proteins | sample MGYA00238166_ERZ767019 | MGnify/ENA primary metagenome ERZ767019 (study PRJEB28930, sample SAMN06266391) | marine metagenome | isolation source: Sea water from 250 m depth | place: Atlantic Ocean...
CAACGAGTGATCGAAAGTCGTCTGTGTCACGAGCTCGTTCCCCGCAGACGCCTTGATGTACAGCGCGCCGACCTCCTGCGGCGAGCCGAGGTCCACCATGATCCAGTGGCTGCACTCACCGCTCGACGGACACATCGAGCTCTGCCAAAACCCATTCGGACCGTCGCTCCCATCGTTCCCATCAATCACTCGAGCAGCCGGGGTCGCAGCCGGATCCGACGACGCCGTCACACTCACCGTGCTCAGCGTCGCGGTCAGCGCCGGAGCGTACCGCACGCCCAGCTCCGCCTCCCGCGTCGGCAGCTCCGCGCGCTGGGCGTCGGTGAGGAGGGCGACGGCACACTGCCCGGCGGAGATGGCGCAGGAGCCGTCGTCGCACAGTGTCGGCGCATCGGGCGGGCAGCCGTCGGCATTCGCGGCCGGGACGGACTCGCCCCGCAGCATCGGGAGGCTCAGGATTCGCGCCCCGCTCGCGTGGCTCGAGTAGCGGCAGTCCGGGCCCTCGTACCCCTCCGAGCATGTGCACACGCCGCCGGCTGAGCACACGCCCTGACCCCAGCAGTCGTACGGGCACAGCGCCGTCTCGCAAGCCGCGCCCGAGAACGTCATGTCGCATCGGCACGAGCCTTCGACGCAAGCCCCGTTCCCGCAGCCTCCTGCGCACGCCGGCTCCGCGCAATCGACACCCTGGAAGCCGGCCTCGCACACGCACGCGGTGCCGGCGTCGTCGCAGGACCCGTTGCCGCAGCCGTTCGGGCAGGAGAGCTCCGCGCTGTCCGCCTCCGCCGTGAGCTCATCGCCGTTCACGCGCACCTCCCAGAGGCTGACCTTCTTCCAGTCTGCGTCGGTCATGACGAAGCGGATCTTCAGGAAGCGGGCGGTGCGCGAGGGTGACACGGCCGTCTCCTCCTCCATTGACGGCGGCGGGTCGAGCACCGCCGCCGTGTCGAAGTGGATGAAGAAATCATACTTTCTTTGGAAAATTCGCTATTAGCCTGACCCGCTGGAAAATTACACGAGCGGTCTCGGTGACCATCCTCGTGTCTGCTAGGCGAAACCAACCTCTCTGGATACTTTTTTCACCAGGCCTCCCCCCTCCCAGTCCCACCACATTTGAAAAATACTCCAATACATGTCCTTAAAATTTGGGGCGCCAATTATTTGAGGCTGGTCACCGTTTTTCCTCATTTTTTCCGTAAGAACCGCAACCTCAATATTGATATCGAGCCCGCCCGATCCTTCGTGAGACTTAGTATGCAGATATGGTAATGGCGCCGGATCACCTTTTGGGCGCTTAAATATGGCTGATCTGTAAGGTGCAAGAGCTTCCAAAGTTACAATCCAAGGGGAAATAGTTGAAGAAAAATTTTTAGCCATAAATGGACCCAGAGGTTGGTATTCCCAAGTCTGGATATCTCTCGCTGACCAATCATTCAGGATACAAAGGCCGAAAACGTGATCTTCCGCCTCTTCCAACGAAATAGGGGAACCAAGCATGTTCCCCGGACCGACAAACACCCCCAATTCTGTCTCATAATCCAGTCGTCGACAGGCATCAAAATTTGGTGTTTCTGCATCGGGGCCTTTTAACTGGCCTGCTGGCCGTTTGGTTGGCGTACCACTGACACGGATAGAGGATGAACGTCCGTGATAGGCTATAGGCACATACTTGTAATTCGGCAGCAATGGATTGTCAGGTCTAAACATCCGCCCTACGTTCGTTGCATGGTTTATGGAAGAATAAAAATCTGTAAAATCCCCAATTCGGGCCGGTACTGTCATTTCGGCCTCGGCCATAGGTACTAAACATGTACGACCCTCTTTTTCATTACCTCCTGACCTCAACAGTTTGGAAAGTTGATCGCGCAAACTGACCCAATGCTCGCGACCCAATCCCATCAATCTGTTTAGTGTTGCTTCTTTACACGCCGCCGCCGCATCTCCTTTTAGATATCCGGCATCAAATGCCTTACCGACATCCAGAATTTGATTTCCGATTGCAACTCCACCGCGGTATTCTTCGTTTGAACCTGCGTTACGAAATACCCCCAGGGGCAAATTTTGGATAGCAAAGTCACTGCCAATTTCGTTTGCCGAAGTTACCCAACTAGTGAGTTTAGGATCATGCGTATCATTAAGTGAGGTCATTTATACTTTTCCATTGAAGTGTTTTTTAAGTCCTTGCCAACACTCAAAGTAATCACTTTGAAGGGCCGGTGTTTCTAAAGCAAATTTTGTCGGCCTGTAGAGATATCTTGTCTCAAACATGAAAGCCATCGTGCCATCGAGATATATTGGTTCCAGCTCAGCTTGACTTGCCGCTTCAAATACTTCGGCGTCATTGCCATGAGGCGACATACAATTGTGGAGACTACTACCGCCTGGAACAAAACCCTCCTTACGACCGTCATACTGGCCTTTTATAAGGCCCATATATTCACTCATGATATTCCGATGATACCATGGTGGCCGGTAAGTATCCTTAGCTACTACCCATCGGGGTGGAAAAATTACAAAGTCTACATTTGCAACTCCCTCTGTATCACTTGGTGAGGTCAACACCGTGTAAATACTTGGATCAATATGATCAAAACTGACAGTACTAATTACGTTGAAATTGGCTAAGTCATACTTGTAGGGCGTGTAATTCCCATGCCATGCGACAACGTCCAACGGCGAATGTCCAATTTCAGCGTCCCACAGGTTCCCGCCAAACTTTGTAGTCAGTTTGAATTGCCCTTCTCGTTCCTCGAAGCTCGCGACAGGCGCAAGAAAGTCTCTAGGATTAGCTAAACCATTAGAACCAATAGTCCCCAAATTGGGTAAGCGCATAGGCACACCATAATTTTCCAGTACATATCCTCGCGAAGAACCTTCCGGCAATTCGGCGCGATATTTGACACCACGTGGTATTACAGCAATTTCATTGGGTCCAATTTCAAGTATACCCATCTCTGTCAGCAATTTTATACGACCTTGCTGCGGTACAAATAACATCTCCCCATCTGCATTGTAAAAATAGCGGTTATCCATAGACGAATTGGCAGTATAAATGTGCACGGCCAAGCCATTCATGCCGACTTCACCGGCCCCCATGAGCGTCACCAAGCCCTCAATGAGGTCCGTAGGTTTTTCCGGAATGGGTAGAGGATCCCAGCGCATTTGATTAGGGGTCGCCGGCATCTCGTCAAATGGTGCGCTCCTCAGCAAACCATTAGATATCTGCTGGAATGGTAGATGTTTAACAGATGGACGCATCCGGTAGAACCAAGTTCTCAGATTTTGATCGCGAGGCGTCGTGAACGCGGTACCACTCAAGTGCTCCGCATAGAGCCCATAAGCAACTTTTTGCGGCGAATTTTGTCCTTTAGGAAGGGCACCAGGTAGAGCCTCGCTCGCAAATTCGTTACCAAATCCACTTTGGTAATCGGTCGTGATCAACAGGGTCGCATCCATGATTTCACCCTCCCATACTGCGCTAAAAAAATAATAGTTTCATTTGTAACTATTTACAATTATTATTTTCCCATGACCGAAATTTCGTCACCCGAAAAGAATACTTTACTGCTGCACGATTTCCTACCATACCGCCTCGCGGTGCTCGCCAAAATTGTAGGTATATCCCTATCAAAAATTTATAGGGAAAGATTTGGTATCACCAATCAGCAGTGGCGTGTTATTTTTGCCCTTGCCCGCCAAGCCGACTGTTCAGCATCTCACATTGTTCATCACGCCGCTCTCGATAAGGTTCAAGTCAGCAGAGCAGTAGCTGGCCTGATCGAGAAGAAATTGCTTGAACGTAGTGCAGACAATATTGACCGAAGAAACTCAATACTCAATTTGACAATTGAGGGATGGAAAGTCTACGACCAGATTGCACCTGAAGCGATTGCCTTTGAGGCCCGGCTTAAAGATTCCTTGGATGAACGGGAAGCAGCACTACTCGATACGCTGTTATCAAAACTAACGGACAAGGCTACAGAACTTTAGCCATGCTTAGACTATCAATAAGACCATAATACCGCCAACAATGAGGACAGTACCTAAAATTTCATAGGAGGTTATTTTTTCTCTAAAGATCAACGTCGAAGTCAAAAAGGTAAAAATCAACTCGACCTGTCCCACGGCCCTGACGTAAGCAGCATTTTGCAATGTCATAGCCGTGAACCAGCCCACTGAACCTAACATGCTGGCTAAACCCACAAGGGCGCCTTTGCCTTTATTTTGCCAAACCTTCGTCAACTCACCTTTCTCATAATAATAAAGATAGGCCGTCAATACCGCGGTTTGGATGGCAAGCGCTGCAAATAGTGTTGCCGAAGCGGCCAAAAGGGCACTTTCGCCGCCAAGCGAGAGAGAGGCTCCCCGATAGGAGACAGCAGAAATGCCCAAAAACACACCATTGGCTAGGCCCATCAGGGCCCCCTTGTTAGTCCAAGAAAATAGAAACTCACGTGGGTTCACAGTCATTTTAGCAAGTGACAGAAAACATACCCCGATGAAACTGATAAGAATGGCAACGAAAGTGATACCCGTTACTGCTTCTCCCAGTATAAGTATTGTGAATATCGCCGTTTGGAACGTTTCTGTCTTTGAATATGCGGTTCCAACAGCAAAACTTTTTAAGGCAAAAGAGCGCAATAACAACCACATCGCCAATACTTGCGCGACACCACCCATGGCAGCATAGCCAAAAAATTCAATCCCCCAATTAAGGTGTTGGGTGTCGAATGATCGAAGTATAATCCAGTAGAGAAATGCTAATGGGAGCCCGAATACGAAGCGTGTGTAGGCAGCACCAAACGTCGACAAGACACTGTTAATCGACTTCTGAAGGGAGTTTCGCAGGTTCTGCAAGAAGGCAGCAGCGAGGGAGAATAGAAGCCATGCTTCCACGATTATGTTATCCTAGTGAGGTTATCAGAAAAACCAATTGTTACGACGGATCAAAGCCCATTCCATCTTGCGGGTAACTGTATCGAGAGGCCATTCCGAATATTTTAAAACTAAGCTAACGCCCTAGAAGGCAAAAAACCGATGTAAAGCGATACCAATTTGAACAACCCCATAAGCAAACATGCCAAAGAGTAAAGCGTAAAGAAAAACTCGCAAGTGGATTTTTATTCGTGCCATATAGACATCATAATACCTTCCTTGACAAATTGAAATTCATGCGAGAGAGATCGGATTGGCGTTAGCAAATTCTGGTCAAAGAACATTCACACTTAGTTCTATAATCTTTTGGGAGTAAAACATTACCATGCTTGGTGGATTTTTGGCCTTATTAGCAGCCGCCACCTTTGGTCTTAATGCCGTCGCCACTCGCCGGGGGGTACTGACGGGCACTGTAGCTCAAGGGCTAGCAATCACAATTCCTATTGCCGTTCCTATTTTTTTTGTAGTTGGTTTAACGACAGATAGTTTAGGTATCCTAGGTGACCTACCTGTTAAATCGCTCTTACTTTTAGGCATAGCTGGGGTAGCCCATTTTATTGTTGGCCGTTACGCCAATTACCGTGCAACTAAGGCCATGGGTGCCAATTTGGTCGGACCTGTGGTCTCGTCCAGCTTGATCCTCACACTTATCCTCGCAATTATATTTCTTGATGAAGTTATGACACCATTACGCATTGTGGGGATAGTTCTCATTGCTCTCGGCCCTACCCTAATGCTTCGTTCACCAGCAATTGTAAGAAAAACACAACAAAGCGTAAACAAAATTGCTTTCACACCAAGGCTGATCGAAGGGTATGCATTTGGAATTATTTGTGCGATTGCGTTTGGCACCACCCCCATCTTCATACGATCCGCTTTCCTCGAATTAGCAGAGACAAATTTAGGCCACGGGATAGTTGGAGGACTACTATCCTATGTCGTTGCCACCGCATTACTAGGGCTTTATCTTTTAAAACCTGGCAATTTACGGCACGCGTTGTCGATCGATAGGAATGCCGGCAAATGGTTCTTATTAACCGGATTATTTGTATGCATTTCTCAAATGTTGCGTTTTATGGCGCTGGCGATTGCGCCAGTATCAGTAGTCGCCCCTATAATCCAAACTTCGGGTATTTTCCGCACCATCTTCGGCTGGTTCATTAACCGAAAGCATGAGGTGTTTGACTTCTGGGTTCTTCTTGGAATTGCTGTGACCATCCTGGGTACTACAACCTTAACCATAAGCACGGAAACAGTGATTACTGTTATTGATCCACCACAATATATTTCTGAGTTTCTGAGATGGCATTGGCCCTAACTATTTATCTTGCCCTAAAGTGGTGACATTCAAAACGGAGGCCTAACCCTTCAACTTCTCTAGTAAAAGCTCGTTGACCATCTGTGGATTGGCCTTCCCTTGTGTCTTTTTCATTACCTGGCCAACAAACCATCCAACCAATTTTTCGTTTCCCTCTCTAAATTTTTTCACCTGATCGGCGTTGTCAGCAATAACATTATTGACGGCTGTTTCGATCTCACCTGCATCAGTAATCTGCTTGAGACCCTTCTCCTTTACAATCACGCCGGGATCTTTGCCCTTGGCAACCATCTCCTCAAATACATCCTTGGCAATACGACTGGAAATTATGCGATTCGAAATCAAATCCACCAAATTTCCAAGTTTATCGGCAACAATTGGACTATCTGTGATACCCTTTCCAACCTTGTTCAAGACCCCGAACAGCTCATGAATAACCCAATTAGCGGCGAGTTTACCATCGCGTCCCGACGCAACCACTTCAAAATATTGAGCTGTTTCTTGGTCCGCCACCAGGATCCCGGCGTCAGATTCTGTTACACCATACTCACTAATAAACCTTACCTTTTTGGCATCTGGCAGTTCCGGAAGATTTTTCTTAATTTCTTCAACATAGTCTGGCGTTAGATCAATCGGGAGGAGGTCCGGATCCGGAAAATAGCGATAGTCATGGGCATCCTCTTTAGATCGCATTGATCGGGTCTCGCCACGATCAGAATCATAAAGCCTGGTTTCCTGCACCACACTGCCCCCAGTTTCATAAACGTCCACCTGGCGTTCGGCCTCATATTCGATTGCCTGCATGACAAACCGTATGGAGTTTATGTTTTTAATTTCTGCGCGGGTGCGAAGCTCATCGGAGTCTGAAGGACGAACGCTCACGTTGGCGTCACACCGGAGTGATCCCTGCTCCATATTACCGTCACACGTGCCCAAATACTGAACGATCGCCCGTAGTTTGCGTAAGTAGGCACCAGCTTCCTCCGGACTTCTTAAATCAGGTTTAGAAACTATCTCCATCAACGCCACCCCGGACCGGTTCAAATCTATAAATGTTCTATTGGGATCCTGGTCGTGTATGGATTTGCCCGCGTCCTGTTCCATATGTAAACGCTCAACCCCTATTTCACGGGTGCCATCAGGCATGTCTAGCCTCACCATACCTTCCCCTACGATGGGGTGAAGATATTGAGATATCTGATACCCCTGTGGTAGGTCAGGATAAAAATAGTTTTTTCGCTCAAAAACAGAATGGAGGTTGATTTTAGCATCAAGTCCGAGACCCGTACGTACTGCCTGTTGGATGCAAAATTCGTTTATTACGGGCAACATACCCGGCATTCCCGCATCTACCAGAGAAACTTGACTATTTGGCTCAGCACCAAAGGAGGTCGCCGCGCCGGAGAAGAGCTTTGCGTCAGAGATAATCTGGGCATGAACCTCAAGACCAATCACCACTTCCCAATCATTGGTTTTACCTTGGATCAAGTACGTCATCGAGCATCCTTGCTCAGATAGGCAGGTTTTGTGTGAAAACTGACCAGCTTTTCTAGTACATCCGCTACACAAAATAGAGTTTCTTCACCAAACGGCTTAGTGATGAGGTGAAGACCTAAAGGCAATCCCTCATCAGAAAGACCTGCCGGCACAGTAATAGCGGGTAACCCCGCAAGGCTGGATGGCACCGTAAACACATCATTGATATACATCTGTACGGGATCATCCATTTTTTCACCAATCGCAAAGGCCGCAAATGGTGTCGTCGGTGTCAGTATTGCATCAACTTTTTTAAAGGCATCACTAAAATCCTTGAGTATGAGGGTTCGCAGTTTCTGTGCCTTAACGTAGTATGCATCATAATAACCCGCACTCAGTACGTAGGCACCTATCATAATTCGACGACGCACTTCCTGTCCGAACCCTTCACCTCGCGTGGTCTCATACATTTCATCTAATGTCTCAGCATCAACCCTCAGGCCGTAGCGCACCCCGTCATAACGAGCAAGATTGGAAGATGCCTCCGCCGGCGCCACAATATAATAGGTTGGTAAAGCATATTTAGTGTGGGGCAGTGAAACTTCCACAGGTTCTGCACCCGCGTCCTTCAGCATCTCCACTCCCTGAGACCAAAGCCCTTCTATCTCACTAGACATGCCATCAATCCTGTATTCCAAAGGTATCCCTATCTTAAGGCCTTTAATTTCACCGGTGATAGATGCCTCAAAATTAGGGACAGGCTCTGTACTGGATGTCGAATCCTTAGAATCATGGCCGGCCATGGCCTGCAACATTATCGCGGCATCTCGAACTGTGCGCGTCAGAGGACCTGCCTGGTCTAGACTTGATGCGAAAGCCACCATACCCCAACGAGAGCAACGTCCATAAGTAGGCTTCATTCCAACCACTCCGCAGAATGAGGCTGGTTGTCGGATAGATCCACCTGTATCCGAGCCCGCAGCGCCGAGGGAAATATTGGCAGCCACAGCGGCCGCGGAACCGCCCGACGAACCTCCCGGCACACGATCCTTTCCATCGTTCACATACCAAGGATTTTTGACGGCACCGTAGAAGCTAGTAACATTGGCGGATCCCATAGCAAACTCATCCATATTGGTCTTGCCGAGCATAACAGAACCTGCATCCCGCAAATTCTGAGAGACAGTCGACTCATATGGCGGGATAAAGCCGTCGAGAATATGTGATGAAGCCGTCGTTAACACACCTTCCGTGCAAAAAAGATCTTTGACTGCAATTGGAATGCCATCCATTCCTCCGGCAGGCTTGCCTTTCGCCCGACGATCATCGGAAGCCTTTGCTCGTTCGATGGCTAAATCTAGGGTTTCAGTAACAAAGGCATTCAAGTCACGAGCAGCCTCCACCGCGTTGACATGGGCATCAGTAAGTTCAACAGACGAAAATTTTCTGTTTACCAAACCGTCCCGAGCTTCCGCAATTGTAAGGTCGGTCAATTTACTCATTATTCAACAACTTTCGGAACAGTGTAGAACGGCCCCTCCGGGTTCGGCGCATTAGAAAGCACGCGATCCGGATAATTGCCATCGGTGACCTTATCCGCTCGTTTGGGCATAACCATTTCAGCCATACTTGTCATTGGGGTTACATTTTCTGTGTCCACCTCATTCAATTGTTCTATCCATTCTATAATTTTAGAAAGTTCTTCAGCCAAAGTTGGCACTTCATTTTCAGGCACTTTAATTCGTGCCAACTTTGCTATATTTCTGACTGTTGCTTCGTCTAAGGCCATTTCTCAAAACTTTTCAAAATATTTTTTCTGGGTTGTTCATTCTGCATCTGTGCCGCGCAAACTAATAGAAAATCATTAAGCCTGAAAGAGGTCAAATCATAAATTGGCTGATTATGTTGACTTGATTTTTCGAGACTGAAGAGTGTACGCACTGGCAATAAAATCGCTATAGTAGATTAAGTTTGTCACTAATTTTTCATGAATTTTGGCGGAGAATGTTTTTATGAAGAACCCCTCGACCTCTGTATCCATTCCCATACCTGCGCTCAGCGAAGTCGTTTTAAAGACTGGCAACTTTGATCATCTTAAGAACTGGTATGTTAAAGCCCTTGCCATTGAACCCTTCTTTACCCGCCCTCGTCCGGAGGAAGTGTCGTGGACAGGAGCCCAACAAATTGCATTTTTTAAACTTGCCGGTGTTTACCCTTACCAACAGGTACTTGGTATCTTTGAGGTCGATGGTACTCTGAATGCACCTCATACCGATCCAGGACTCCATCATCTTCAGTTGGGACATGGGAGCTTCGATGAACTTTTTGACCGTTACGACGGACTAAAACAGGCCAACATTTTACCCTCTGAAACGTGGAACCATGGAGTTAGCACGAGCTTCTATTACCATGACCCGGATGGAAATTTGGCGGAGATGAATTGTGTGAACTTTGCTACCGAAGCGGAATTCTTTGGCTATTTCGAAACTGACGCCTACAAAAGTAATGTCTCGGGCATCTCAATCGATGCGGAAGAGTACATCTCACGTTACCGAAGCGGAACACCCCGCGAGGATTTGGTGAAGATTCCATCGTAGGAACGTCTTATCTAGAACCTCGCAAAATCATCACCAACAAATTAAACCATGTGATTTTTGAAACTTACACCATTGCCAGACGGATTGTTGTGTTTTTTCACCGTCACAATCATTTTACAGCAATAAACACTATTTGAGTTCATGGATTTAGTCATCAAATTTTGCGGTAAAACCTACGTCAGTACCTTCGTAATTTCCGTGCTGGTCTATAGGCTTTTTCCTCCTACTTACGGTCTTTTTCTTTTTTGAAGGCATTTTCTTTGAATTCGAATTTTGTATTGAAGTGGAGGTGAAACCAACATCAGTTCCTTCATAATTGCCATGTTTATCGATCGGTTTCTGTTGGGCAAAAATTCTCTTAGACCTAACCTGGGGTTTCTTAGAATTTGATCTCTCAACTTTAGCCCGGGGTTCCTTCTTCAAAACCCTGTTGGCATATGCATCAGCATAAATTCTGTTGACATTATCACTCATAAATAAGAACTCTCCCTAATTTGCAGCCTAACAATGTATACCTTGAAAACAGTATCAACTCAAAAGGCCAGTCTTTATAACACCTATTCAAATTTTGGGAGGGATAGAAATCTTGCTACCCAATTGTTTGGGTATGGGAAGAGCCTGGTGGCTTACCAATATCCGCTGCAGTGGGTCTAATACTGCGGTAGCAGCTTCCACAACCTTTCTCTCTTTTAAGTCGACATGTAGGGCTAACAGTTCATTTGTCGCAACTAAAATACGCCCTGTTACCCGGTACATCCGGTGAAAGTAGTGCATTCTTTTTTTATCAAATCCAATTAATTGAGTAGTGCAGTATACCTCCGTACCTGCAAATACTTCGGATACATAACACACGTGTGACTCCGCAGTGAACCAGGAATGATTTGTGATATTCTTATATGTTTCGCCTAAACCTACAGCGTCGTAAAACCCATCAGTCGCCAAATCGAAAATAACAACATAATAAGCAAGATTTAGGTGTCCATTGTAATCACACCACTCCTCTTTCACATTGCCCCGCCACGTATTGGTTGGAGTATTTTCTTTAAACTCTTCGGACATATGCGTCAGATCAAATGAAATATTCTATGCATTGGCTTTTGTATGACATCTATTAATCTCAAGATAAACGCAATAAAGTGGCTCGCCAAATTAAACAACTATGGCAACAACGTATGTCAATGTATGTTTGCCTATATAGAAAATATTTTTATGTCTAACGGACCTATTATAACTGGAATAGCGTACGGTAAAATTACCTAATGACTGGAACAAACGAATGATAGTTATTATTGGTGCCTCGGGTGCAGTGGGCATACCTCTAATCAAAAACCTGACACGCCGTGATACCCGTTTAAGGATCTTAACCTCAAACTCCGCGTCGGCAAAAAATTTAAACTCCCTTGGCGTGATTGAAACCATTATCGGGGATTTTCATTCCGATGAAGACGTCAAAAATGTCATGAAGGGAGCAAGCTCAATCTGTTATATTCCGGCTCGATTTAGAGAAGACGAGTTTGGAATAGGAAAGCGCATTGTAGATTTGGCGCGCAATGAACAGGTCGAGCATTTTTGCTTTTGCTCAGCCTACCATCCTCAGATGGAGCAACTGGGCCACCATTGGCAAAAACTAAAGTTAGAAGAGCATCTTATTAACTCTGATCTCATGTATACAGTGGTACAACCTTCAATGTTCATGCAGAACTTGCGCGTGGAATGGCCACGGATAATTGAAGACGGAACCTACCTCCGGCCCTATTCGCCAGAAAGTCAAATGAACGTCATTGATACCGATGATCTCGGTGAAGCCATGGCCAATATATTGCTAGACAATCGGTTCTGGGGGGGAACATATGAATTATGTGGTTCTGAAACACTGAGCCACAACCAGATGGCTGGTATTATCAGCGAAGAACTTGGGGAAAAAGTGGAAGCAGTTCAACGTGACATTGAGGATTGGAAATCGTGGGCGATCGAAAAAGAATGGACAGATTACGCTATACGTAACTATGTAAACATGTGTCGTCATTACAGTGATCACGGTTATAAATTTGGTAATGACTTAATTCTCCAGACTATTCTTGGTCGACCAGCAACCAAATACCGGTCGTTTATTAAAAAGTTTATTGAAAGCCAGAGTACCTAGACCGCCTCATCATTAAATATCCAGTTTTCCGTATTTATCAGTGTAAAAACCTCACCAGACGTTCCAGCACACAACATCTTTTAGTGTAGTTGGTTTCACCGGCACTTTTGCGCCAGCGTCAATACGATTTTTTAAGATGCCTAATCTACTTACTGATCAACAGACTCAAACATCGTTGATTGTCGCCGACGCGAAGGTTCTAGTTTCTACAGTTGTGGCAGCTAGAGGGCGGCGCAGCGTACTTGGCACAATTCCCGCCTTGAGAGAGCTCATCACGCCAACCGCTTCCCAGTAGTTTTCTACAACGTGCAGCTGTCCTTTCGCCCAGGGAAGAGCCTCAAGCTCATTTTGCATAAGATTATTATTCTCACGCACGGCAATTACCGGGATACCCTGTTCAAGAGCCGCCAACGTGGGTAAGCCAACGCACTTGTCAGGAATTACTAAACAAGAGACATCAGACGCCGTAAAAATTCCGGCCTCGCCCAAAGCCTCAGGGTGGATGATTATGCGTGGGCTACGATGTAGACCTTTCAACATACACTGCAGGAAGGTAAAGGATACAGCCTCAGCCGCTAACCGCGGCTCAACCAATCCCAAATCAAAATCTGCCATTGCTTGACTTTCAAGCATTGGTGAATGTGCTGTTGGCAATCCATAAAGCAGCGATAACGAGTGGGTTAACATTGCTTCGACACCGCCCCACGGGTTCACCATTTTACCATCGCGTCGAAAATACTCTTTATGGTATTCAACGGGAACGTCAACAACAGATGCTATGGCTACCGCATCAAACGCACCTTCATGCTCATCTAACACCGCGCAGACGCTATATAAACCTTCAATCTCCCCTGCTGCCCTGCCAGAATCGGTGAAACACGAGGTCATGCGGAGGGGCGGATCAAGCTTCACAACCTTAACGCAATCAAATCCATAGGTCGCGCGAGCAGCACTTACGGCATTGACCGTATCATTAACAAACACTTCAGTTTCATGTGCATCTATGATTACTAGCACTCTATTTGCCCGGACGCGTTGCAACCCGGCCGTACCCATTAATAATTGGGTAATTGAACTACCCTCAACATAAAGCGCATTCTCCGGCATTTCATTGAGATCAGAAGCGTTTACGACGTTCGGATGGGTAACCAACGTATCACAAGCTGTTGCAATCACCCTTGCCGCTGGCGTTGCGTCGCCGGCATGGCCTCCAATCTCGGCTCCAATACCCGTCGGCACCAAAAAGACAGCATTAAAATTATCCGTCCTTTCTACCTTGCGGGGCACAAAGCTAAAAATGGAATTAAGCCCTCTTGTCTTTGCGATTTCCATGCCTTCGAGAGTGCCTAGTTCGCAATTATACTCAACACCAGTTACACCGGTAATCACGAAACGTATTGGAAGCACCGTATCAGAGAGCGTTACTTCTACTGTCTTTTTGATATGAGAAATCAGGCTGTGATGACTTGGCGCGACAGGTATCCTTACTTGCCTCTCGATCAGCTTCACTTGCGTCCCCTCAAATTCGTTCAATAAACCTTGCAGAGCAGTCGGTAGCACCAAACCAATCGACCGTAAACTGTTCTGCAATATCGGGGTCAAAATCCTTGCAAGAAAATATATTAATGTAAATGGCTCCCAACTGGTCAAGCGTATGGATTACGATAGAACTCGTCAAAATAAACTGGACGGCTGAAGTACCCTGAGTATGGGCAGACGTTTGTCTTTCTTCCACAGGAACATCAAAATCGTCCCAAAAGTGTAACGCCTCACGTTTCATATCGATGAGTTTGCAGAGGCTTTCAAAATACCTACTAATACTTTTTCGCGTAAATGTACCAGGGTCGCAACCATGCAAATCTAATATAAGTTCAGCCCCGAATTTTTCCATCACCTCTCCAACTCTTCTGTAGGGCCATCACTTTGAACCGATCCAATAAAGGCTTTGGTGTAGTCTATGTTTCAACCACTTTAAGGTGATGCCAAACCCAAGTGGACAGGCACAATCAACACTTGTCCGTGACATATGTTGAGTTTTGGGATATTTGCCAACTATAATATTTAGCGAATTTTCACTCGAGAATCGCATCCGCTTTTCTTTGAGTCAATCCAGGATAACGTGTGGAATAAAGTTGGCATCCCTGCTCGTGACTAAATTCTGATCCTCTCTAATACACATTCCCACTGCCTGACTTGCTACCAACCAACACCCTACTAAAGGATAGTTTCCCGAAAATTCCGGTAGCGGATGATATGCTTGCAAAATGTGGTCGCCTTCGCCGTAGGGCCCCTCACTGCGAGTTTGTGTTTTACCGTCATGGATTATTTCAACGTTGGCCCCTTGTCGCGACAGTAACGGCTTACGGACAAAGGAACCAGCCAGCTCCGACGCTCGCCGATCACCGTCAAAATACGCTGGCAATAAATTTGGATGTCCGGGAAACATCTCCCAGAGAAATGCCATCAGCCCCTTGTTAGACAGCACAGCCTTCCATGGCGGCTCAAGAAATCTAGTGCCACTCGCAGGTACACGGCGCCCAAATTCTTCCTCAAACATCCATTCCCAAGGATACAACTTAAAAAGTGTTTTGATCACCTGATCATCAAGGTCAGTAAAATGCCCCCGATCATCTATGCCAATTTCTTGCATAGATATGAAACAAGTCGACAAGCCGGCTTCCCGGGCACATTCCTCAAGGTAATCAACAGTCCCTTTATCATCCTCGATGTCTCCAACACATGCGAAGTGCAGAGACCCGTCAAAATCTAAAAGTGAGAACGCCTTTACAATACTATCGTGGAGGTCATTAAATTGAACACATCCGTCTGGTATCAAGCCCTTCTCCATGGCTTGTTCCAACCACTCCCATTGAAAAACGGATGATTCGTAAAGGGTCGTTGGCGTATCAGCATTATACTCCAGAAGTTTTGCGGGCCCTTCTCCGTCATAGGAGAGGTCCATTCGCCCATAAATATTTTTTTCACCATTCCGCCAACTTTCGGCAATATAGTCCCAAAAACATTCCTCGATACCAAGACAACGGAAGACGGTTTCATCGTTCACGGCGCGTTCTATAAGTTCGAAGCACAGGTGTTCTAGTTCCTCCGCCGGCCCCTCAAGATCCTCTTCAATTTGTTTTAAGGTGAATTGGTAGTAAATGCTCTCATCCCAAAAGGGAATGCCACCATTCGTCTGAAATTGAAAGTTGTGTTCCTTTGCCACTCGCTCCAAATCGGGCCGTTCAGTTGCGGGGATGCGCAGCATCTAAGGTATCAAGTCCTGCCGAATTGTGTCAGGTAGCTGCTGATCCGAGACGCCCACCAGAAGCACCAAAGCCCCCGCGAGAGAGGGTTGAGCGCTTCATAGAGGGACGTCTGCCGGCTGAGCTGGCAACTTGAGTTCTACCGGTCTTAGAGCTCACTTTCCTGTTGTCTGCCGTGCGGTAACCTTTGGGATCATCTGCCGCACGGTAAAGTGGCTGCGGAAAAATTGAGCTTCGCCTGCCGCCCGAATTCATCATGCTTCCCATCATATAGCCCATCATCAAAGGCATAAAAACAGAACCCCCACTCCTCGTCTGGTAAGGCGCTTGTTCACACCTCCCGGCTCCGAATTCGCCCTCACAATCATTTTTAGAAGTGAACTTTGGTGCCACCTCAGCGTGTTGGCTACGTGCTTCTTTGTAGCCTTGTTCACATTGTTCACGTGTCGAATCGGAATTATCAGTACATTGTTGTAGGCTAGAAAATATCTCCGCATCTACTTTTGGTTCATCACATGCGGAAAGTGCTATAGCGCTGACGCTCATTACTGCAGCAGCGGAAATTGAGTTCCAGCGTTTCATATAAATTCTCCAGAATGGACCATTGTTATTAGTCTAATCAGTCAAGGGGACATACAAGCGGCGTTAAGGAGTCCACCAGTCAAAGACGCAGCCCCAAGCCAAAGTCCGCTAGAGGTCTCGCCTTTCTCAATTCTCTCGGATATTCCAGGTATGGGTAGACGAACAAGAAAAAAAATAAAAACTTGGACGAGTATTGCTATTAGGCCCCAGATTACACAATCGGTCAGAGCCACCGAATGAGCAATTACGCTAGCCAGAGGCAGAGAAAAACCAACTAAACTGCCTCCAAAGGCGACCGAAGCCGCCAGGTTATTTTCCCTAATCAACTTAAACTCGGGATGAGGTGTCACCCAAATGTATACAAATACATAGATTAATGTCAGCGCTGTCGCTGTTACCAAATACGCTAGAAATGACTGTATAGCGTCAAGAGAAATGCCAATGATTTCCATATGATGAGACCCTGAGGTGATTACGATCGAGTGCAAGCAGCAATATCATGATTAGATGTCGATCAAAAGGAGAAAGCCCCATACTTCAACAGTGATTATGGGTGTTTTCTTATTATTCGGTAAGCCTCCTAATCAGCTAAAGGGATTACCGTTTTACCTGCCAAGTCCAGCCTATCACGGCCTCAAGCCGTTTTTTGCGAACCGGATCCATGGTATTTCGAGCAATTCTCTGGCGTTCAACCCACCTCCAAAGATCAAACCCATCTGGCGTAATATGCTTATATGGAACAGAGGCGTCACCATCCGCAGCAACAAATTCCTCCAAATACTCAAATCCTTCTTCCCATGCAAGATGATCACGAATATTCCAGATCCAACCTTTTAAGGCTTCCAAGCGCGCCCTCCGCTCGGCATCCAATGAATTCCGAAATGTCCTTTGACGTTCAACCCACCTTCCAAGATCAAAGCCGTCGGCACACTCATGAACTGCTGGTACCATGGCATTACCGTTGGCGCGGACAAATTCCTCCATATGTTTAAAGCCCTCTTCCCACATCGAATCCAATGTACATAACCTCCAAAAAAATTCAGCTGCTAACAACTAAGCGACGTTAATTCAATACAAATAAATTATAGAGGATAAATTGTAACCAAATTTCTCCTTGTGGACTGCATTTAATGATTGCTGTCGGATTAGATTTTGATTTATCGAGCCGATTATGAATATAAGGGGTAATCAAACCAAAATCGCGGATCCACCCTAAAAGATGGGGTAAAATACATAAATTGTGACGACTTTAAATTATAGAGACCGTCGTATGGCTTCCTCTCCAATAAGCCATGGTAGCCTTGATTATATTAAGTATTAATACCGACAGCCTATGCGCAATTTCTCGACCCAATTTGTGAAATTGTTGGTCTTTCCCTAACTATCTGTTGACGCTTTTTTAAATTGTAATACTATATCTAGTTTCAACTAAGCTCTAATAACTAATTTTAGGGGGAGGACGAGAGGCGTCAACCGCACGCCAAATCATATTGATATCTGCTCAAACCCCGCGCCTTCGGCCAAATGCAATGAACCAATATTGGTTTACAACTCCGGGATCAAATAGCGAATACAGAGTAGAACCTCCAACAGTGTACATTTTAAATTTTTAACTTAAGGATCTTAACACATTGAAAAATAAATTAAATTTTAACTTCGGTTTCAATTTTAAATTTTTCAACCCAGTGAAAATGGAAACACCTTTGCAGAATGTAAACTGGCAGCAATAGGAATG
>ENA-UPTF01001056-UPTF01001056.1-marine-metagenome-genome-assembly--contig:-NODE-1056-length-18048-cov-11.350676_pt1 | contig 18048 bp, 17 predicted proteins | sample MGYA00238166_ERZ767019 | MGnify/ENA primary metagenome ERZ767019 (study PRJEB28930, sample SAMN06266391) | marine metagenome | isolation source: Sea water from 250 m depth | place: Atlantic Ocean...
GCAATAATTACCATCATAATTGGGTTTTTTTCGGTATATGCTTTGACACCAATTGTCATAAAGGCATTAGAAAAACGTAATGTTACAGTAATTGATGTTAACAAGAAAGAAAAAACTTTGGTTGCACGACCAGGTGGTTTATCAATTATTGTAGGAGTTATTTCATCTCTAACCGTTTTGTATTTGTTCTTTCCAATTGCAGAAATATTAGCTATAGCAATAACAACATCTCTGGCATTTTTGGTTGGTATAATTGATGATAGAAAGACAATGGGCGGTTGGTTTAAACCACTTGCTCTTGCATTCTGTGCAATACCAATAATTCTATTGGGAGCATATGATTCCAATTTAGATTTTCCATTATTTGGGACAGTAAAAATACCATTATTGTATTTGGCACTGATCATTTTTATGATTCCAGTAACTGGAAATACATTCAACTCTATTGACGTATTAAATGGCGTTGTTAGCGGAGTTTCCACAATTGCGGGTTTTGCATTATCAATCTCACTCTTTATCTTGCAAAATTATGAAATAGCAATTGCATGCTTGCTGTTAGCATTTGTTTCTCTTGCATTCTACAAATATCATAGATTCCCAAGTAAGATTTTCCCAGGAGATTCAGGCGCACTTGTTTTTGGTGCTATGTATGGTGCGATTGCAATTGTTGGTCATGTAGAAGTAATTGCCGCTGTAATAATATTACCTGCAGTGATTAACAGCTTTTTGTTCCTTTCAAGTGTAAAAAAAATAGTTGAGCATAGAGAAATAAAAAATCCGATTTCACATACAGAAGATTGGAAACTTAAATCAACAATAGAAAACCATGCCCCAATCACTTTAGTCAGATTATTAGTAGCAAGAAAACCGTTATCAGAAAAACAGATAGGTATTGAAATTTTCAAATTAGCAATATTTTCAGGAATTTTAGGAATAATTACTGCATTTTTGATGGGGGTTCAATTATCATGAGTACAACAATATTCACTTTTATTTTTACTATGTGGATTCTAATGTTGATTGGCGGCGGTTTGCTAGTCTTGTTTATAGGGCCACTATCTTTTGCAGGGAATATTGATATTGATCCGACTTTGAATTCTGTAATTAAAGTTATAATCGCTTTAGCACTAATCTTTGTCTGGATAGTGATTCTAACAAAGGTAAAAAATTGGATTTTCAAAAAACAACTAAAATCTTAACATCAATTAGTCATGTAAAAATACTCGGTTAAAATATTGATAGTATGGTAGGGCCACAAGATGGGGGATTTGGATTTGATCAATCAAAAAAATATTCCTCAGTAGATAATCTTGAAAAAATCTGTGTTCAATGTCAAGCTGGTCAGCATAAAAAATGTCTTGCAAAATCAAAAGAACAGCCAACTTGTGATTGTGAGCACTGCATTGTTTTTGGTTAGATATTTTTCAAAGAGATTTTTTTACTGTGAGTTATTAGACTCGCAGATCTAAAAAAAACTGCCAATGAATCCTTACAACCAATATCACATGATTCTTGAATAGACACTTTATTTTCATGAGATCCACGAAGATTAAAGATTGCAGAAAGCAATGGAGCTAATGCAGCTCTTCCTCCAAATGCAGTATTTTTATCAATGAACCAAAACATCTCTAACGCATCATCATCAAGAAAATTTTCTCTGATTAACCGACCAAATTCTGTATAATGCCCAATCATTCGTAATCTTCCTTTTGAAATATAATTTACAATCTTTGCAAATTGTATGCATACATAGCATTTATCGTCAAAAATCATCAAGGGTAATTTTTCATCCAAATTCATACTATACTTATGATCGATTCAGATTAAAATTTTCGGATATAGCTATTTATGTAATATTCGCGAATTTTTGTGTGGGATGGGACTAAATTACTATCAAATTAAAAAAAACATTCTCAAGGCTAGAAAACTTGTCATAAAGGGTACTACTGCAGCTGGCTCTGGACATCCAGGTGGCTCATTTTCAATGGCTGAAATAATGGGCTGTATTTTTTATAAGCATCTAAAATATGATCCAAAAAATCCTGAATGGGAAGACAGAGACAAATTAATTTTATCTAAAGGACATGCATCACCAGGTCTTTTTTCAAATATGGCAGTGGCAGGATATTTTGAGGAAGGTAAGATGGAAACGCTAAGACAATTTGGAAGTAAACTTCAGGGTCATCCTGATTTAAAATGTCCAGGAGTTGAATTTTGTGGCGGGTCACTTGGAATAGGTCTTTCTTACTCGATTGGAAATGCACTAGCTGCAAAAATTGATGGAAAAGAAAAAAGAATTTTTACAGTGATGGGAGATGGTGAGAGTGATGAGGGACAAGTTTGGGAAGCTGCAATGACTGCAGCAAAATACAAAGTTGACAACTTAACTCTAATTTTAGATAGAAATTTTATTCAACAAGATTCTTACACCGAAAAAATTATGCCATTAGATGAACGTCTTGAAACTGATGAGTTATCAGAGATGTGGAAAGATGCAAGCAGGTGGAAGACTGGTGATAAGTGGCGTTCTTTTGGATGGAATGTAATTGAAATTGATGGTCATAGAGTTGAGCAAATTTCCAATGCAATTGACCGTGCAAAAACCATCAAAGGTTTACCAACAATCATTATTGCTCGAACCATTAAAGGTAAGGCAGTTGAACATATGGAGGATAATCCACAGTGGCATGGTAAAGCTGCAAAACCTGAGTTTGTACCAATAATTGAGCAAGAACTCGAATCACAGTTTATGATTGCACCATCAATAATTGCAGGTGACATGACAAATCTTGAAAAAGAAGTCAAGCGATGTGCAGATGGTAGGGCAGATTATATTCATCTAGATGTAATGGATGGTAAATTTGTCCCAAATACAACATTTGATCATGAAAAAATAAAAGAACTACGACCATTAACTGTAATTCCTTTTGATACACATCTAATGATTAACGAGCCAGTAAAGTATGTCAAAGATTATGTTGATGCTGGAAGTGACATAATTACCGTCCATACAGAAGTTTGTGATGAATCAAGTTTTGGCGAAATACAGGATATTCTTAAATCCAATCAAGTTAGCGTTGGTCTTGCTATAAATCCAGACACAGAACTTCCAGATTGGTCAAAGAAATTCATTCCTTCGTTAGACCAATTAATTGTGATGTCAGTAATACCAGGAAAATCTGGACAGAAGTATATCGAAATATCACATGAAAAGACACAGAAACTCGTCCAAATTTTAAAAGAGTCTAATTTTGAGGGATATATTGAAGCCGATGGTGGTGTTACACTTGACAATGTTGGGGCATGCTTTACTGATGGTGCACGAGCATTTGTAGGCGGCAGTGCAATAATTGGTCAGAGTGATGTTAGATTAGTAATTAGAGAATTCAGAAACAAGATTCTAAGATCACGAAGAAAACTCTTAATCGAAAAAGCAAACGAACTTGGTGGAACAGAATTAGTTAACAAATGGATAGATCTGCATGTTGTAGGTAAGAAAAAAGACGAATTGCTACAAATTACAAAGGAGTTAGGTTATCAATGAGTAATGATATAAAATTTGGCGATATGAGGACAGCATACGGTAAATCTCTAATTGAGTTAGGTGAACAAGACAAAAATGTTGTAGTGTTAGGTGCAGATACAACTGATTCACTAAAAACTGCAGGTTTTGGAAAAAAATTTCCTGAACGTTTTTTCAATGTTGGTATAGCAGAAGCAAATTTGGTCTCTGTTGCTGCAGGTCTGGCTTATTCTGGAAAAACCTCATTTGCAAGTACTTATGCCATATTTCTTCCTGGTCGTTGTGTTGATCAGATCAGAAATGCCATAGCATATCCATCACGTGGAGACAAAAAAGGTCTTAATGTAAAATTAGTAGTTTCACATGGGGGGCTGTCGGTTGGAGCTGACGGTGGTTCACATCAACAACTTGAAGATATTGCAATTATGCGTGCAATGCCTAACATGCACGTTATTATTCCATCTGATTCAGTTACAGTTTCAAAACTTACTTGGATCATAGCACAACAGTATGGACCATATTATATGAGGATGGCACGTTCCAAGGTTCCAATAATATATGATGAATCACAAGAATTTGAAATCGGTAAAGGCATCACTCTAAGAGATGGCTCTGATTGTACAATTACGGCATGTGGAATTACAGTAAAGATGGCATTAGATGCAGCAGATCAACTTAAGCAAGAAGGAATATCCTGTAGAGTTATTGATTGCTTTACTATAAAACCAATTGATAGAGAGATTTTAGAAAAAGCTGCGAGAGAGACTGGTGGTATTGTTACATGTGAAGAACATAATATTATGGCCGGCTTTGGCTCTGCAGTATCTGAGGTAGTTTCTGAATCATACCCAGTTCCAGTAAAGAGGATTGGTGCACAAGATATGTTTGGGGAGTCAGCACGTGATAATGAAATTCCATTACTACTTGAGAAGCACGGAATAACATCAATTAATATAGCAAATACAGTGAAAGAGATTCGGAGTAAAAAACAATGAAGATTTTTCTCGATACTGCCAATTTAGATGAGATTAGAAAGTATAATGACATGGGTCTACTAGATGGAATCACAACAAACCCTAGTCTTTTAGCAAAACAAGGTGGTGATCCACACAAAGTGATGCAAGAGATTACTAAGATAATCAAGGGTGACGTTAGTCTTGAAGTTGTTAGTACTGATTATGATAGCATGATGGAGGAGGGACAGAAACTTCGTGAATATGGGGACCATGTTGTCGTAAAATGTCCCATGACAGGAGAAGGATTGAAAGCATGCAAGAGTTTAACTGAAAAAGGAATTCCTGTAAATGTTACTTTGATATTTTCACCAAATCAAGCACTTTTGGCAGCAAAGGCAGGTGCAAAATATGTTAGTCCATTTATTGGAAGATTGGATGATATTGGTCATACTGGAATGGATTTGATCAAAGAAATAAAGCAGATTTTTGCAAATTATAATTTTAACACACAAATTCTTGTCGCAAGCGTTAGACATCCACAGCATGTAATTGATGCTGCAAAGACCGGAGCGGATGTTGTTACTTTACCAGCTGTAGTACTAGGAAAGATGTTAAATCACGCGTTAACTGATAAGGGTTTAAAAGCATTTTTAGATGATTGGGAAAAACTCCAATCAGAAAATTCATCAAAGTAAACATCTGAAAATATTTGACTGGATTATTCAAAAACAATCCGAGACGAAAATTAAGAAAACTTGTCAAAGAAAAAAAATATGATGAGGCATTAGAATATGGACATGGAATTGAAAAGACTTTGGTGCATGATCCCGATATATCGTTTATCATTGGGACAATCTATTTCATATTGGGTAATGCAGAAAAAACAATCTTCTATATGGATAAAACTCTTGAAATTGGGCAATATGACATTGATGCATTATCTATCAAAGCAAGTGTTTTTTTAAATCAAAAAAACAAATCTGGTGCAAGAAAATGCTGTGAGACAATACGAGATATTGATCCTAAAAATAAAGCATTAAAAGAAATTGAGGCTGAATTAAATCAAAATTAAAGAATGCAGTAGTAGGTTCAAATAAAATATTAAGTTTTAAAAATAATTAAGGTTTTGGGAATATTAACAACTTTGTTCTTGCACTAATTATAATCGTTGTAATTATTGCAACTATAAGAACAAGTTGTATTAATGCACCAAATTCTGGAATTACGCTAGTTCCAACAATCTGAATTTTTGAATCACCATTTTTTATTGGTATATAGATGGAACGCGACTCATCATCAAATTCGATTTTGTTATAATCAGTTTGTACTGGATTTACTTCATTAGAGGAATAAATTAAAATAATGAATTCTGTATCAAAGCCATTTTCATCAATAGAGTCAAGTGCATTTCTAGGTATAGAAATATCTAATGCCCCATCCGAGTTTGTGAGAACTCCAATATCTAAGGATAAACTATGAGGATTAACAGTCATTGAATCCACAACACCACCTTTCATAGTATATTCTATATCAAATGTTCCACCATCTGGAATATCAACTTCATAAATTGACGCAAAGTCTGTACCAGTTTGTTTGAAAAACTGGAATACTGCTTCAGTGGATTCTTTACCATACGTTATCTTGATAACCACACTTCCTTCATTTTGCCATAGCGGACCACCAGTTCTTATCGTCTTTGTAAACTCTCCATCTTGTGTAACACTTACCTGATCAATTCCAATTAGATTTTTTCCAAAAAATATTTGAAGAATTATTTCTTCACCACTAATCACTTTTGTTACTTGACCTGTAATTGTGATAACATCTCCATCATAATATGCTTCCTTATCAGTATTCAATGTGAGTATTTGCGAAGTAAGATTTTCTTGTGCAAAAACTGGAGTAGATGAAATCATTAAAAACAAAATGATCAGTGGAATCAATTTCTGCATTATACATCAATAACCCTGATGTCTATTTATTCTTACGTCACACGTTGTTAAATAATAAAAAAATGAAAAAAAGATGAGTTTTAGAGTTTTGGCATTATACTGAGTTTAGTCTTTGCAGAAAGTACAATTATTGAAGTAATTGCTACTGCCAAGATTATTGCTGCAATTGTGCCAAATTCTGGAACAACATGAGTTCCTATAATCTCAATTGTTTCTGCATCTGCGTCAAATGGAACAGTTATTGTGTTTCCATCCTGACTTGCATCATCACTTTCTTCGTCATTTACGAGAACAAAGAATGTACCATCGTTAAATGGTGTGATGACATCACTTGGTAGTGTTATTGTTAATTCACCGCCATCTTCTGCGTCATGAATTGATACAACTAGGGAATTTCCGTTTACGTTAGCAGTAACACCATGTACGTCACCACCACTAATACTGTAATCTACTTCACTTGCCAAGTCAAACACCTCTTCATGATGATGTTCATCTGCATGACCTGCCATTGAACCAGCTTCAATTCCACCTACCAAATTAACATACTGAACTCGCATGAGATCTTGTGTACCATATGTTGCTTTGATTTTATATTCGCCATCATACTTCATCATTGCACTTGCAGTGTTGATTGTAGTTGAGAAACTACCATCGCTTGAAATTGCGATTTGATCAATTTGTACAATACCCATTGGGCCTGTTACAACAACTGTTACATCAGTGCCTCTAGATGTATTGGAAACTTTACCATCTATTTCAATAACAGAGTTGTGATCATATGTATCACTGTCTGTAGAGAAATCAATTGGAACTTGTTGGTCTCCTGTAGGCGCATGATGGTCTGCAAACGCTGGTGAAGTGATGCCCATACTACCAACTGACACAATAGCCAGAAGTAGTATGATAGCTTTACTGTTCATCTTGTGATTTGTCGAAGTTTTGTATATTTATGTATATTTACTATTGACACAACAAACTATAGTTTTGGAATAAGATTTAGCTTTGATTTTGCTGAAAGTACAATTATTGAAGTAATTGCTACTGCCAAGATTATTGCTGCAATTGTGCCAAATTCTGGAATTACAAATGTACCTATAATCTCAATTTCTTCTGATCCATTATAGAATGGAATTATCAAAGTCCAAGTATCATCTGTTGATGATGAATCATGATTAGTTTCTTCACCATCTACTAAAACAAAGAAATCTCCTTCGTTAGTGTCAAGTATTTGTTTTGGTATTGTGAGCATCAGTTCACCGTCACTAAATGTTTCAATTTCGATGATTAGCGATTTATTTTCAACGTCTGGAATTATTTTAATAATTTTTGCACCAGTGATTTGATAAAGTATATCATAATCTTCTATTGTAATTACATTTGTTCCTCCTGAGAGTGGGTCAACCGTTTGACCCATTTCAGATTCACTTAGTGTTTCAGAAGTTTCAGAAGATTTGACTGCAGCCGACATCACGCCACCATAATCAAACTGTGTTTCAAACGAGTCGTAATAGTGAGTTGCTTTTATGATATAAGTTCCTGATTCTTTCCATAGTCCACCAATAGAAGTTGCAATATCTACACTGAAGTTATCTTCAGAATCAGGTGTTACTTGATAAACATCAACTAAATTCCCGATAGGTGATACTATTTGTAGAATTACCGGTGAATTCTCATCTATTGCTAAATGCCCAATTACAGTAACAGTTTCTCCAGCAGCATATGCTTCTTTTTCAGTTGCGATATAGTTACCTGCATGTTCTGAAAAACTTTCTACACCCAAAAATGGTAATAATAGCAGAACTGAAAAAGTAAGAAGCCAGGATCTTCTTAATTGCACAATTTTTAGTAAACTGGATCATATTTAACCAGATATAATTAAAAAAACTAGTAGTTTAGGAAAATTTTAATTTTTTTCAACCAAATCTCCAAGTAAATATATATTACTCACACCAAAAAATTTGTTCAGTTTGCGTCAATTATTTTTTCAGACAACTAATGTTATGCATGGGGGTCTAAATTTTGGCAATTAAGAAAAACATCATTCTTGTCCCAAATCATGTTTATGTTCCAAAACATGAAATTATGACAAAAAAAGAAGCTGAAGAAGTTTTACACGAGTACAATTGTAATGCAACTGAATTACCATTAATCTTTGTGAGCGATCCCGCAATAGTTGGACTTGGTGTAAAACCAGGTGATATGATTAAGATAACAAGAAAAAGTGGAACGTCAGGTACAAGTCTGTATTACAGATATGTGGTGGAGACATAATGGAACACAAATACAATATGCGCTGGCCTGTAATACAAGATATTCTAAAAAGAGAAGGAATTGCTAGACAGCACTTGAACTCTTTTGATGAATTCCTAGAAAACGGTTTACAACAAATCATACAAGAGGTTAATCAAATTGATATTGAAAATGCAGAATATCCATATAAAATACAACTTGAGAAAATAAAATTACAACAGCCAAGGATGATGGAACTTGATGGTTCGATTACACATGTAACTCCTGCAGAAGCTAGATTACGAAATATTTCGTATGTTGCACCTATAATGATGGAGATTAGTGTAATCGAGGACAATAAAATGCTTGAAAAAAGATTCATTCATGTTGGTGACATGCCTGTTATGGTCAAATCAAACGCATGTATCTTACATAGTTTTAATGAACAGAAATTAATTGATTACCAAGAAGATCCAAGAGATCCAGGTGGTTATTTTATCATCAATGGTTCTGAAAGAGTAATCGTTGGACTAGAGGATTTATCATACAACAAAATCATAGTTGACGCTGAAAAGATTGGTGGAAAAATAGTACATAAAGCAAAAGTATATTCGTCAATAATTGGTTATCGTGCAAAATTGGAATTGATCATGAAAGATGACGGAATGATTGTTGCAAAAATTCCTGGTTCACCAGTTGACATTCCAATTGTAACACTAATGCGCGCACTTGGCTTAGAATCTGATAAAGATATTGCAGGTGCTGTATCTCTTGTAGAAGAAATTCAAAATCAATTAGAGGGATCTTTTGAAAAAGCAGGTGATATAACAACATCAAAAGATGCAATTGTTTACATCAGTAAAAGAATTGCACCTGGAATGCTTGAAGAGTTTCAGATTAAAAGAACTGAAACATTGTTGGATTGGGGTTTACTCCCTCATCTTGGGAAACACCCTGAAAATAGAAAAGAAAAGGCACACTTCTTGGGCGAAGCAGTGTGTAAGCTCATTGAACTAAAAATTGGTTGGATTCAACCTGACGATAAAGATCATTATGGAAATAAAGTAATCAAATTTGCAGGTCAAATGCTTGCTGATTTATTCAGAACGGCATTTAGAAATTTGGTTCGAGATATGAAATACCAGTTAGAGCGTTCTGGACAAAAACGAGGAATTAATGCAGTTGCAGCAGCAATAAGACCAGGAATTATTTCGGATAAACTTAACAACGCTATTGCCACAGGAAACTGGGGACGAGGACGTGTTGGCGTAACACAATTACTAGATCGAACAAACTATCTTTCCACTATAAGTCATCTAAGGCGTGTACAATCACCATTAAGTAGAACACAGCCTAACTTTGAAGCAAGAGATCTACATTCTACTCACTTTGGCAGAATTTGTCCAAGTGAAACTCCTGAGGGTTCTAATTGTGGATTAGTGAAAAATCTTGCATTATCTGCAATAATTTCTGTTAGTGTTCCAAATGAGGAAATTACTGAAAAATTATTTGAACTTGGAGTCTCTGATTTAGTAACTACTAACAGTCTAATCAAAAAAGATGGTACGAGAATATTCGTTGATGGAAAATTAATTGGTTTTCATAAAGATGGCGCAAAACTAGTTCAAGAGTTACGTAGTTTAAGACGAAGTTCAAAGATGCATCCCCACATTGGAATATCTCTTTACGAACCTGAGCAAGAAGGTGCAACACGTAGATTATACGTTAATTGTAATGCAGGTAGAGTTCTTAGACCATTAATAATAATAAATGACGGAAAATCATTTTTGACCGAAGAAATTGTAGAAAAAATATCAAAGAAACTAATCTCATGGACAGACTTGGTTAGAATGGGAAACATTGAACTGATTGACGCAAACGAAGAAGAGAATTGTCAAATTACATTTGACGACAAAAATCTAAAAAAATATACACATTTGGAAATTTTCCCATCTGCAATTTTAGGAGCAGGTGCATCAATCATTCCTTATCCTGAACATAATCAATCACCACGAAATACCTACGAATCTGCTATGGCTAAACAGAGTTTAGGGTTCTCAACACCTATGATGAACACAAGTACATATGTTCGTCAACACTTCATGTTATACCCTCAAACACCAATTGTAACTACAAAAGCATTAAACCTTTTAGGAATGGAAGAACGACCTGCTGGACAAAACTGTGTTGTTGCTGTACTTCCATTTGATGGCTATAATATTGAGGATGCAATTGTATTAAGCAAGTCATCAGTTGATAGAGGATTAGCTAGAACATTCTTTTATAGAATTTACGAGGCAGAAGCAAAACAATATCCAGGTGGAATGAGAGATAATTTTGAAATTCCAAATGCTGATGATAATGTAAGAGGATTCAAAGGTGAAAAATCATATAGAATGTTAGAAGATGATGGAGTTGTTGCAACAGAATCTAATGTTTTAGGCGGCGATATCCTGATTGGAAAAACAAGCCCTCCAAGATTTATGGAAGAGTATAAGGAATTCGAGACAAGTGGACCATATAGACGAGATACATCAATCGGTGTACGTCCATCAGAAACTGGAGTTGTTGATACTGTTGTAATGACTCAGTCAGACGAAGGTGGTAAAATGTATAAGATACGAGTTCGTGATATGCGAACTCCAGAAATAGGTGATAAATTTGCTTCACGACATGGCCAGAAAGGGGTTTTAGGTGTTTTAGCTAAAAATGAAGATTTACCATACACAGAAGAGGGAATATCTCCAGACGTATTGATCAATCCACATGCATTTCCATCTAGAATGACTGTTGGAATGATGATGGAATCAGTAACAGGTAAGGCAGCTGCACTACGAGGAAAGCAGTTTGATGGTTCTGCATTTGTAGGTGAGAAGATGGACATAGCAAAAGAAATTCTTGAAAAAGCTGGTTTCAAATATTCAGGAAAAGAAAAAATGTATGATGGCAGAACTGGAAAACCATTTGAAGTTGATGTATTTATTGGAGTAGTATATTATCAGAAACTTCATCATATGGTATCTGATAAGATTCATGCAAGAGCAAGAGGACAAGTTCAGATGCTAACAAAACAACCAACTGAAGGTCGTGCCCGTGGTGGAGGACTTCGATTTGGTGAAATGGAACGTGACTGTCTAATTGCTTATGGTGCCTCAATGCTTCTAAAAGATAGGTTATTAGATGAATCTGATAAGACTGATATTCTAATCTGTGAAAAGTGTGGTCTTACCGGATATCATGATGCAAGAAAAAGAAAATTTGTATGTGCTCAATGTGGTGATACGGCTCCAATCTCATCAGTATCTGTTGCATATGCTTTCAAATTATTATTACAAGAAATTCTTAGTCTAAACATAGCACCAAGATTACATCTTAAGGAGAGAGTCTAATGTCAGCTAGCACAAAAACCATAAACGAAATAACCTTTGCAGTATGGTCACCACAAGAAATTCGAAAATATTCAGTATGTGAAATCACACAGCCTGAAACGTATGATGAAGATGGTATGGCGGTACAAGGAGGCTTGATGGATGGAAGACTAGGTGTTCTAGAACCAGGTCAGAAATGTACTACAGATGGGAACACTGCGGCTAGAAGTCCTGGACATTTTGGCCACATTGAACTTTCAGAACCTGTATTACACATAGCCTTTGTTGATAATATTTACAAATTATTACAGTCTACATGTAGGACTTGTGGAAGAATTAAAATTCCTAAAGAAGATCTGGATGAATTTAGAAAAATTAAAGATCGTCATTCATCATATACAGTAATTTCTCAAAAGCGAATTCCCGATCAAATTCAAGATAAAGCCAAAAAGCATAAAGATTGTCCATTATGTGGAAAATCACAATATGAGATAATCTTCACAAAACCAACAACATTTGTCGAAAAAACCGAGATTGGTGAAAATAGATTATTACCAATAACAATTCGAGAGAGGATGTCAAATATTCCAGATGATGAATTGGAATTATTAGGATATGATCCAAAAACTGCTAGACCAGAATGGTTTGTCTTACAAGCACTTCCTGTACCACCAGTAACTGTAAGACCATCTATTATTCTTGAAACAGGAATTAGATCAGAAGATGATCTTACTCACAAACTTGTAGATATTATACGAGTAAATCAGAGATTAAAAGAAAGTAAAGAGGCTGGAACACCTCCTCTTATCGTACAAGACTTGGTTGATCTATTACAATATCATGTCACTACATATTTTGATAATGAAGTATCTGGAATCCCACAAGCACATCATCGCTCTGGCAGACCACTAAAAACTTTAACACAAAGATTGAAAGGAAAAGAAGGAAGATTTAGAGGTTCCTTATCCGGCAAACGTGTTGATTTTTCTAGCCGAACTGTAATCTCTCCTGATCCAAATCTTGATCTTTCAGAAGTAGGCGTTCCTGAAACAGTAGCAATGAAACTTACCATTCCCGAAATTGTAACTGATTGGAATATTGAAAAGTTAAAAAAATTAGTAATTAATGGGCCTACACAATTTCCAGGTGTAAACTACATTACACGTCCTGATGGTGTTAAAATTAGATTAGATTTTGTTGAAGATCGTTCAATCATTGCCGATTCATTAGAAATTGGATTCTTAGTAGAACGACATCTAATGAACGGAGATATTGTATTATTCAACAGACAACCATCATTACACCAAATGTCTATAATGGCTCATTATGTACGAGTACTTCCTGGCAAGACATTCAGGCTACATCCATCTGTATGTCCACCATACAATGCTGATTTTGATGGTGATGAGATGAATCTTCACGTACCACAAAGTGAAGAAGCAAGATCAGAGGCAATACTATTGATGCGTGTACAGGATCAATTGATTTCACCAAGATTTGGAGGTCCAATTATTGGTGGACTACGTGATTTTATTACTGGTGCATACTTGATGACAAAAGATGGTACCACATTAACTAGTCAAGAATTTGCAAATCTTGCAATGCTTGGAGATTATACTGGAAAACTTCCCGAGCCTGAAAACAAGAAAGACAATATGTATACTGGCAAACAACTTTTCTCACTATTCCTACCCCAAGACTTCAACTATATTATGACCTCAAAATGGGCAAAAGGAACATCTGACAAACAGAAAGATGTTGTTATCAAGAATGGTCAATTGATAAGTGGCGTCATTGATAAATCATCAATTGGTGCAGAAGAACCTGAAAGTGTATTGCATAGAATTGCAAAAGATTATGGTAACGCTAAAGCAAAGAAATTTCTTAATTCTGAATTAATTATTATAAAACAATTCATTACTCATTATGGATTTAGCTATGGTTATGGTGATCTAGTGTTATCAGAAAAGGATAGGGAAGCAATTCATAACGATATTCAAAAAACCTATGATGAAGTATATGATTTGATTGACCAGGAAAAGAAAGGGATCCTTAAAGGTACTAGAGGTATGACAACTCAGGAAACACTTGAAGCAAATATTGTATTTAATTTGGGTAAAGCAAGAGATAGAGCGGCAACTACTGCAAATAGTTCTCTAGACGACAACAATGCAGGAAAAATCATGGCAACAACAGGCGCTAGAGGTTCATCACTAAACGTAGGTCAGATGGCAGGTGCGCTGGGTCAGCAAGCAAGACGTGGAAACCGTCTTAACAATGGTTACAATAATCGTGTCTTGGCTCACTTTACAGAACATGATAATGATCCTGATGCCCATGGATTTGTAAAATCAAATTATCGTGATGGTCTTTCTACCTTGGAATTTTTCTTTCATGCAATGGGTGGAAGAGAAGGTCTAGTAGACACTGCAGTTAGAACACAACAAAGTGGATACATGCAAAGAAGACTGATTAACGCACTTGAACACATTAGACTAGAGTATGACGGTACAGTAAGAGATCCTCACGGACATATAATCCAATTTCTATATGGTGAAGATGGTATTGATGTTGCAAAAAGTGATCATGGTGAAGCATTCAATATTAATAGATTGGTTGATGCTCAACATATAGTAGATTCTGGCAAGGCTGCAACAAAAGACGAGATAACCCCAATATCTAATAAATACACAAAAACTTTTAATCCAAGACTTAAGTCTCTTGTTTCTGAAGCACTAGAAAAATCTAAGCTTAGTAAAGATGGTGTTGAAAAAGTGGCAAAGAAAGGTCTAGAATTATATAATAATGCTAAAGCAGAACCTGGACAAGCAGTTGGAATTGTAACCGCCCAATCAATAGGTGAACCTGGAACACAGATGACACTCAGGACATTCCACTTTGCAGGAATTGCTGAGCGTAACGTTACTCTTGGACTACCAAGATTAATAGAACTTGTTGATGCACGCAAAAAACCTGTTACACCAACTATGGACATTTATCTAAACGAAGAATCAAAAACTGATCAGGCAAAAGCAGTAGGAGTTGCAAAAAATATTCTGCAAACTACTGTGAGGGATCTTATCGTAGACAGTGATACTGATTATAGTACAAAAATTTCTCTTAATTTTAACAAAAGAAAACTGGATGATAGAAGTTGTACATTAAATGATGCTCATGCAGCATTAGAATCAAACAAAAAATTCAAGATCGAAAAATTAGGCGACACACTAGTCTTGAATCTAGTGGATGAAGAATCTGACGTGCCAACAGTGATTGCAATACGAAATAAAGTTCTAAAAACTACTGTAAAGGGTGTACCAGATGTTCAGCGTGTAACAATTGTCAAAAAAGATAATGAGTGGGTAATTCAGACAACTGGTTCAAATCTTTCTAAAGTGTTAGAGGTTAAGGGCATAGACAGAGATAATGTTAGAACAAATAATGTATCAGAAATTGCAGAAACTCTTGGAATTGAGGCTGCACGAAATGCTTTGATTAATGAATTGAGTTCTACACTAGAGGATCAAGGATTAGAGGTAGATCAAAGATACCTAATGTTAGTATCTGATTTAATGTGTCATCGTGGTTATCTACAACAAATAGGCCGTCATGGAATTGCAGGTACCAAAGATAGTGTTCTTGCACGTGCAGCATTTGAAATCACTGTTCCAACAATTGCTCATGCAGCTAAAACAGGAGAAACTGAACAACTTAAAGGAATTACTGAAAATGTTATAGTTGGAAGCCAAATTCCAATTGGAAGTGGAACAGTAGATCTGTATATGCAAGTTGCAAAGAAAAAAGGCTAGTCTAATTGGCAAAGAAAAAACCTGACGAAATAAAAAAATCTGATAACCCAAAGAGTTTTTCATCATTTTTAAAAAAAAGAGCACCGATTTATCTCGGCATAATAGGATTATTCATGATCTTTGCGTATCCTGCACTTACTGAAAAAAATCTTGAGTCACTTTTAGCAGATGATTCGTTTGAAGGTAAAGAAAAGATTGCTGTAGAGATGGTGAAATTTTACAAGGGAACAAACGATACAGGAATGACTATCTTACAAGTTATTGAAGAAAAGATTAATGACAAATATTCTGATCAGAAAATCTTTGATGATAAAGATACGTGGGCAGAATTTACTGCGGAAGTGACAGATACAAAAAACTATGAGGTAGTTTTTGTATTTAATGTTGAAAATAAGCAATCAATGAAGTATGAATGGCATGTAAATCTTGAAAGTGGAGAAATATCTTCCACTGATGGTCCATCTAGAATCATACTACAAACTGTTGATCACTACGACTAGTTCTTTAGGTATTAATTATCAAAAAATTCTGTATTAGTATGAAAACCAAATTAGGTGTAGAATTTGAGATTGATTTTGCTCATACACTACGTGGTCACCCCAAATGTGGAAAACCACATGGTCATACATCTAGAATAATTGTTGAGGTTGAGGGTGATGTAAAGCAGGGTGATTCCTATCAAGACAATATGGTTATTGAGTTTGATCAAATGAAAAAGACATGTTGGGAAACCATATCAGAATTAGATCACAGAGACTTGAACGAACTTTTTGATTTTCCAACTTCAGAAAACATAGCTGCATGGATCTTTGAAAATCTAAAAGACAAGGTTCCAGTTTCCTCAATAAAATTTTTTGAGGGAACAAACAAATATTGTGAAATAACAAAAGATTAGCCGTAACACTATGGTCAAATTATAGGATCATTTTTTATACTAATGACAAAGCGTTTAGACATGAATCAAATAGTCTCTAAACTTGGAGCCATGATGCTTATTGGCGTTTTAATAACATCAGTTGGCACTACGCAAGTGTTTGCAGATTGGGATAAGACAGTTTATCCTGCTATTCAAGGAACGATACCAATTGCAGATGGCGAGGACTATACTATGAAAAATAAAATTTCATTAGTTGAGGCTATGACTATTGCAGAGAATATACTACCAAATAGTAAGGCATTATATGGAAAATTGACAGTTGTTAATGGTTATTTGGTTTACAAAGTTTTCATGAGTAATGATGATCGTGAATATAACAAAATTCTAGTTGATGCTGGAAGTGGTGACGAACTTTATGTTTCTGACACAATAACAAAGAATTCCCACAAAAAGAGATTCCATAAAGATAAAGCACACAACAAAAAGATGAAGGACTACTTTAAGGGAATGACTCCTGAACAAATTACTGAAAAGAAAAAACAGTTTAAAGAAATGGGTGACGCGTGGAAATCAATATCTCTTCAAGATCGAGCATTCATGATACTTCATTTCATGCAAATGAAGATGCAGTGGGATTCAATGTCAGATGATGAAAAAACGGTAAAGAAAGCAGAAATGAAGAAGCAATGGGAGGAATACCTACCTATGTCTGTGGAAGAAAAAAAGCAAAAACTTACTGATTATATCCAGTCCCTAAGAAACTAGTTTCTCTAGAAACCTTCTTTAATTCATCTGCTGGACATGATGTATTGAAGATATCTAGTTCCTTGACTAAAGCACTAAATGGACAAATTGCCATGGAGGCTAATGCCGTAAATGGCTATCTTGCCGCAGCTTCTTGGTGCGAAGTTACTGGATATGATGGTGCTGCTAGTTTCTTTTATGCCCAAGCAGAGGAAGAGCATCAACACATGTTAAAATTTGTTCATTTCCTCAATGGTCAAGGTATAGCAGCAGTTATACCTGCTACAAAGCAACCACCAAAAACTTTCAAGTCGATAGAATTAATTTGTAAAACTGCATTAAAAAATGAGCAAGGAGTTACAAAGGCAATTAATAAAATGGTTGACATTGCACAGAAAGACAAAGATCATAACACATTCACTTTTTTACAATTCTTTGTCAATGAACAAATTGAAGAGGAACAACAATTTGAAACTATTTTACAGAAATTCAATCTATTGGGACGAGACAAACTTGCTATCTATGAGATTGATAAAATCTTGGCTGCAATGGCAGTATCACCAACTCCTGCAAATTAATTATTCTTCCAG
>ENA-UPTF01001057-UPTF01001057.1-marine-metagenome-genome-assembly--contig:-NODE-1057-length-18031-cov-2.749638_pt1 | contig 18031 bp, 15 predicted proteins | sample MGYA00238166_ERZ767019 | MGnify/ENA primary metagenome ERZ767019 (study PRJEB28930, sample SAMN06266391) | marine metagenome | isolation source: Sea water from 250 m depth | place: Atlantic Ocean...
AGTAGTATTGTTCTTGTTAGTACCTGCATCGTAGACCACAGTAACTGTGATGCTCTCTCCCTCATCGTTCTTTGCGGGGAAATTCGCACCTACTACTGAGACCGTGGACCCTACTCTACCCTCTGTAGGAGTGATAGTCAGTGTCCGTGACGGGAAGGTAAGCATTACTGTACCTTCACGGTTTGAGCTGTCAGTTATCTTCAATTCCACGCTACCGCCACCTGTTGTTGCAGGAATAACCGGCAGATCTACTGAAGATGACCAACTTCCACCATTGTCTATGGTAACTGAGCTACCATCATTGATTTTACCTGAGGCTATTGTAGCTCCACCAATCTTGATGCTGCTACCATCACTAGTTTTGTTGATTGTAGCGGCACCACCAGTGGTGAATCCACTACCTATGAGAGTAATCCTTTGGTTAGGCTTGACTGTATCAGCTGGAGTCGCTGTTACGCTAGCTCCGCCTACTGTTACTGTGTCCCTCTGGGTTTGACCAGCAACAACCTTCAAAGCCTGATCACCGACCGCCACTCCGTCAGGAATGGTTACTGTGATAGTTAGGTTACCTGCACTGTCAGTAGACTTGGATGTAACTGCTGTGCTTCCATCGCTTAGAGTTGTAATTGACTCTTCAGCCAGGGTAATCGCACTAATAGCAGTCGACGCAGCGAAGTCTTCCAACTGGATGACTATGTTATCACCAGGTGACCCACTGTCCGGCACCGCAGTGATTTTCCCTTCGACCTCGAACTTGGACTCGTCAACATCATCTTGTGAGCTGAGTGTCTTCACGTTAGCTCGACCGTCGATGGCATTTACGAAGTTACAACCAGCAATTGTGCCGGTAGTATTTGGCGTACTGTCAGTACATGTTCCTGCACTTGTTGAAGTCCCTACCTCGAACGGAGGAACCGTGATTGTGAAATCACAACTGGCAGTATCATCACTGGCTACAAGCGCGCTACAGAGGTCTAATTCACCAGCGTCACGTACGCCGTCAGCATCAGCGTCACGCCAGAAGGTAGCCGTTGTACTGTTCTTGAAACCTTTGGCAGTCGCGGTAATACTATCGCCGCGGTTACCATCTTTACCACTGAGTTCTACGATCCGAGGAACAGTACTGAAGTTCATATCGGCTTGAGTATGAATGCTACTGAAAGCGGTCGTATCAGTGGATGTGGTTATCTTCATTGTAGGAGTTTGCCCTTCCGTGGGGTTGGTTATACCAGCCGCCTGGGCAATGGTGATAATCACGTTTGACAATTCAGATATACCATTACCACCAGTATCATCGCTGGTGTCCATGTCAGGTACTGTGAGTACCATTCGTGGCTCATCATTTTCAACACCTATAAAGGTAATGGTTACGTCTGTAGGATTGACAACTTCGTCAGCCACTGGGCTACTACCACCCGCAACTGAGTCCGCAGTTATCGTGACCAGATTCGTCGCGATAGTGGCAGGAATTCCAAAGTCGCTGTCCCAATCTAACGTGATAGTGCCAGACCAAGCAGCTAACTGGTTAGTAGAAGTGTTAGTACCATTAGTTTTGAACTTAATGGTGTATTTAGCTGCGGCACCTGGATCTGTGGTGGACATTGTTGAACTGAGGTTAGTCCCCGTTACCCCAGTAACGGTCGCGGCGGCTACTAAAGGCGAAAATAAACTCCCTACAGGAGTGATCTCACCCTCAACGCCCTCGGCCATTTTGGCCTGTACAGACGTGCTGGAAGTGAAAGTAGACACCCCTAGGGTGACCACAATCGCCAATACCATCACGGCGGCAAGGCCAATAAACCCGGTTAATTGTTTGCCCATATGCTCCTTTCTCCTTTTTTGGGTTCGCCATAGATATATTTGACGACCCATTTCTTGGCGTAACTGAACTTTAACAAATGATGTATTACGTAAGTATTACTCGAGCTCAGTACCTCCCATTCCGCCGGCGCCTAAACCCATTAAAAGAGACCATTGAGATAGACCCGGTCCGATTTGTTACTTAGTTGCGAGTACCCAGTCGCAACCGCAACTAATAAACGCCCCTTCCGACTTCGGGCGAATGTGCTACCACTTGTACATCAAGCCATATCTATTGTCAAGGGATTACAAGCTCAATAATATTTAATTTTTTCTTGGCTCTATAAAACCCCTGATCTTTATGATGAGATCAAGTGTGTAATCCCATTATAATATGCCAATTTTATAAGCGCCTAATTAACTTTTGACAGATTTACAACAAATTTGGGACGAGTTTGGATAACAGAAACATATGTGAGAAGCCATTTTAACTAATCGGAAATCAATCTTTATTTACGTTTTTAAGGCAGATACGCGACGACAAGATCGGTAGTAATAGTTTGCCCCATTGAGTTAGTAGCTATAACTTCAATATGGTTCGCTCCTTGAGTTAAAGGTATTTCCGTATGAAATATCCCAAGCTCTTTTTCCGGTAAATCCGGTACCAAGCTAGTTTTAACTTCGATTTCCACACCTTGCACAGTTATCTCAGCATCAGGCGTTGTAAGCCCCGATACAGGAATACTAGGATTCACTGCCAAGCTGTGGTTCAACGGCTCTCGGATACTGAGAAATAACGGGCGATTGGACAACAATACTACATGCAGGACTTCTCTAACCTCTTTACCATCTTTTGATTGCGCCGAAATATCGATCTGGTTATTTCCCACCGTTAATGCTACCCCATACCAGAAATTCCCTTCGTCATCTATCCTGGCCCGCGCTCCATTAACTAATACCTCTGCATCAGTCTGAGATTTACCGCGAACTACTACTACGTTTTTCCGAAATCTCATACCATCGTGAGGTTCTATGATTGCCAGCAACTCCCTAGGTTCATTAACAATTAAAGGTGTAAGTGTGGGATTAGGTATAAGTATGGGATTAGGTATAGGTGTGTTTATTGGAAATGGAACCGGAGGGTTCGTTGGTCTTTCTAGATATTTAATAACAACCTGTGGAGTAGGAGTCAAAATTTGAGATTCCACTGGCGGGGTCATTCGTTCAATCTTTTGGACACAACCAGTTCCCAAAACCGTATACGCGATTAAAGACGACAACAGCAGCCATAACACTAGACGCTTCGACAACTCGTTCCTCCGGAAGAGTCCTAAACTGGATCTAGGGCCTAATCCGGCCCTTTTATCGGGAGACTCAAAAGGAAAGCCGTGTGATGATCGATATCAGGTTCGACAACACTCTCTACAGTTAGGTCTCCTCCATATTTTTTTGCCAATGTGCTGGCTATGAACAGGCCTAGACCTGAGCTAGTTTTCTCCTCTATTCTGGCTACTTCTGGAGTCCACCCTCTATCGAAGATATGTTGAGTATAATAGGGGGCTATCCCTGGTCCATCATCCCATACCCTAATAAAAAAATCGGTTAGATTCTTAGTAAGTTGTATTTCTATATGTTCATCAGCATACCTAACAGTATTGTCGACCAAATTTGTTAGGATATGTTCTATAGCAGCACCATCACTATAAACCAATCCAAATTCAGCCGGCTCCGACCACCAAGTAATTTCCTTTGAGGCTTCGGCAGCTAAAGGCGTATATCTGTCGACAATTCGTCGAATCAGCTGAGACGGCTCTACTGGTTGTATTGTTGGTACTGTAGGAGATTCCAACTGGACTAACACCTGTATATTAGAAACCATCAACCTGAAGCTAGGTGTCTGGATCTCAATCTCATCTAGTAGCCCCTGAACCTCTGGATGTATTTCCGTTTTTGCTGCTCGAAAGGTTAATTGCAATTCTCGTTCTTTGCCCAAAATTCTCCGTAACGGCCGGCCCAAATCATGATGAAACAATTCAAAGTATTGTTGCGTAAGGAGACCCCATTTTTCTGTTGTCCTCCTGTCAATGTTGGCGGACTCCACGGATCTCTCCAATATCCTAGGAATATAATAACTGAGGCACATTAATAATAATGACGTCAACAGCATTATAGTCGCTATATATGCTAGGGGTTCTATACCCCAAAGATAATCCGATGATCTTTGCCCAAGGACCGGTGAAAGTATTAATATAATCAGCCCACAGCAGGCAACCACAAATATGGCCAATCGAATCCACCAGAGTTTTGAATTATATCTCACCACAGATTCACATTTTAGGAGGAACCAGACGGTACCCTTGATCCCTGACATTAATGATTAGATCAGAGGCTCCTAGGGAAATACCAAGGGCCTTCCCTAATGAAACTTTGATCTCTCTGATTCTAACTCTAAGCGAGCCTCGAGCCTCCTCTCCTTCAAAATATCGCTCTAGGCGACTAAAGGGAACGAGTTCGCCTGGGCTTCGATACCACGTAGATGCTAATTCTTCGAAAATATCGAATTTCACCCCATTTATGTCCTCTATTAACCTAGGAGTTTCGTCCATCGTCACAAAAACGGTTTTGGTGTTGGTATCCAAATACAGGTAATTATTTATCGGGATTCTATCTGGTGTACTACCAATTAAACGGCGCAGCCTGAGCACCACTTCTTCAGGACTGGCTAATTTATCTATAAAATCCACTGGAGCATCCCATTGCAAACTACCTCTAACTGCTGTTTCCCTGTCGGGCCCTTGAGCATATTGAGTAAACATCAATACGGGAAGTTTGGGATGTCGATTCACAATTTTCTGTAGTATATCCAACCCTTTAAATTGGTCTTCTCGATATTCACCTAACCGGATATCCAACAAAACTCCGTCAGGAGTTTTTTCTTCAATGGTATACAGAGTAAGAGCTTCGAATTCGTCCCCGATCGAACGGTCCCCCTCAGGTTTTATTATTTGAGTGTTCCAGCCTTCCTGATCAAGCCTACGCTTAACAGCATTAACTATAGGTGATTCCGATTCATCATCCACTATGAGTATAGTATTAGGCATATATAAATCTGCTCTGCCGTGAGTTCAGGGCGCTTTAACTATTTTAGCAGATGGATGAGAGGGTTACGATGAGATGAGCAGAACAAAACGGCAGGAAAATTAAGGGTATACAGGGGCTCTACGGGAAACTATAGGATGAAAATTGCTATCATGAAGCCTAAAGAAAAATCCGGAGATTATCGGTGAACAGAATCTAGTAAGGGAATGGAACCAATAGATAACAGGGGATCGTCAAAACAAACCCCTTCTGCAACGCCAATTTAGGCATCTTTATTTAAATTAGATAGAAACGATTGGTTATCATCATATTTGGCAAGACGTTCTAATACTCTCTCAGTTGTGCTTGTTGAATTATCGTTGGATATCAGAGTAATCATTCTTCTAAGAAGAACAATTTGCCTCATAGTCTCATCATCATAAAGCAGTTCTTCCCGACGAGTACCACTTCTTACTATATCGATCGCGGGGAAAAAGCGACGATCTGCCAACTTACGATCTAGATGAAGTTCCATGTTACCGGTTCCCTTAAACTCTTCGTAAATCACCTCATCCATCCTACTTCCCGTATCTACGAGACAGGTAGCTATAACCGTTAAACTTCCCCCTTCTTCAATATTCCTTGCGGCGCCAAAAAACTTTTTGGGTGGGTACAAAGCCACAGGGTCTATACCTCCTGATAGAGTACGCCCACTCGAAGGGACCGCAAGATTATATGCTCGCGTAAGTCTCGTAACACTATCCAAAAGGATGACTACATCCTTCTCAGCCTCTACCAAACGCTTAGATCTTTCTAAAGCCAGTTCTGCTACTCGACACTGATCTTCAACAGATTCATCAAATGTGGAGGAGAAAACATCCCCTTTTACGGCCCTACGCATTTCAGTAACTTCTTCCGGCCTTTCACCAATTAAAACCACCATGAGGACGGCATGTGGCAAATTTTCCGCTACGCTATGTGCCAAATGTTTAAGAATAGTGGTTTTACCGGCTTTAGGCGGAGATACCACCAGACCTCTTTGCCCTAAACCAATCGGGGCAAACATATCCACCATTCTCGTAGACAGATTAGACGCATCTGTTTCCAATTTGATTTGTTGATCAGGAAATATAGGCGTCAAATATTCGAATTGAGGTCGAGACCGACTCGGGGTTTGTTCAGGATCGAACCCGTTTACCTTTTCTACTCGAACTAACCCAAAATAACGTTCCCCTTCTTTCGGTGGTCTAACTTGGCCCGTAACCGTGTCACCGGTTTTCAAGCCGAACCTCCGAATTTGCGACTGTGATATGTAAACATCTCCCGTGGTATGAGAGTACGTTACTTGACGCAGAAATCCGTATCCTTCGTCCATTATTTCCAAAATACCGGAGGCTGTAAGAGCCTGATGGGAAGACGCCGTTTGAAGAATCCTACTTAATAGGTCTTCCCGCCTTAAGTTTGTTAACCCCGAACTTTCACCCAGACCCACACTTTCAGCCATGTCCAACAGCTGGTCTTTAGTTTTGCCGCCTAACTCAGCGACGTCCACGATCGGTTGTGTTGTTGCCATGTTCACCTCGTCCCTTTGACAGATTATTCAGTTATCATGCATCCCATAATTTTGTTTATCATCACACGATAACTCAGTAGATTTTTTGATAAGAGGGGTCGCATTTATATTTTACTAAACCCAGCCGGTTACCCCTCACTTGCTTTTCGCCAATCTTCTAGAAATCTCGCTACTCCTACATCAGTAAGAGGATGTTGGACCATCTGTGTCAACACACCATAAGGTATCGTTGCTATATCGGATCCTGCCTTCGCAGCTAACAAACAATGCAACGAATTTCTAATACTGGCCGCCATAACCAAAGTTTTGATATCAAAACTTTTAAACACAGAAACTATGTCAGAAACTAAGTCCATTCCCTCTAAGCCAATATCATCCAATCGGCCAACAAACGGACTTACTACCGTAGAACCAGCCTGAGCTCCTAAAACAGCTTGGTTTACGGAAAAACACAAAGTTTGATTGCAATTAATTCCGTCTTTACTTAGTTCGGATATAGCCTCAAATCCTTCCATCGTACTTGGAATCTTAACCCAGGGATTCGGAATCCATTCAGCAATTTCCCGCCCCTCTTTTATCATACCCGCAGCATCTTGGCTAACTACTTCAACAGATATCGGCCCATCAACTAAATCAGATATTTCTTGTACCGCTGCCCTATATGAATCCGCACGCCCGATACCTTCTTTGGCAGCTAAAGACGGATTCGTAGTCACTCCCGTCACAACGCCCATCCGGGCACCCATCCTAATTTCCTCTATGTTCGCTGTATCTAAAAATAACTTCACGAGACAATTCCTCAAACAAATCTTGTTAAATATTGGAGTCCTGCGCCGATCTAATCGGGATACCAGGAGCTCATCTTTAGATATCTTAGGCCACAGTAAGCCTGCTAATCATTCCTACGATTCTCGTGGACCTAAAAGCAAAGGACGCTGGCCTCCTTCCCTGATGATGTCCTTTGCGACCCCTATAAAATCCCTGAATAACGGATGTGGGCTACTCGGACGAGATTGAAATTCGGGATGAAATTGCACTCCTACCATGAATTGGTGGTCCTTAACTTCCGCAGTTTCTACTAAATGCCCATCAGGCGAAACACCCCCGACGATTAACCCTGATTCTTCTAAATCTTCTCTATACGCATTATTTACTTCGAACCTATGCCTATGGCGTTCCATAACTTCTGAACATTGATATGCATCAAACGTTTTGGTATTAAAAACCGGTCGGCACGGATACCAACCTAATCTCATCGTACCTCCCATTGACGTAACGGTTTGCTGATCCGGCATAATATGAATTACCGGATCAGGAGTATCTGCATCTAACTCTTCTGAATTAGCATTAGATAGTCCCAAGACGTTTCTGGCCCATTCAATAATCATGACTTGCATACCTAAACAAAGCCCCAAGAATGGAACATGATGTTGTCTGGCATAAGTAACAGTATCAACCATGCCCTCCACTCCTCGGGGGCCAAACCCGCCAGGGACCACAATGCCGCAAGCATTAGCAAGAAGAGATTCCGGGCCTAACCGTTCGACATCTTCAGAATGCACCCAATCGATTTTCACCTCTTTGTTATGTGCTAACCCAGCATGCCTAAGAGCTTCCCTGACAGATATATAACTATCTGGATACTCAGCATATTTGCCGACTACGGCGATAGATATAGGGCCATTCAACGATTTCATATGGTCGACCATATCAGTCCAAGCACTAAGATCAGGAGGATTATTGTCAAACCCAAATGTCTTGACAATAAAGTTTCCTAATCCAGATTCTTCCAAAATCAGAGGCACTTCATAAACGTTGTCAACTGTCTCCAAGGGTATAACTGCATCACTGTCAACGTCACAGAATAAAGACAATTTCTCGCAGATAGAAGTGGACACAGGGTAATCACTACGACAAACCAACGCATCTGGCTGTATTCCAATACCTCTTAGTTCTTTTATGCTATGTTGAGTAGGCTTAGTTTTTAGTTCACCAGTAGCAGCTATGTACGGCAGGAGGGTTAGATGCAGGTAGAAAACGTTGTCTCTTCCAACATCTTTCCGCATTTGCCTGATAGCCTCGAGAAATGGCAACCCCTCGATATCACCAACTGTCCCCCCAACCTCTACGACGATTACGTCGGCACCAGACTCTGCTGCTACTGAAGTTAATCTGTCCTTTATCTCATTTGTTACGTGAGGTACGGTTTGAATGGTACCACCTAAGAAATCCCCTTTCCTTTCTTTGGCTATCAATGACAAGTATAGTTGGCCAGCTGTCAGATTGGACGATCGCGTAAGTTCCACATCTATAAATCGCTCGTAATGGCCTAAATCCAAATCAGTTTCCCCACCATCTTGAGTAACAAACACTTCGCCGTGTTGATATGGTGACATAGTCCCAGGATCAACATTCAGATAGGGATCTAATTTGATTACGGAAACAGACAAACCTCGGCTTTTAAGGATCCTACCTATAGAGGCAACACTGATCCCTTTACCAATTGAACTGACTACTCCGCCGGTTACGAAAATATATTTTGTGGCCATGCACTACAGCTAAGCGTATTCTTACGCCCGAATGTGGACTTTGTCTACCAAATGAAGGGGAAGCACGAAGCAAAGAGGATACCGCTCCGTATGCTTAATAGGGATTATAGGCTGCACTATCAATGAGTGTCAAGCATATGATACCCGGCTACGACGAGTTTGCAGATAAATATTCTCCGAATATCTACGAACCGCCCACCATCCACTGTTTTGTTCTAGGATAAATGATTATAATCGTGGCCAAGCAATCTATTATGGCAAAGGCAAGTAAACGGTCACTCGTGAGAGGTAATTTGGTAGATCACGAAGATAAAATTATTGATATACGGCAAGGTCAGTTCCAAGTAGAGTTGCTGCAAGGTGGAACCGGCCCCACCTTAGTTTATTTGCACGGCGCCTCAGGACATTCCGGGTGGTCCCCGTTTTTAGATCATTTGGCTCAATCTTTTCGGATTATTGCTCCAGTTCAGCCTGGGGTAGGCAATTCCACTGGACTTGAACACCTTGATACTTTGTGGGATCTCATAATTTTTTACGAAGACTTGATTCACGAATTGGGTTTAGAAACTCTCCACTTATGTGGAGACGACTATGGAGGAATGGTCGCAGCTGAATTGGCCGCGCATTGCCCAAGGCTAATACCCAGATTAGCCTTAACGGCCCCTTTTGGATTATGGATCGATGATAACCCTACAATCGATATCTTCGCGTTAACACCCTCAGAGCGGAAACACCTAGAATGGTTTAATCCCCAAAATGAACCCTCCTCGAATCTCTTGACCCAGGCAGATGATCAAATCAGCGTACTCGAACAAGAATTAGTGAATACTCAAACAGCACAGGCTATAGGTAAATTCATGTGGCCTATTGCTGAGCATGGACTAAGCAAGCGTGCTCACAGAGTCACCATGCCTACTCTTCTGATTTGGGGAGATTCGGATCAGATAATCCCCTTGTCCTACGCATATGCTTTCCAAAATTTATTGTCCAACTCAGAACTAACCATCATCGAACAATGTGGACATCTACCTCATCTTGAAAAACCGGGCGATTACTGCAGTGCGTTAACCGCGTTCCTGTCCACTTGATGAAACTTAGGTCAAACTCGGAGGAGTCATGTTGGCTAAATTCATAACGGAATCTATCAATAAGCAACACGAGTTTCTGATGCAGGCGATAGACGATTTAACTTTGGAGGAACTCCGCTGGCAGGCGACCCCTGAGGCGAATACTATAGAATGGCTATTATGGCACATGTTTAGAGTGGAAGATACATGGATCCAATTTTTCATACGGAACCAAACTGAGATCTGGGAGCATCAAGAATGGACCGACGTGTTTGGCTTACCTGCGCGAGATAACGGATTCGGTCACACTCCGGAACAAGTAAGTAATTTCCCTAATCTTGAGTTAGCTAAGTTATTAGCTTACGGCGCAGAAGTCCGGCAGGGAACTCTAACCTATCTATCAGATCTAGACTCTAATAAATTTAACTTAGTTCCACGGGAACGGAGGCCAAACATTACCGTCGCAGATGTATTCAGGCAAGTCGTCGGCGAATTTTACCAACATACTGGACAAATCGCCTACATAAAAGGAATGATGCGCGGAGCTGATGCTTTTCCTCCTAACTATACAGCACCCGGTTAGACTCAAGGCTTTATACGTCAATCAACTTCACTAATTAACTGGAGAATTTTACCTTGCAGTTTTTAAAATGGTCACGGTTTTTATTTGCATTAGCAATCTTAATCCCTCTATTAAGTTGTACCGGGCCACAATCCGAAGACCTTGCCCACGTATCGTATCCCCCTCCAACTCCGTCTCCTACGACTGCTCCAACCAAGGCGCCCCTACCTACCCCGCGAGTCGCTGATCCTTTCCCGACAGACTCGCCTCTTATCCTAGGGAAAAGAGACCAAGAAAAGCTTACAGGGCTGCCCGGAGGGACTCTAACCATAGCTAGCTCCAATGATACTGATAATTTTGATGTTCACAGGACTCACCAAAAAACTCTCTCCACGCTGGGACCTGGATTAGTTTATAGCAGACTATTAAGAGTCCAAACTGGTCCCCGCATCTCACAACCCAGTTTGATATTAGAATGTGATCTATGTCTAAGCTGGAAACTTAACTCAGATTTCTCATATGAGTTCCTCTTGCCCTCAAATATACAATGGCAGAATATCCACCCTCTTAATGGACGCCGCATGGTCGCGTCAGATCTGGCATACAGTTATAACAGGATGGAGACCGAATCCTGGCCTTATTCGACTTTATTCAAAGATCGGGGAATTTCCAAATTCCTCACCGAAAGCCCAACATCTCTTAAGATTGAACGAGCGTTTTTGGATGCAGATGTACTCCTGGCATTGGCAGACGGGCGCAGCAAGATAGTTGCACCCGAGGCAGTTAAAATGTACGGCGATCTAAGCCAGGGACCGGTTATAGGCACCGGTCCCTGGATATGGGAGAGCACCGAACACGGGATTGGCACCAAGCTGAGTCGTAATCCGGACTATTTTGAAGCTGGGCTTCCTTATTTAGACAACCTATTCATAAAAACTATTAAACCCGATTTTGATCCGTACGTTAGCCGAACACAACAGATCGCAGCTTTTAAAACGGGACTAGTGGACGTGATCCGTGTTTCCTCTTTAGGCTGGAACACTTTGCAGTCCAGCACTGCCGAATTTAATTCCTATAAATCTGATTCTAATAGCCCAAACATTTTATTGTGGTTTAATACCCGGACTGATGCAGGCAGTAACAGAAGAATACGTCAGGCAACTTTCTACTCTCTCGACCCGTGGGAAAGCTTGCATTCCATCTGGAAGGACCTCGGGTCAATTAACGTAGGCCTCCCAGTTTCGAGCCCCGATTGGCTATTACCCAAGAACTCAATGAGACAGAAATATTTTGCCAATCCTTCGGAAGCACGCAAGAAATTAGAAAACCATAATGATAACCAGCCTCTCAATATAGCAATAGCGGATTCCAGCAAAGAAATGCTTGAGTATGCCAAAGAGATCAAAGAAGCTCTAACGAGAAGTGGATTCAATCCTACTATACGCTTAATACACCCATCCCATAACATCCAATTACTAACGGAAGGAGATAATGAATTCGACCTCATAATAGGGCGAGTTCCCTACGTACCCTCTACCAACGGTTTTCTGCTGGCTTTTATACATAGTGATGGTCCCGTCAACTTACTACGGCATGGAGACAAAAAGCTAGACCAAATGATCGAAGATCAAATTGGGGAAGAAAACCTCACCATGAGAAAAGAAAAACTTTTGGAGCTTCAAAAATACTTGCTTGAGGAAGCCTATCTTTATAGCCCTGTAAGTGACGTTACTGGTTGGGCATTCAGCTGGAACCTTCGAAACTTTTACCCAAACACGGCTCTTTCTGAATCAATCTTCTGGGCGAAGGTGTGGTTGAAGTCGTAGAAACTATAGCTCACTCATCATGAGCTATATCATATTTCTCTAACCCTTCTTCCAAGGCCAACCACGGGAGGAGCGCACACTTTATTCTTACTGGGTAATCACGTACAACTTTCATTGCCCCCAGGTCACCCAGATTGCCGCTATCTTTATTACCTTGCAGCATGGCACGAAATTCATGGTCTATGGCTAAAATGCTTTCTCGATCCTTACCCAACAGAATATCTGTCATCATAGAGGAGGTTGCTTGTAATATCGAGCAACCTTCCACTTCGTGGCTAATGCGATGTATTGCCCCTAGCCGATCAAATTGTATTTGCAATTTAACACGGTCCCCACAAAATGGATTGAATTCTTCTATCTCTACATCAGGTTGCATAAGGGGCTTTCTGCATTTTGGGTTGCGATAATGCTCTAATATAACATCACCGTATAATCCCTTTAACGGCAAGTCAGGTTGTAACGTCATGGGATTATTTTATGTCGATTATATAAAAAGGGGAAGCAAGTCTGGATCGAATCATTTGTGCAAATATAAAAATTAGAGGAAGCACACTTATCGACTAGGCGAAATGTCATGTCCCTTGTCTTATTCAGTAGTCACATCTTCAATAGTTTCTTCAATAGCGGCTTTCATAGTGTGCCAGGCTAAGATTGCGCATTTAATTCTACTTGGAAATTCTGAGACGCCCGCCAACGTTTCCAAGTCTCCAAGTTGCTCGAAGTCTAATACGGCATCCGGCTCAGTGAGCATCTTTCGAAATTCGTCAAACACATTTTCCGCTTCCTCCACCTTATGCCCTTTTATGCTTTGAGTCATTAACGAGGCAGACGCTCTAGATATTGCACATCCTTTACCCTGGAATCCCACATCCATGATTACACCATCGGTTATTTGCAAATAGAGGCTTATCTGGTCACCGCAGAGTGGATTGAATCCATCTGCATTATGGCTATGCGTATCTAACTTCCGATAGTTTCGTGGCTTGCTATTGTGTTCCAGCAATATCTCTTGATAAAGATCGTTAAGGTTAGACATTAACTAAACACCTCGATTACCCGGTCAATACCTTTTACGAGAACGTCGATCTCTTCCTTGGTGTTGTAAAAAGCAAATGAAGCCCGCGCGGTAGCTGGGACATTGAACCGATCCATTAGCGGTTGCGCACAGTGATGCCCCGTACGTATAGCAATACCTTCAGCATCTAAAATGGTCCCAATATCATGCGGGTGAACTCCTTCCATGACGAATGATATCACGCTGCCTTTCTTGTCGGCCGTCCCAATAATCTTTAGCCCTTCAATGCTGGACAGTCTGCCGGTTCCATATTGGAGTAATTCAGATTCGTAAGCAGCAATTTGCCCCATTCCCAGAGTTTCAACATAATCTATTGCCGCCCCAAGTCCAATCGCTCCGGCGATATTTGGAGTACCTGCCTCAAATTTATTAGGAAGGACATTATACAATGTCTCATCAAAGGTCACTGATTTGATCATTTCGCCGCCCGCTTGATACGGAGGCATTTCCTCTAAAAGAGATTCCTTTCCGTAGAGCACACCAATGCCTGTAGGACCGTAAAGTTTATGGCCAGAAAAGGCGTAAAAATCACAACCTAGCTCCCTTACATCTACCTCCAAATGGGCAATGGCTTGAGCACCGTCTAATAAAACTGGCACTCCATGTCCATGCGCTATATCAACAATCTCTTTTGCAGGATTGATAGTACCTAAAGCATTGGATTGGTGAACTATAGACACCAACTTAGTTTTATCTGTAAATAAGCGCTCATATTCATCTAGTAATAATTCCCCAAGATCGTTCACGGGGATAACTCGCAAGATGGCCCCTTTCTCTTGGCACAAGATCTGCCATGGCACTATGTTCGAATGATGTTCCATAGATGAGATAATGATCTCATCGCCCTCACTCATACAGGATCTACCATAAGTTTGAGATATCAGATTAATTGCTTCGGTTGTTCCCCTGACAAATATAATCTCCTCATCTTTCTCGGCATTAATAAACCTTTTCACTTTGTCGCGAGCTTCTTCATAGTCATCCGTCGCTCGTTGACTCAGAGTATGCACCCCACGATGAACATTGGCATTTTCTGTAGAGTAATAATTAACCAAAGTATCTATAACAGATTGTGGTTTTTGGCTCGTTGCAGCATTGTCTAAATAAACGAGCGGCTTTCCATTAATCATCTGATTCAAGACAGGAAAATCAGCCCTTATTTTATCAACATCAAATGGCAAGTAATTAGAACTCACGATATTCCTTTCAAAGCAATCCCAGGCGTTTGCACTGCACCCGAGTATAATTGGTCCAAATAATCCCTCAAACGATCAGGCCCAACTTTATCAATAATTTCTCCAGCGTATGCCTGAATTAAGATACGCCCGGCCGTTTCAAGATCCAAGCCCCTACTCCTCATATAAAATAAAGTGTCCGCATCGATGTGGCCTGCAGTCGCTCCATGCCCGCATTTAACATCGTCGGCATAAATAAATAAACTTGGTTTACTATCTATTTCAGCGTCTTCAGACAACAATAAATTTTTATCGGTCTGTTGGGCGTCCGTATGCTGGGCATCTTTGTGCACCAGTACGGTTCCACCAAAAACTGCGCGGGATTTCCCGTCTAAAATGCCTTTGTACAACAACCGACTAGTTCCGAACGGCTTGGCGTGCTCGATATTTATGAAGTTGTCCATATGCTGAGACCCCGTAGTCAGATAAAGGCCGTTCAAAGTACACTTCGCCTCCGGCCCATCAATCAAAACATGGAGATCTGAGCGCCCTACTTTGGCACCTTTAGAAAAACTACAAGAAGCAAATTCACTGTATGCTGATTGATAAACTCGGCTGACCCCGACATGGTAAGTTAAATCATTTTCCTGCATCAACCTCGAGTGCTGAACTTGCGATCCTTCCGCTAGAAACATTTCACTCACAGCATTTGTAAATGCAGCCTCTTCCGATAGGCTCAAGTAACTTTCGTGTACTGTAATGGAGCTGTTTCCTTCCATGACTATTAGTACCCTGGGATAGGTTACCTGAGGCCCCTCTTCTCCGGTAGAAATGAAAACCAAATTTAACATTTCAGGGAAAGCCACTCCCTCCGGCACATTTATAAAGACACCATCATGTAAAAAAGCCGTATTCAATGCTACGAACCCATCTTCATCGCTGGATACATACTGACCCAAATGAGCCCGAAGTACTTCAGCGTGGCTATCAGGAACATCGCTTAACCCGCCAACATAAATCCCGTTTTCTACCAATCGATCCGACAAATCGGCAGAATAGCGACCGTCCACGCAAACCACATTAGTCCAATTCTCATCCCACGGGCTATTATCAACCACGTTTTCCCGAGAGATTATTCGAGTGGAATCCACGTCTGCAGCATAACGGAAGGTCGAGTTAGCAATCGGAGCCACATTAGTGTATTTCCATTTTTCATTACCGCGGCGCGCCACAGGCATACCAATTTCTTTAAACCGAGACCACGCCGAGCTTCTGAGCTCAGATAACCAAGGCAATTCGCCCGGGCGCGGCGCCTGCATCATAGCCGCGAAATCAGTAGCGTACGTAGTATATTTATCTATAGATTGAGTCATTTTTACTTACAACTAACAATTGATTCGGACATAACTAAACAGGAGTAATAAATTCAGAACCTAAATCCCACGTCTAAATAAGAACTTTTAATCCTTTAGGAGCTACTTGGCTCTTTGATCCAATCGTATCCTTTCGCTTCCAACTCCAACGCTAATTCCGGTCCGCCAGATTGAACTATCTTTCCATCTACTAAGACGTGCACATAATCAGGGGTAATATAATTAAGCAACCGTTGATAATGAGTGACCAACACCATGGCATTATCGGGACGCCGAAGTTTATTGATGCCGTCGGCCACTATCCTCAAGGCGTCAATATCCAATCCAGAATCTGTTTCATCCAGTAACGCCAAGTTCGGTTCTAGCATAGCCATTTGGAGGATCTCGTTCCTCTTTTTTTCTCCGCCGGAAAACCCCTCATTGACCGCTCTACGTACCAACTCATCATCTATTTCGACGACTTTGGTCTTTTCCCTTAACAAGCGATCAAAATCCCGTGCGCTCATCTCTTCTTCACCCTGTTGTTGGCGTTTTGCATCAACAGCAGCTTTTAAAAATTGCCAGGTTCTGACCCCAGGCAGTTCAACTGGGTATTGAAATGCAAGGAATATACCCAGTCGGGACCTTTCTTCTGGCTCTAAAGCCAGTAAGCTGGTTCCTTGATATAAAGCTTCCCCTTTTGTAACTGTGTAGTCAGGTTTACCAGCCAACGAATTAGCCAAGGTGCTTTTCCCGGAACCATTAGGTCCCATTATCGCGTGCACCTCTCCCTGGTTAACCGTCAGATCTAATCCCTGAAGAATCTCTTGGTCTGCTACGGAAACGTGTAGATCGCGGATCTCTAATAGCGGTGCCACTGCACCGGTTTGTTTAATCATCCTTTATTAACCGACTGTTCCTTCTAAACTCACTTTCAGTAGTTGCCCTGCTTCCATAGCAAATTCAAATGGCAACTCTTGGAATATCCCCCGACAGAAACCATTAATAATCATATGATGAGCATCTTCGACAGATATACCTCTTTGCTGACAATAAAAAAGTTGCTCGTCACTTACTTTTGATGTAGTAGCTTCATGTTCTAGCTGGGCGGTAGGATTTTTGACTTCGATGTAAGGGACTGTATGCGCTCCACACTGGTCCCCGATCAGCAAGGAGTCACACTGAGTAAAATTCTTAGCATTAACTGCTGAAGGATTGATTTTCACTAGCCCTCTGTATGTGTTTTCTCCCTTACCAGCAGATATCCCTTTCGCGACAATCGTACTTTTGGTGTTTTTTCCTAGATGAATCATCTTAGTCCCAGTATCCGCTTGTTGATAGTTATTAACTAAAGCTACCGAGTAAAATTCACCAACTGAATTATCTCCCTGAAGTATTACGCTAGGGTATTTCCATGTAATTGCTGATCCGGTCTCAACTTGAGTCCAAGAGATTTTCGAATTGATACCCAGCGCCTTCCCTCTCTTAGTCACAAAATTATAGACGCCGCCTTGTCCCTCTTTATCACCTGGAAACCAGTTTTGAAGTGTCGAATATTTTATCTCAGCATTATCTAGTGCAACTAATTCCACAACGGCAGCATGTAACTGGCTCGTTTTACGCATCGGGGCTGTGCAACCTTCGAGGTAGCTAACGTAGCTACCTTCTTCGGCTATAATCAAAGTACGTTCGAATTGTCCTGAGTCGGCAGCATTTATCCTAAAATAAGTCATCAGCTCCATTGGGCACCTAACCCCTTTCGGGATATAGGCAAAGGAACCGTCGCTAAATACCGCCGAGTTCAACGTTGCATAATAATTATCTGCGTAGGGAACGACTGACCCTAGATATTTTTTAACTAGGTCCGGGTGATTTTGAACGGCCTCGCTCATTGAGCAGAATATAACACCCGCTTTTTCAAGGGTTTCTTTATAAGTGGTCGCCACGGAAACACTGTCTAGAACGACGTCCACC
>ENA-UPTF01001059-UPTF01001059.1-marine-metagenome-genome-assembly--contig:-NODE-1059-length-17997-cov-3.428181_pt1 | contig 17997 bp, 4 predicted proteins | sample MGYA00238166_ERZ767019 | MGnify/ENA primary metagenome ERZ767019 (study PRJEB28930, sample SAMN06266391) | marine metagenome | isolation source: Sea water from 250 m depth | place: Atlantic Ocean | study...
ATGCCCGCTGAAATGAATTCAGCGCAGCATCATAATTGCCAGAATCCACAGCCCGCATGCCGGCTCGGAAATGGTATTCTGGTGTATCAACGTCACTTTGCGGTTTGGTAGCACATCCTCCAATGAGAAGCAATGCTGTAAGTGCATAAAAAATAAAATGGTTGCGTTTCATAGTAAATCCTTGCCTTTCTTTCAACAGGCTGAATATAGGTTGAAATAAATTGAAAATAAATGCCTTGAACACATATAGTTGATTTAAATCACAATCCCCTTTTTTATTATTTGGTTAATGAATTTTATATAAATTATTTATAATATTGGTGAATCTTGCATTAATTTGTATTCCTAGCGAGGGAAAGAGGTAAAATTAGTACGAATGAAAAATATATATAGAATTATTTTTGTGTGTTTGGTGCCGCTGACATTGTTGTTGGCCCAATCACAGACTGCTCAAGGCATAGGCTATGGCTTGACAAAAGATGCTGCTATTGAACAAGCAAAAAGGGATGCCGTAGAGAATGGCCTGGGGGCCTATATCAGTTCTGAAACGGTGGTAACAGCCACATCATTGAGTGATAATATTTATTCCAAGGCCCAGGGATTTGTGAAAAAATTTGACATTGTCAAAGAGAAAAAGGATCCTGATGGCAATTGGGAAATCACTATTTCTGCGGAAGTTACCCAGATTCTAGACCAGGTGATGCAGGATGAAGTTGCGATGCAGACGCTGTTGAATTCTATGAATCGACCCAGAATAATTTTTCTGCTACGGGAAGAGAATTTGATTGATAATACTCCAACAGATTTTGCTGAGACAAAGCTGTTAAGCATGTTTTATAATAAAGGATTCGATGTCGTTGATAGACAATTAGTACAGGCCTTAAAAGGAGAACCGGATTATGAACAGGCTTTGAGTGGTAACGTTGCTGCCGCAGCTAAGATTGCTGCTATGCTGGGAGCTGAAGTTATTGTTATTGGTACAGCCAAGATCTCATCAGGGGGCGTATTTTACGGTATGACTTCCGGACAAGCAGATTTGAATGGAAAAATTGTTCGGGCTGACACCGGGGAAATTTTAGCGGTTGTACCTAATGCTCATGGCAAAAAGCCCCATATTTCAGCGTCTACGGCTGGCGTCAATGCGGTGAATGATGCAGCCGATAAACTGGGAACGGATATTATTAGTCAGTTGATCCAAAAATGGAGTACCCAGCAATCCAATTTCATCAAAGTATTTATTGTATTGAAGAATGCCGATTTTGGATCGTATATGATGTTCCAGTCATTTTTACAGGCCCAGACCGTTTCCGGTATTCGTAATGCCTATTCTAAAAGTCTGAACGATGGTGTGGCTGAATATGAGGTTGAATATGAGGGGAAGGCTCAGGATCTGGCCATGGGGTTGAGCCAAACTACCCCAGATGGGCTAAATTTTAAGGTTACTGGTATGTCCGGTAACCGTATTACAGCTGAAATTGTTCAATAAAGGAGTGGTACCATGAAGCGTATATTCGCAGGATTGTTATTAATAAGTGTTGTTTTTGCCCAAGATACTTTTGTCGGTGATACATTCGATCGCGGAACTATCGATTATAACGGCCGCAAGGTAAAAGCCACTGGCATTGGTTATATCCCGCAGAATGTAATCAACGCTGGGCAAGCTCGCCGGGCCGCACTGCGGATAGCTAAGCAGGATGCCATGCGCCAGTTGATTGAGATTGTTAATGGCGTAACCTTGACGAGTGAAACCACCATGAGTGGGGCCATGTTTGATGATGTGATCAAAACGCAGGTACAAGGTGTAATTCGCGGTGCTTACCAGGTTGGAGATCCGAAATATTTAAGTGACACTTCCATTGAGGTTGCCTATGAAGTCCCGATGGCGGGTATATCTGAGGTAGTAATTCCGGTCACCGGTTTTCTTGATCCCTTTGCACCTGCGGCTGCCGCCGCACCAGCAGATGGGACCGCTGAAGCACCCACAACTAGTTCGATAACTGGCTTGATCATTGATTGTACAGGTCTAGGTATTCGACCGGCCATGTCACCCCAGATTCTTGATCAGAATGGCGGTGTAATCTATGGTCCGGGTAATTATACACGGGAATTTGCCATAAAAAATGGTGTGGCTGGATATGCCCGTGGTCTTGATGCTGGTAAGGCAGATGACCGCGTAAAAGGCAATCCCCTGGTTGTTAAAGGTGTGGCGACAAGTGGTTCTAATAATGTGGATATTGTAATTGGTAACTCAGATATTATGCGGATTCGGTCTGCAAATAGTTCTTATGGTATTCTTAAGGATTGTAGAGTACTGATAGTACTTGATTAATAAACCAATGGAGAAATAATGATGGATAGAATTTCAATCATAAAACCAATACATTTCCTGTTGCTACTAGCACTGGTAATTATGGTGCCAGTTATTGCTCAGGATCAAGATAAACCGGTAGCACAGGCCGCCGCAGTAGAGGAAGAATCAGAAGTAGCAGTTGTTCCTGACACAGATAGTATCCCTGATCTGGTTTTGAAACCAGGTGACATAGCCCCTTCCTGGGCTCTAATGTATGCTCCGGCTAAATTTGAATTTTTGAAAAACTGGACTGTGGAACGGGGTTCAAAACTGCGCAAGTTCAAGAGTCAGCCTAACCGCCATGTAGTAGTAGTAAGCTTTTTTGCTACCTGGTGTAAGCCCTGCATGAAAGAATTACCTTTATTGCAGAATCTCTATCAGAAATATGATGGGCAGCGGGTAAAATGGTTCCTGGTGGATATTACCGAGGCAACGCGAACCAGCCCAGGATTTGAGGATTCGCCTGTGGCTGCGCCATTCCTAGCTAAAAAAGGAATTACGATGCCGATCCTAAATGACAACCGCGGTGTGGCCAAGGAACGGTATGGGGCTAAAACATTGCCTCGCCTTTTTGTGATCGATAAATTTCAGACGATCCGGTTAACTAAGAGGGGTTTTCACGAAGGGGAGGATTTTGAAGGTGAAATTGCTGGTATAGTTGATGAATTACTGGCGGAGGCAGACGAATAGTTCTTATGTGTCCCAGCGCACTCCTAGTTTGCCAAACATGTTTTAAACTGTGAGGGTTTTATGAAAAATTCACTAATACATATATCTCTGGTCTCTTTAATAATAGGGTTTGCATGGGGTCAGGATACCCGCCCAACGATAGCTATTCTGGATTTTGAGGGCCAGGGCATTAGCGTACAAGAAGTACAAACGCTGACCGAACGGATGCGTTCGGAAATTGGCAGTACTAATGCAGTACGTCTCATCGAAAGAAAAGCAATTGAAAGTATTATGGCGGAACAGGGGCTGGCCCAATCTGGTTGTGTTTCTGATGAATGTGCTGCTGAAGTTGGTCAACTTTTGGGCGTCCAGTTCATGATTAATGGTACCATTGGTAAACTGGGTGATACATTTACGATCGATGTAAAAATGTTTTCCGTAGAAACCGGCGCTACTGAGCGTTCGGTTAATGCCACTCATGATGGTGATATTGCTGGTCTGTTAACAGAAATGCAGATCCTGGCTTGGGAAATTGTTGGGCTGCAGGCTCCACAGCGTTTACGTCTAAAACGCGGCGGTGAACAGGACAAACCTACTGTAGCTATTTTGGATTTTGAAGGGCGCGGAATTTCCTTAATGGAAGCCCAGACACTGACCGATCGGTTCACCACAGCCATGAGTGGTACAAAACGAGTACAAATGGTTGAGCGTGGCGTCATGTCAGAAGTGCTTGAAGAGCAAGGGATGACTGGTGCCGAATGTAGTAGTCAGGAATGTGCCGCTGAAGTAGGGGCCATGCTTGGCGTGGAATTCATGGTCAATGGCGCTATTGGTAAGCTGGGTGAAGCCTATACTATTGATGTGAAAATGTTCAGCGTTGCCACCGGAGCAGCAGAAAATATGCAAAGTGTGACCTACGAGGGTAAGGTAGAAGGTATGATTGTTGAAATTGAGATTCTGGCCTGGACAATTTTAGGTTTGGACCCACCAAAAGATTTGATTAAGAAACGTCGCAGATATGCCGGTGATGATGTAGCTGACGAGGGTGGCGGAGGAATAAATATTAGTCTACCGTTGTTAGGCGGACTGGCTTTACTTGCCGGCGGTGCATATTTTTTAGCCCAGCCGGAGGCTCCATCTCCTTTGCCAGAACCACCGGCACTTCCTTAATAAATTAAATACATATGATTAAGGTAATAGATATGTTTAAAGAAATCAGTACCTCAAGATTTACGTTATTACTGGTAATATTTATTACAGGAATATTTCCCAAAGCTTTATTTGCGCAAAATGGGCTCGAATTAGTAACGGGGTACTCCGAGTACGGTGTTTCCGGTTCTCAAGCTGGATATCCTTTTAATACATATTATCATGATCATAGATATCAATCCTTGTATTTAGCCAGCGATCTAACTGCAGTTGGCTTGGCTGGTGGCGCAACAATTAGTTCAGTTGAATTTAAAATTTCATCAATACCCGGAAGAAATATAGATAGTCTTAGAATTGCTATTGCCTGGACAACCAGCTCGACCCTTAGTTCTTTCCAATCAACTGAAGTTGTATATGGTCCACAGAATTTTCTTACTACTGATTTCACAGTAGACCAATGGGTAGAATTCGATTTCAATACACCTATAATTTGGGACGGAACAAGTAATTTGGTGGTGGAATACAGCCATGATAACACATCATGGGTAACGGGCGGCGGAGCCTATATGAGCACCATCAGCAGTGGCCGAGGACGTAGAGGTTATTCAGATAGTGGTGCTGGTCATTATCCATTCACCAGCATGAATTCATCTTCAACAAATTATGCTGCCCGAATAGCGTTGGGGGCTACTCTTGGTATACAGCCTGCCAGCGGTTTAACTGCCACACCTTCCTATAAAACGGTTAATTTATCTTGGACAGCATCTACAACCGACTCCGTGAGTAATTATGTAATTTATCGTGGTAGTGCATCAAATTCTCTCGCAGCTTATGATTCTGTCGCAGCGACTGTTGTTGCTTTTGTAGATAGCAATTTGACCAATGGTACTACCTATTACTATGGTGTCAAATCGAAAACACAGAGCGGGGAGTATAGCGCCTTTATGACGACTACAAGTGCAACTCCACTAGTAAGCGCTCCCACGAATACGACTGCTACAGCTGGCAATGGACAGATGACATTTAACTGGACCGCAGCATCTGGAACCGGGGTTGCCCATACACTAATATATTCTGGGACCAGTTCCAGTAACTTATCCTTAACGGACAGTACCAGTGATGCTAGTACCACAACGCTAACCATTACAGGTCTTACTAATAGCACTACGTATTATGGTGCACTCAGGACACGCGGCAATGATGGATCTTTAAGCGATTTGACCTCTATTGTATCTGCAGTACCGCAGTATGTTGGTCCGGTATGGTGGGTAGCTACTAACGGAAATAATTCGAATGATGGCAGTCAATCAAATCCATTTGCAACTATATCTACTGCATATACAGCAGCAGCAGCAGGCGATACAATTAAGTTAAAACCCGGTACTTTTACTGGTAGCAGCAATAGGAACATTACAATAAATAAGAACCTTGTCATCACTTCCAGTCATGGGCCTGATTCTACTACGATAGATGCTGGTAGCGCAAACAGGCATTTTTATTTTAACATAGTTGGTGATACGCTTACCCATGTAATTGGCCTGACCCTGAAAAATAGTTCTTCAAGTAATGGTTCATTTTACATAAATCACTCAAGCCCCAGAATTACGAACTGTGTTTTCAAAAACAATATTAGCACTTATAATGGTGGCGCTGTATACATTCAATCTAGTTCCACTAATAAGGCTGAACCTGTTTTTACAAATTGTACTTTTAGGGATAACAGAGCAAAAGCTAATGGTGGCGCTATTTATATGACTGGTGGATCTTCAGATAATCAGAGCACTCCCCGATTTATAAGCAGTACTATAATAAGTAACGATGTTATAAGTGATTACGGAGACTATAGTAGTGGGTATGGTGGCGGTGTCTATATTACCGGCAATATGAGGCCATCATTTGTTGATTGCCAAATTGATTCCAATATAGTTGATCCAGGTTATTATCAAGGGTATGGTGGCGGTGTCTATATATCCGGTTATTCAGGAGGAATAGCCACCACGTTTACCCGCTGTACTTTTCGAGGGAACAGCCTTACGCCAAACCGAGGTGCAAGTGGTGGCGGTATTTATACCAGTGGTGAAATAGAACTAACTAACTGTCTAATTTCTGGTAACAGCGCAGTTGGCGGTGGATCTAATTACCAAGCTGCCGGTGGTGGTATTTTTATTCACCAATATCTGAATTACAGCAATGGATCCTATGAAGCAAGCGAGAGCAAAATCATTAACTGCACTATTGTTAATAATAGTGTTTCAGGAAATCATAGTAACGATTACCCTGGGGGTATCAAAATGCAGGGTTCTAATGCCACCGTAACTATGTTTAATAGCATAGTGTCGGGGAATACATCCGATAATGCTAGTTACAATTCAATCGATAAATCATCTAGTGTGGATTGGGCTAATGACTACAATAATATTGAGGATTATTCTAATACACTAGGCTCTAATTCATTGCAAATTGATCCCCTGTTTACTAATACAGCAACCGGGGATTTTACTTTATCTGATGCCAGTCCGCTTATTGGAGCTGGTACAACATCATATGATGGAAACGCAGCGCCGACTAATGATATAACAGGTGCCGCTCGTCCCAACCCAGCATTATCAAGTCCGGATATGGGAGCCTATGAGAATAGCTTAAGCGCAACACCGTATCCAGACCCTGTAAGTGGTTTAACAGGAACAGTAGCACATCAGAGTGCTGTTTTATCTTGGACGGCAAATAGTAATGATGATGTGGCTTCATACAAAGTATACAAAAGCACTGTTACTGGTTTTACACCATCTGCAGATAGCCTGGTGGCTACAGTAACACACCCCACTGTAACTTATACAGTTACCGGCCTTACTAATGGTACGACGTATTATTTTCGGGTTTCAGCGGTAGATGATGATAGTTACGAAGGAAGTTATTCATCGGAAGCATCAGTGGTTCCCGCTTATAGTGGCCCAGCATGGTGGGTGGCCACCACAGGATCTGATACCAATGATGGCAGTCAATCCAGTCCCTTCGCCAGCCTTTATAAGGGTATTACGATCGCCAGCACAGGTGATACGGTGAAGGTCAAGAAAGGGACTTATTCGGGCCAATATAATCGCAGCTTAACCTTATCAAGTGGAAAGAATATGGTCATTATGTCTGTTGATGGCGCTGACTCAACGGCTCTTGACGCAGGCAATGCTGCCCGACATTTCTATTTTTCTTCTGGTCAAGAAGATACCACATTTAAAGTTGTTGGATTTACACTTAAAAATGGGTTATCAAGTTCAGGCGGTTCAATATACATAAATAATTCCAGCCCCCAGTTTAATAATTGCACCATCAGTGATAATAAATCTCCAGGCTATGGTGGCGCCATTTATATAAGTAATAGTGGGTCATCACCCATTTTCAACAATTGTATCATAACTTCAAATGCGGCCGAGTCTGATGCTGGCGATTGGTCTACTAATTATGGTGGAGGTATTTACATTAACAGCGGTTCCCCCACATTCAATGATTGCAGGATCAGTTATAATACTGCCTCTAGCGGTGATTATAGTAGTAGAGGCGGTGGTGTTTACGTTGGTTATTTCGATAACCGTGAATATGATCCAGTTACATTCAACCGGTGTCAATTCATTGGTAATACAGTAACACCGGATGATGGTGCCCACGGAGGCGGGTTAAATATCCACGCCCGCACAGTGCTATCGAGCTGTCTAGTCGCTGGCAATACAGTGACGGCAGGTACTTATTCCAGCTCTCAAGGTGGTGGCTTATATATTAGTTTAAGCAGTTACTATAATAGTGAAACACAGCTCTATGAAACAGGAGAAGTGGCCATCATCAATTGTACCATTGTAGGCAACACTGCTGCTGTGACCAGCAGCGGTTATTCGGGTCAAGGTGGCGGATTCTATTCTTCAGGATCTAGCCAAAATGTGACCATGTTCAATTCTATTGTATGGGATAATACAGCCACTTCATATGGTAATATCTATTCTAGCTCAGGTTCTTTAACTGCAGACTATAATGATATTGAAGATGGGACTGATGAATCCTATTTTGGGTCCAACTCACTGGATAAAGACCCTAATTTTACCAATGCGTCCAGTGGTGACTATACCCTGGCTATATCCAGCGACTTGATTGGTGCTGGCGTAGCCACATACGGGACTTACAGTGCCCCAACAAAGGATGTTGCCGGGTCTGACCGTCCAAATCCATCCGGGTCTGCAATAGATATGGGGGCCTATGAAAGCAGCTATTCCACCAGCCCATATCCAGATGCTCCATCCGGTCTCGCCGCCACCGCAGGCGATGGGTCTGTGACCCTAAGCTGGACAGCGCATTCGGAAACGGATGTAGAAAAATATGGTCTTTATTACGGAACATCTACAGGTCCCACCGTAAAGCAGGCAGAAGTAAGCGGGCGTACAACTGTTACCACAACAATCAGCAATTTGAGCAACAATATACTTTACTATTTTCGTATAACAGCGATTGATGGTGATAGTTATGAAAGTGTTTATTCAAGCGAAGTCACTGGAACTCCATCGTTTTCCGGAACGACTATCTATGTAGATAATAGTCCCAGTTCTGCTCCTGCAAACCCAGACGGAAGCTCAACCAATGCTTTTTACAGCATTCAGGATGCGATAGATGCAGAGGCAACTACTGATCAGCGTATATTGGTAAAAGCAGGTACTTACACAGGATCAGGCTCATCAAGTTTGCCCGTTATAGATTTGAAGGGGAAAAATATTATCATAGAAAGTGAAAGTGGTCCTGATTCCACTATAATTGACGCTGGAGGTTCTCGTATAGCGTTAGAATTGGATGCGAGTAATAATACCTACAGTAGTGGTTATAACAAAAGTTCAACAAAATTTATCGGATTTACTTTCAAAAATGGTGATGATGACAAACCATTAGTCGATATAGATGGACCAGAAAGATCAACTTTCAGTGGTACCTGGGATTTTACTTTTGAAAACTGCAGGTTTACAAGTACTACCAATGATTATGGTAATAGTGAACCCATAATCAAAGTTACACAATCAAATACAACTTTTGATGGCTGTACATTTCGCAATTTGGACATAGAAGTTACTGACCGCGGTGCAAATGGGCCAATTCAGTTATCCGGTGGTTCAAATCATTTTTGGATCAATAGTGTTTATACAATGGACACAACTATTTATAGACCGCAGTTTAAAAATTGTGTTATCGCTAGTAACAGCATGAGTGTCAATACCAGCCAGTCTCATTCTTGGTCTTTTTATGGCGGAGCAGTTTATGTAAGACATGGCGCTGTACCCTATTTTGAAAATACGCGCATCGATTCTAATTCAATTGACACGGGGGATAATCTTTACACTTATTCTAGTGGAAATGCATATGGCGGAGGTGTTTACCTAGTTAATATGTGGGAAAATGGGCCACCAATCCAATTTGTGAACTGCTCGATCAGTAATAATGAGGTAAAGGGTAGAACAGTTTATGGAGGTGGTATTTATTCTAATTATGACCAAGTCCAGCTGATCAATTGCGTAATTGTTAATAATGAAGCCAATTCTGCCTATACTACGAGTTATTATGATTATGGCACCACAAGAGGGGCTGGTGTTTACCAAAGTTATGGAACATCGACAGAACACCCCGGTTATTCAAGTAAAGACAAACTAATGCAAATTGTAAACTGTACGATCGCGGATAACATCCTTAACCCTAATCCTGGAAGCGGCAATAGTTCTAACAATTATGGAGCAGGGATTTACAGGGTTAGCGACAATAGCCATTTCCTAATGTTTAATTCTATCGTTTACGGTAATTCATATACCGGGGCCACTAATTATTCTTCGTTGAATATGAGCACTGGTAGCGGTACATGGGGAACCACTAATTCTAATATTGATCATTCAGTAATACAGTATTTTGAAGATAGTAATATTAGCGGCGATGATATAGTGGATTCAGATCCAAGCTTTACGGGTAGTAATAACTATGCCCTTACTATTGCCAGTGTAGCTATTGGCGCTGGTACCAGCACCTTTGAGAGTGTTTCTGCTCCCGCATACGATTACAATAATTCTGCCCGCCCAAACCCCGCAGGTTCTAATCCGGATATTGGGGCCTTTGAAAATTCATTATCAACTACTCCCTATCCTAGCAAACCCCAGAATCTGGCTGTTACCAGCGTAGGAGATTCTACGGCAAACCTGAACTGGACGGCCGGTTCGGAAGATGACTTAGTACGATATAAGATATTTTATGGCACATCTTCACCTGCTACTACCTTAATAGATAGTGCTTCAGGAACCGCCACTTCAAAAGCAGTAAGCGGTCTTACCAATGGTACGGCATATGTTTTTCGTATCACCTCGCTAGATGGTGATGGCTATGAATCCATTTATTCAAATGAAGTAACAGCTACGCCTGCGTACAAAGGACCGGTCTGGTATGTAGATTATGATGCTAGTTCGGGTGGTGATGGCAGTCCTTCATTACCCATGCGGGAAATTCAGGATGGTATTGATGTGGCTGCAGCAGGGGATACGGTAATGGTATTACCAGGGACATATGACCGTGCTGACGATCAGGAATTAAGGTTTAGGAATACTGATGGGACAGCAAAGAATATTGTCTTGACATCTCGTGATGGTGCTGCTACCACTATACTGGATGGAGAAAGTTCACGGGTCTTTAATATTGCTAATTATCCACATTCTGCTAGTTCATTTAATGATACATCCTTACAAATAATTGGATTTACCATTACAGGAAGTAATGGTGGTGAAGAAAGTGCTGCCCAGGGAAATTATTCCAATGATGGTTCTCTGATTAATATAGAAGGCTCAGTTATAGGTATGTGGATTAATAATGAATGGGTAACAACTGTTTATAATTCTGGAGCTACGTTCCAAAATTGTATTATCGCTGATACAGATACGGACGCAGGTGGCTCTACTTGCAGGGGCATCATTAGGTTGTCTAGAGGACACGCTCGATTTAATAATTGTATCATTCGGGATAATTCTTGTACTGGCTCTAGTGCGTATGGGGGAGCTATCTCTGTCCAGGACAATTCAAAGCTTTACGTCACGAATTGTAAAATTGTAAGGAATTCTGCTATCGGCGAAAACGGAAGCACTGTTGGGGGCGCTATTTACGCAACCCCTGGAGTAGGTGGTGATGCACATGTTAAAATTGTCAATTCTATTATTGCCCATAATAAAGCAGAAAGCCAGTATCAATGGGGGAATGCCCGGGGCGGCGGATTAAGTTTGTCTGGTGGAATATATACGATTATTAATTCAACAATTGCTAATAACATAGTTGAATCATCAGGCGGAAATGGTTGGGAAAAAGGCAGTGGTGTGTATTTTGAAGGTTTCTCAACCTCAACTATGATGCTCAACATATTTAATTCTATTATTTATGGAAATACTGGTAGTTATACAGTCGATGAAGATAATGGCAGCGATCAAATGTATATGAGCAGTAGCTATATTGAATATGGTGTTTCATACTCTATTCTTGCCAATGTTGATGCTGATGAGTTTGGTTTTGATAATATTTTGGATGTTGATCCCCAATTTGCAGACACCAATTATACTTTAAGTGCTAGCAGTCTAGCCATTGGCGCAGGTACAATGTCAGCGGATGACTGGGATGGTAATACTCTATTAGCGCCGACCACAGACTATTCCGGTAATGTTCGACCGAATCCAGCCGGTTCCGATCCAGATCTAGGTGCTCAAGAAAGTAGCTTATCTGTCACGCCATACCCGGATTCACCTACTGCGCTTACGGGGACAGCAACGCATCAGACGGTTTCCTTATCTTGGACGGCCCCGTCAGCTGATGATGTAGTAAGGTATTATGTGTACCAGGCGGATTCCAGTAGTTTGGGTTGGTCTACTTTTACAGTAGCAGACACATTAGATAGCCTAACCTCTACATCAACGATTATCGCAGGGCTTACTAATGAAACTCTTTATGGGTTTTATGTGACCGCGGTGGATACATCCAGTTATGAGAGCCCAGCTTCGGCTCAGGTAAAATTTAAACCGGTTTATGAAGGTCCTGTATGGTATGTAGATGAGAATTCCGGCGCAGGATCTCATGAAGGAAGTCCTGAGGATCCCATGCGGGTAATTCAAGATGCTATTGATGTGGCATCAGCAGGGGATACGGTAATGGTATTGCCAGGAACATATGACCGGCCCGATGATCAGCAACTTGAATTTATTATGACCAATGAAAACGGAACTACGGTCGGGAAAAATATTGTATTAACATCACGTGATGGACCCGCTACAGCGATACTGGATGGAGAAGGAAATAAAAGTCTATTTGAATTGGACGATGAAACAGATACAACCCTGCAAATAATTGGGTTTACGATTAAAGATGGTGGAGGCAATAATAATGGTTCTGCAGTGAATATTTCTGGATGCCATAACTGTAATTGGAACTCTAATACACAATCTTATTCACATACTTATTCTGGTGTAACATTTAAAAACTGCATCTTTAGTGAAACATCAGCGAATATGCCAGTAATCTCTATCTTAACATCAAATGCAAGATTTATTGATTGTGAAATAAAAAATAATACTATGGGGGGAGGCTATGCATCGGTTATAGTTGATCAACATTCAGATGTAGTTTTTAATCGCTGTAAAATAACGGACAATACTAATAGTGCTACAGATAATTGGTCGTATGGTGGAGCTATGATGCTAAATAATAACAGTGATGTACATATTATTAATTCAATCATTGCAAGAAACAATTGTTCTTCGACCCAAGCTGGTAACCCTGCTGTAGGAGGCGCATTTTATATTGGTGGTGAAACGAATGTTGTAATAATTAATTCAACAATTGTGGATAATGAAGTTAGTCATATGAGTACCGATCAGGGTTTTGGTGCCGTCGCTGCCCTGAGTAACTATAATAATGAATTCCCAACACTTACGATAATTAATTCTATTCTAACAGGCAATGCTTCTGAGGATGAAGGTCAATTTTATACCGAGGGCAATGAAGTAGAGATCAGTGTAAGCTATTCTTTATTCAATGGTGTTGACCCGGATGATTATGATGATGGTGTTTTTAATGGTGAACCAGAGTTTCTTGATTCAACCTATGTACTTCACCCTAGAAGCGCTGCTATCGGTGTTGGAACCATTGAAGGTGAAGATTTATTGGGGCGTGAAATCAATATGCCAGCTGTTGATATTGCTGGAAATATTCGCCCCAACCCTACAAATCCAGACGCATATCCAGAGAATGAAGATGGTGATCAGATAGCGGTGCCAGACGTGGGTGCTTGGGAAAGCCCGTTATCGGTTACGCCATATCCTGTTGCCCCTGTGGATCTGGCAGCAGATCCGGATCACGAATCCATAAATCTTAGTTGGACAAAGTCTAATGAATCAGATGTAATAGGTTATTATGTATACCAGAGTTCTGATTCAATAACGTTCACTATAATTGACACAATAGATGGCGTTGCTACAGATAACTATAATGTTACCGGGTTGACAAATGGTGATGAATACTGGTTTTATGTAACCAGTGTTGATACTGGTAGTTATGAAAGTGCACCATCGCTTCATCTAAAATCAACCCCTTATTTCCATGGGCCAAAATGGTATGTAGATGCTGATAATGGTAGCGCATTCGGTGAAGGCAGTTTAAATGATCCCATGCGGGAAATTCAGGATGCCATTGATGGAATCGTTAATGATGGGGATACGGTAGTGGTATTGCCGGGGACGTATGATCGCAATGATGATCAGGAATTAAATTTTACTAGGGAAAATAATTCACTGAAAGACGTAGTACTTCTCGCCAGTGGTGGTCCTGACTCTACAATACTTGATGGTGAGGGGACTAAGCGGTTATTTGATATCAGTTCTAGCGTTTTTGAAACAGACGCTACAGTGAAAATTATTGGTTTCACAATCACTAATGGTGGTGGGGATGACCTTTCCGATGGCACAACAATAAAAGTGGAAAACGGAAACGTTGTATTTGAAAATTGTGTTATCAAAGACGGAGATGGTAAAGATGCGGCTGTTAGAATATTGGGAGCAGATGTCATTTTCCGTGATTGTTTGATTAAAAATAATCGGCATGATAATGGTGGATCCGGTGGGATGGAAGGGGCTGGTATCTATGTAAGTAGCGGAGAGCTAGTGCTTGACAGGACTAAAATAATTGACAATTATACTGAAAACACAGGGTCAGCTTCGGAATTTCACAATGGGATTGGTGTCAATGCCTATCTAAGTGAAGTATTAATAAAAAATTCAGTAATAGCAGGGAATTACGTTGTAGATAGCCAATTTGCAAGCCAAACAAGCGGTGCAGGTTTAAAGTCTAACAATTCAGATTTAACACTTATTAATTCAACTATTGCGAATAATACTGGATCAACTTTATCCTGGGGTGTGGGCTTGGATATAAGCCTTACCACTGTAATTTCAAAAGAAATTGTTATTTTTAATTCAATAATTGCCGGCAATTCTCCCTCATCCGCCCAAGTCGATATTAGCCAAAATAGTGGTATACATTATGTTGCTTTGAAAAATACGATTTTTGAAAACAGCAGTAATGAATCTTGGTTTGATGCAGAAGAGGGTCACTATGATTTTTATCCGACTTTTGAAGATAGCTCTTATTCCCTATCTGAATACAGTGCTGCTATTGGCCGCGGTGGCACAAGCATTGAAGACGCTGAAGAAAATAATATTCTTGCGCCAAGTATTGACTTACTTGGCAATCCACGTCCTAATCCTGTCGGATCTAACCCTGATCTCGGGGCCTATGAACATGCTCGTAGTGATTTTCGCCGCTTTGTCTATTATATAGATGATAGCAATGGTGATGATATTAATGATGGTTTATCCGCAGACGAAGCGGTTAAAACCATTGCTGAGGCGCTTAGCAAGTCATTTTCTAGAGGTGATACCCTTGAACTAGCACCTGGGACCTATAGTGGTAGCGAAAACCGTGAGCTTGATATGGATGGTGTGCCACGTATAATTCGTACTATGCATGGACCAGACAGTACAATAATTGACTGTCAGAATCAGGGCCCGGCTTTTGTGTTTAACAGTGGTGAAAATGATTCGGTTCATATTTCCGGTTTAACAATTATGAATGGCAGCAATGATGATGGTGGAGCTATATCGATTAGTGGTGCGGATCCGGTATTTGAGAATATGATATTCCGTGATAACAACAGTGATGGGAATGGTGGTGCTGTATATGCCAGCGATTCCTATTCCAGATTTACTAATTGTGTATTCGCTAATAACCACGCTGCTCAGGGCGGCGCCTTTTTTCTAGTTGGTGGCGATGTTTCTTTAGATCACTGTACACTATTAGCTAACGGTTCTGATGATAATTCTGGTGTTAAAAATGCTTCTGGGGATCTATCAATCATGAACTCAATTTATTGGGGCAATGATGATATTTCTGGCGTTGTAGACGTTTCCTATTCCAATGTTATGGGCGGCTATGATGGTACAATGAATTTTAATGGTCGTCCTGGTTTTACGGATGCAGAAAATGGCGATCTTACTTTGCTTAGCTGGTCACCGATGATTGGCCGGGGAAGTATAGACAGTACTATCAGTTCTGATATTGTTGGTACAATCAGGGCAGACAGCGTTGCGCCGGACTTGGGAGCCTACGAAAATAGTCTGGATTCACCGGCAGCTTACAGCCCGGTTACCTGGCATGTATCAACTACAGGAACGGATACAGTCGTGTACAGCAATATTGCCAGCATCGGTATGCCTTTTAATACCTTGCAGTGGACCATGGATCACATTCTTGAAGGCGATTCCATTGTTGTTCATTCTGGGGATTATGTTGGATCTGCTGATAATGGGGGAAAATCTGTACATATCCATGGAAATGGGCTTTCTGCTGATGAAGTATCAGTATTAGGTGAATTAGAATTTACCGGTGGCAGTAATTCTGTTAGCATGCTCAGGGTTAGCAATAGTTCTGGTGATGGTTTTACTATTTCTGCGGGTGCAATCGATATTGCTGATATATTAGTAGAAAATTCCAGCGGAAAGGCTATTGCATTTAGTGATTCTGCTGATGCGGATATAGCTAATGTTACCTTGTATGGTAATGGATATGGCATATATGATAGTACCAGCGGTACTGTTACGTTGGTCAATTCTATCCTTTGGGGAAACACGGCTACTATTAATGGTAATCCAGTTGTAACCTATTCTGACATACAGGGTGGTTATACAGGTACTGGGAATATTGATTCTGATCCATTATTTACTGATGCTCTAAATGGGGATTTTGAACTTGATCTGATAAGTCCCTGTATAGATGCAGGAGACCCAAGCACAACATATGATCAGGACAGTACTGTGGCAGATATGGGTGCGTTTCCACGACTGCGTCTTACCTTAACAGGTACATCTGATGGCGATGTGTATGTTGGTGCGGATACGACCGTTGTTATAACTGCAGATTTTACTATCGACTCAACAGATACTATGCAATTAGAAGCTGGGGCTGAGCTATACTTTGGACCTGGAGTTACCCTTACTGTTGAAGGCGCATTGAGTGCTGACGGAAATTCTGAGGGAATCATATCCTTTTTACCAATGCACCCAGATTCTACTTTTAGTGGTGTAGTAATAGAGGGTGGTGATGACGGTGGACATCGGGATGAAAATACCTATAGTTATATACAGATTTCAGGCGTTGACGCGGCGTCTGTTCCTCTTACAGTGAACGGATCAGCTACCTTGAATCATGTGACTATAGCTGGAAACAGTAATTCTGTTTCATTAAGCACTTCGGGAACGGTAGATCTCAATTATTCAATATTGGAAGGTTCTACTGTTGGCACCGTAAATAATACGGGGTCCTTTATAAGCAGCACCAATCAGTTTACTGATTATGCGAATGATGATTTTACATTATTAGCGACTGCAGCAGGAATTGATACAGACACCAGTAGTATGGATTTGGATCCGGATTATTCTTATGCAGATGCAGGTGCTTACTATCATGATCAAACAGACTATCCGGTTTCATCAATTACTATTCATCGTCCTGCTACTGGAGACTCTGTTTTTGTTAGTCCGGATACTAGTTCCGTTACTGGATCGATATCAAAAATCCAGTTGTTTAATGCTTATGATCGTTACAAGACCAATGGTGTTGTAGCATGGAATAATGGAAATGCATATGGTTCATTTACAACGGACTCTACTACCACCACTGATCTTGATGGCATGATCAGTAATATTTATGTTACAAATACCATTTCTGGTACTCACAATTCATTTTCTGTAACAGCTGATGACGCTACCTCCACATCTGGTTCTTTCCTCGTCGAACCGGGAATACCAGATTCAGTATGGGTGACAGAACAGACTGTTATGACTATGACCCAGTTTGACAGCCTCGATTTTTCGGCAAATATTTATGATCAATTCGGTAATTCGGTACGCCTAGGTGAGAGCGTAACCTGGTCTGTAAACACAGTTAGCGGTTCTGGTGATGGCTACACGTTAAGTTCAGATTTAGTAACTACTGATGCCAGTGGTGCTGTATCCGTTACTTTATACACTGACCCGACAGGTAATTCATTAAGCGTTGGTGACCAGGCAACTATAGAGGCTACTTCAGGGCCTGGGACACATATTAGTGCGGTAGTTACAATTATTCCCTCAGATATATATAATCTAGCCTTGGACGATGAATATACTGATGAGCAACTGAATGTTTCTGCTGATACAGCTTATATGGATTTTTATACTGCACTGATCGATACCTTTGATAAT
>ENA-UPTF01001061-UPTF01001061.1-marine-metagenome-genome-assembly--contig:-NODE-1061-length-17939-cov-3.491322_pt1 | contig 17939 bp, 14 predicted proteins | sample MGYA00238166_ERZ767019 | MGnify/ENA primary metagenome ERZ767019 (study PRJEB28930, sample SAMN06266391) | marine metagenome | isolation source: Sea water from 250 m depth | place: Atlantic Ocean...
GCTGGGCGATTTTCTCGCATTGCTCCATCAATTTTAATGCTTCTTGGAGGGATACGACCCCATCCGTTCTAGCACCAATATGTTCTGGAAGAGGCAGGGCATCGACTAAGGTCGTGTCATCGTCTGGGGCCATCCCCCCATTATTGCTTTGCAAGTCGGGTTCACTTGGTTGGATTCCCAAAATTGTTTCATCGTCTTCGCTAGTGTCAGCAAACTCTTTGGGTGAACTGTTTGAAAGAAGCTGCTCGTACTCATCAAGAGTAATGACTTGATTGACAGACTGATCTAGACCACCGGTCTCTTGATCTGTGATCAACAGCTTGGCGCCGGCATCGTCTAGGGCGTACGCCAACTCAGGTTCTGCCCAGCGGCCGTTTAGGGGAACGATCGCTCGTCCGGCAGCGGGTATACCGCAGTACAACTCGGCATAGATGTCGGAGTTCGCGGCTAGCAGGCCGACGCGATCGCCGGAATCAACGCCAAGCTGATCCAGAACTGAACCGACTCTTCGACATCGATCCACAAACTCTTTGAAGGTCCTCGTGCGGTCGCCGCAGACGAACGCTAATTTTTCTGCGTGCATTGATTCTGCGCGCACCAGGGGGTCAGAAACAATTCGCATAACAGCCCTCCAAAGTTGTTCCTACTGACCCTATGTTCGCCGCTTTGGCTTCCGAGAACAATTCGAAACTAGTGACAATGGCCCGACTCGGATGGAGCGACGTCAATGGCGGGGTTCCTATCGAAGAACCCGTCAGGCACGAGCATAAATCCGGCGTATTCGGTGGGCATAACCGGATAATCCTCGACGCGGACGTCGTGAGTGAGTCCGAAACTATGCCATAGGGTCACATCGGTATCAGCGATCGAACGATCGTTAGAGGTAAATTTTGGGAGCCCTTCTCCGGCATTTCGCTGGGTTGGGTAATCGCCTGCCGCGTAGCGCTCAGATTGCACTGTCGGCGTAACCCACAAGTTGTGTTTGGCAAACATTGCTCGCTGTGCATGAGGCGAATCCTCCGAAGCGAACATCGTTGCTGTTGATGAGGGCAATAGCCGGTAAGCAGTGGGGCGTCCGAGCCGGTTCGTTTTCTCCGAACTTTCGATCCTCCAGTAACGACTGCTTGCCGAGTTGGTCTCTCGCATGGCGGAGTGTTCACTTGAAAGAAGAGCTTCGCGGGCAGCGAAGGCGGTGTTGTGAGGATTTTCGGGGCCGGGAGGTAGCGGCTCGGTGTTTACCTCGACCACGTTGTTGCTATTTCCATCAACTGCCATATCTAGACGTACGCAGAAAATGTGTTGATGGATTGGCCCTGCAACGTTAGGAGCCACCTGCCGAGCGAAGGTGAGGTCATCACCCTCGGCATGGGCACGGGTCGTCAGTATGCCGGTCAACTTGATCTCGAGTTTTATGGAGCCGTCTAGATGGAAGTACCAGAAAAACCCATACTCGTAGTTCCCGACAGTGGAAATGGTGCTCACGACCAACCGTCGTGATCTCCGCACTTCAACGTCACCGGTCAACATGTCTGTATGTTTCCAGCCGATACCGAAGTCCTCTTCGTGGACGCAGATCGCGTTGCCTGTAGTGACGACGGTCCCATCGTCGAGCATCTGGAATGCGTCGAGGTAGAAGATTTCGCCTACGCAATCGCAGCCAAGAGTTAAGGAGTTCGCGGTCATCCCCAAGCCGTACTCACCCGAGTCGAGGGCATGTTTGAAGCTTTGGCTGGGTCGAGTGTCGCCGTAAGGCACCACCATTTCGGCCAACGAGGCCCGATCAATAATGGGACGTTCAACTCCGTCTTGGGTGTAGGTCACCCGATGGAGAACTAGACCTTCGGTGTCGTCAACAACCATCCGAAACCGCCACTTCTGCCAAGCGATCTCGTTGTCCTCGACGGAGAAACTTGTGCCTTCGGGTTGGGTTATCTCTACTGGCTTCAAGTCCTGTCTGAGGGGTCCATAGTCGTTTACCACCGACTCCGCGTCGTAGTTGCCGCGTTCTGTCGGCAGTGGCCATTGTCCGAAATCTTCTACATGCAAGACCTCCAGGCTGTCGACATCAACGTGCACCATTAAGCCATCAATAGGGAATGCGTATCCGTTGTCGTTGGGTTTTGGTCGATGAAAGGCTATGCATCGCTGAACTCTGCGACCATCCTCGAACTTGAATCCGTAGTCCCCGGTTGGCCACGGATCTATTTGCACTGTCGTTGGGTCAGTTATGCCCCGTTGTTCCAACGCTTCTTGAAAAGTTGGATCGGTTCTACACGCCTCCATCACCTTGAACAACTCTACGAATCCGACTCGAGGCACAACATCAGGCACTGCTTCCCAACGATCTATCTCCCGACGAGTTACCGATACCCGAGCTTCATAGACCTCGCCAGAATGGCGAACCACTAATTCGAAGCGCCGGTCCGCGCTGTCCCCGAGCTGCCAAGCAGCAACTTCGTCCTTCGGCGGCTCATAAATACAACAGCCATGGAACGTAGACGTGCCATCGATTCGGCCGGCATCACGCAATACGTCGACACAGGTTTCAATTTCCTCAGCGGTCATCATTGAAAGTGGATGCATACACCAACACTAGATCCGAATTATTACAACCGGAAATAGCGTGACCTTTGACCGGAAATTCCCTAGTCTGCGAGAGCAGACTTTGGAGGACTCAGATGCTTGAGGCTGGAATTTCAGCGCCGCCATTTACCTTGGCGGATCAGGACGCAAACGAAGTGTCACTTGGCGATTACGGCGGACAGTGGGTCTTGCTCTGGTGGTACCCAAAAGCAGCGACACCGGGTTGAACGACTGAAGGACAGGGGCTCCGTGATCGAGCCTCAGACTTTGAGACGGCGAACGTCGTCATTTTGGGTGCTTCTTTTGACACCGTCGAAGAACAGAAAGCATTCGCCGAAAAAGAGAGCTTTTCTTTCCCGCTACTTTCGGATCCCGATCGTGCTGTAGGAGAGTTATACGGAGTTGCACGTCGACCAGACCACGACTTCGCCGGATGGCCCCGAAGGGCGAGCTTTCTGATCGACCCCAACGGGGTTGTGGCGAAGGTCTACGATTTCGCTGACAAGCCGGATCTGGCTGAGCATGCTGCGACTGTTTTGAACGACCTCCAGGAATTGAGATAGTTGGCGGCAGCACGCCGTTATGTCCATAGAAAACCGCATCTGTGATCGATTAGGGACGCTGTACCCCAACCACGACGGAAGTCGTCTATTCGAGCGGTGCAAAACTGCTTTGGGTGAGCCGGAAGTCCTCACCGACTCAAGTAAGTGGTCCGAACAAGACGCCGTATTGATCTGCTACCCAGACCAAGTGGTTGACGATAAGCGAACGTCGCTTAGGTGTCTTGAAACCATCTTGCAAGAGATGGGGGAGGCCTTCTCAACAGTCCACATACTTCCCTTCTTTCCTTCCACCTCGGACGGGGGGTTCGCCGTTGTTGACCACCGCGCGGTTGACGAAAAGTTGGGAAGTTGGGATGACATCAGCTCCATCGCTTCAAATCACCAAGTCATGGCAGACCTGGTGCTCAATCACGTCAGTTCTTCACATCGTTGGGTGAAAGAATTCCGAGCTGATGTAGAACCCGGACGCAGCTGCTTAAAGACCGCATCGAAACTCGACGATTTGTCAGCGGTTGTGCGGCCTCGGACGTCAGATCTATTGGTTCCGTGCGAAACCGCAGCTGGCACAAGATATTTGTGGTGCACCTTTGGCCCCGATCAAATTGATTTGGACTGGTCTGAGTTCGAAGTTCTAATAGAGACCCTCAGGGTCATAAACGTCTTACTTGTAGCGGGGATTCGATGGTTTCGTCTTGACGCGGTCGCTTACGCTCAAAAGCGCGCGGGTAGTGACTGCATCCACCTTGAAGAAACACACGAGCTTGTTCGGCTACTCAGAGATCTCTTGGTCTGGCGCAGTCCGAGCGCCTGCTTAGTAACGGAAACCAATGTCCCACATTACGAAAATCTTTCATACCTTCGTGACGGTGAGCAGGCTCATGTCGCATACAACTTCACGCTTGCACCGCTTCTTGCTTACTCATTGACCTTCGGATCCAGCGCTGAGATCGCCAAATGGCTACGCGACGCAGAACAACCACCCGAATCCACCACCTTGCTTAACTTCTTGGCCAGTCACGACGGCATTGGCATACGACCAGCTGAAGGCATCTTGAATGACGAAGAAGTCCAAGCCCTGATTGACGCATCCACCCAAGCGAACGGAACCTGGTCTGGTAGAAGCGACGGAGAAGAGATCCTTCCCTATGAATTAAATATCGCAGCGGCGTCGCTCTTGGGAATTGATCGCTTGTTAACCGCCCACACCGTGTTAGCGAGTTTGCGTGGAATACCGACCTACTACCTGTCTGCAATTGAAGGTGAGCCCAACGACATAGAGGCTGCTGAAAGAGAACGCGATAACCGAGCTCTGAACAGACCAAAACATACCGTCGCTACCCGTCGCGCAAAATTCATTGGCGACCGAAAGGCCAGTCGAGATGAGCTGCTCAGAAGATTGAATCTGCGTCGAAAGATTCCAGCGTTTCACCCCGAAGCGAGACAACGAATATTGGAACTGGAAAGTCCTCTCCTGGGGATTATCCGAGGGGAAGGAGCGTCCTCAGTAGAGGTCATCGCCAATTTGGGTTTCACCGAGGCGCGGTGCAATATTCCTGAACTGAGATTCGACCTGTTAACAAGCCAAGAGATTCACGGGGAACTTCTAGTGGCGCCAGGCGATGTGCTGTGGCTTTCTACGAGCGACGCTAAATCCTGAACGCAGTCGGGAAATTCGAGACGCAGTTGATCCCATGAGGGAAGTTCGGGAGGCAAAGCAGATTGAGTTTCGCGGACGAGTTTTGAAAATAAGGCGACTGCAGCGCTCTCTTCGGGTTCATTTATCGGAATTCCGTTACTGATTGAATTTGCGTGGTGAGCAGACACTGCGTGCTGGAGACTCTCATCGAAAACGTCTGCGTCTACCTCGTGTAGACCAGCAACTGATAGGAGGGTGCTAATGACATCTCGAGCCATGTGATGCAGACCCAAGTCTGCGTCGTCCGCTGAGAGCAATTGATGTTTGTGGTCATATCGGTCCGTCAGGTCTGTTTGAGCGACAGCAACGCCCAAAGATTGCGCGGCGATCAGCAAAGCGATGTCAACACCCCAATGCTCAGGCATAGCAATCGAATTTGCTACCGATATCCGTGAAGCGAATTCACCCGCCAATGGATAACGGAAGGACGCCAGATACCTGAGACGGGGATTTTCTGGTGCCAAGGAAATTAGGGACTCCAGCAAGGGCCACACCAACAGGCGAGTAACACGACCATTCAGCCCTGCCTCATCGAAACGCGGATAAAAACCCTTCACAAAATCGAAGCCAAGTCGCTCATCGGCTATTGGATAGGCAAGCCTCGCTACAAACGAAGCTTCGTAGGTTGAAATGTCAGCATCGTGAACCACGATGGTGTCGATCTCTGTGAAACCGTTGGCTACTCCGACACATCGCCACAGGTTTCGACCTTTACCGGTTCCAGGGCTAATGCCGATCTTCCGATCGAATTCCTTCATGCCGCTGCTGTCGTTCCAGACAACCGTGGTCGGTTGCGGTAGTTGAGAAAATAGTGTTTGCGCAGTCTCAAACGAATTGCTGTCGGCGCCGTCAATACCGACAATCACCCTGCCCAACCAATCAAGCTCCGATAGTTGTTGGACTATCTCCGGTAATGCTGAGCCATCAAACTCACTAATTAGGCACGGCAAAATCAAAGCAACCCCGTTGCCGACATTGGGCTGAGCGAAATACGTCAGGGCCTCCTGGCTCCGATCAGGATTCAACCGGTGCAGGGTGGTAATAGGACCTTGTTGTTGAAAGTCAGCCATGCCGTTCCTGTCGTCGCGCCTACGGTAGACGACCGGTGCACCCCTTACTAAGGCACCCGAGGTATCGTTCCCCATGGCCTCCTCACCTTTTTCTTTCCCGACAGAGGACGAGAAATTTGCGATAGAGGGTCTTACCTACGACGACGTCCTTCTCGTTCCCGCCGCCTCCGAGGTACTCCCAGACGCAGTCGACACGACCTGTCGCTTCACTAAGAGCATCAATTTGCACATTCCGCTGGTGAGCGCAGCGATGGATACAGTCACCGAAGCTCGCTTAGCAATAGCGATGGCGCGTCATGGCGGGATCGGCGTAGTGCACCGCAACCTCGACATCGATGACCAAGCGAACGAAGTTGACAAGGTAAAACGATCCGAATCCGGAATGATTGTCGAGCCGATCACTTTGCCCCCACACGCGACGCTGGCTCAAGCCGAAGAATTAATGGGCCGATTCAAGATAAGTGGTGTGCCGATTACCGATGAAGAACATCGGCTGGTTGGCATCCTGACGAACCGAGATTTGCGGTTTGAGACTGATTACAGCCAGATCATTTCGGACGTTATGACAGCGGACGGCCTCGTGACGGCGAAGGCGGGCACGACGTTAGAAGAAGCGCAGGTGGTTTTGGGGAAACACCGGATTGAAAAATTGCCAATAGTCGACGACGACTTTCATCTCATTGGGTTGATCACCGTTAAAGACATAGAAAAAAAGATTCAGTACCCAAACGCGGCGAAAGACGAACGCGGACGACTTCTAGTCGCTGCGGCGGTCGGAGTTGGCCCAGGTGTCGACGACCGAGTTGCTGCACTCGTTGAACGCGATGTCGATGTGTTGGTGGTAGATACAGCGCACGGACACAGTCGAGATGTCATCGAAATGGTCGCGAAGACCAAAGCCAACTATTCAGTAGAGGTCGTGGCAGGCAATGTTGCGACAGCGGAAGCCACGCGAGCCTTGATCGATGCCGGGGCTGACGGAATCAAAGTAGGCATAGGACCCGGTTCCATATGCACCACTCGAGTCGTGGCAGGGGTCGGGGTACCACAAATCACAGCGGTATTCGATTGCGCTTCGGCCGCAGCTGACTCTGACATTCCAATCATTGCTGATGGGGGCATGCAATTTTCAGGAGACCTTGCTAAGGCAATTGCAGCTGGTGCTGATTGCGCGATGATCGGCGGCCTCTTGGCAGGTGTTGATGAGAGCCCAGGAGAAGTAGTGCTGTACCAAGGGGAGCGGTTCAAGGAGTACAGGGGCATGGGTTCTATTGGAGCAATGAAAGGTCGAAGCTTCTCCAAAGATCGGTACTTCCAAGATCAACGAGACGAGGACCTACTCGTGCCCGAAGGCATAGAGGGTCGAGTCGCCTACAAAGGCCCTATAGCCAATGTGCTTCACCAATTAGTCGGTGGGCTCAGGCAAGCGATGGGGTATTGCGGCACTACGACGATTGGCGAGATGCGCGCGAAAACCCAATTTGTCAAGATCACAGCATCGGCTTTACGTGAGAGTCATCCGCACGATGTCATGATTACGAAAGAGGCCCCCAACTATCAACTTCCGTCGTGACTGATGACGAATGGCCGGGGCCGGCAAAGTACAGAATTTTCGGCTGGGCGGTGGGGTTCACCATCATTGCGCTCTGCGTCTACTTGGTAGTGCTCTAAATCAATTTCGAACGTCTACAGGGCCGTAATATTCGTCAACTTCGTGATGGCTTCCCCAACTTCTCGTGATTGCTGAAGATCAACGACTCCTGTAAGCCGCCACTCGTTGAAACCTTCCGGGTCACAGATGATCTGCTCCACGGTGAACGTTTTGTCATCCCCATCGTCAACCGTGAACCACTGATCGGATCGTGCATCGGGACCGGTTGATACTTCAGCAAAATCATTCCAGTAAGGACTGGCAAGGTCTCTAACCCGGTCCGGATCACACAGTTCCCCCAATGCTTCCTCAGCCAAGCCGTTGTAGTCAGCTCGAGCAAAAAGTTGGACCCACCGGAAGGCAGCATTTCTAACCATGACGTGGAAGGCACGAGTATGACTAGTTATGTCAACTACCTGAGGACGAACTTCCTCTGTCAGCGTCTGAGGGTTCTGGAGCCGTTCCCATTCGTCCAGCAGGCTGCTGTCAACCTGGCGTATTAAAGCTCCAAGCCACTCAGTAAGGTCGGACAAATCATCATTCCAAGAACTATCGGGGATGGTTTTCTGCAGCCCCTTGTAGGCATCGGTGAGGTAGCGAAGAAAAACTCCCTCTGACCCTTTGATTCCGTAATGGTTCACGTACTCACGAAATGTCATAGCCCGTTCGTACAGATCCCGAACAATCGATTTTGGCCGGAGATTTTCTTGGCCGACCCAAGGGTGATGGAGAGCCCACGCGTCAAAGGTCGTGTACAAAAACTCTCGGAGTGGCTTCGGCCATTCGACCTCATCAAGTCGTGCCATACGTTCTTCGTATTCGACACCGTCGTGTTTTAACTCGGCAAACAACTCATCACGTGCCTTGTCAGCTTGTCGGGCCAATATCACGCCGGGATTCTCCAGCACGGACTCAACCAAAGTGAGTACATCTAGCGAATAGCTCGGGATGTCTTGGTCCAAGAGTTCGACTGCATCAAGAACAAAAAGAGAAAGTGTCGCCGTTAAATCAAACTCTGCCTGAAGATCCAAATTGACTCGAACGAGACGCCCTTCAGAGTCAGGGCTGTCGAGAGTCTCAATAACTCCCGCCGCAACAAGGGATCGGTACATTGCCAGAGCTTGTCGGATCTGCTGGCGCTGTTTCGGCCGCGGTAGATGATTCTGGGTGAGTAATTCCTTCAAGCCGCGACACCCATCGCCTGGTCTATCCAATACGTTCAGGAGCATCGAGTGGGAGACATCAAAACTCGAAATCAGAACCTCGGGGCGGCTACTCAGCAATCGCTCAAAAGTTTTTTCATCCCAGTGTGCGTATCCCCTCTCGGGAGGTCTTTTACGTTGAACCTTTTTACGTTTCTTGGGATCCTCAGCCGCCTTCTTCGCAGCCTTTAAGTTTTCAACATGGTGTTCAGGTGCTTGACACCACACGAACCCATGGTCGTCGAAACCTTTGCGCCCGGCTCTACCGGCTATTTGGTGGAAATCTCGAACGCTAAGGACTTTGGTTTCATGGCCATCGAATTTGCATAACTGAGTGAAGAGAACTGTTCGAATAGGCACGTTGACACCCACCCCAAGAGTGTCCGTGCCACATATGAGCTTTAGGAGTCCTTCTTGAGCTAAGCGCTCAACCAAGAGGCGGTACTTCGGCAACAGACCAGCATGGTGAATTCCGATCCCCGCTTTAATAAACCTGGCCACGTCCTTACCGAAGGGAGAATCAAAACGAAATTCAGCGATCTCATCTTTTATTTGTTGCTTTTCATCACGCGACAGGACGTCCAAACTCGTCAACGCCTGTGCTCTTTCTGAAGCTGCTCTTTGAGTGAAATGAACTATGTAGATCGGAGCCCTATCTAGTTCGACTAGATCATGAATCGATTCCAACAACGTTGACTCTCGATATTCCCAATCCAAAGGAACGGGCCGTTCGGTGGCTGTCACTTCAACAGCAGCACGGCTACTTCGACGTTCAAGGTCTTCCAAAAAGAATTCAACAGGGCCGAGAGTCGCGCTCATTAGGACAAATTGTGTTCCTGTCAACTCAAGAAGAGGCACTTGCCATGCCCATCCCCGATCTCGATCGGAGTAAAAGTGAAATTCGTCGATAACGGCCGTATCTACTGGTGCCGATGAACCATGCCTCAATGCAAGATTTGCAAGAACTTCTTGAGTACAACAAACAATCGGAGCGTCCGGATTCACCGAAGCGTCGCCAGTGATCATTCCGACGTTGCTGGCCCCAAATTCGTTACAGAGAGAAAAAAACTTTTCTGACACCAGTGCTTTGATCGGAGCCGTGTACCAACAGCGCTTTGAATTAGCAACAGCATCAAAGTGGGCTGCGGTGGCAACTAACGATTTCCCGGAACCGGTTGGGGTTGTAAGCACTACATGTTGACCCGAAAAAATCTCTAGAACTGCTTCCTCTTGAGCTTCATATAGATCAATTTCTGCCGCAGCTGCCCAGCTCAAAAACCCATCAAGCAAATTCTCGGAACTCGCATCAGAGGGAAGAAATTCCAATAAGCGAGGTTTGTTCACAACGGACGTAACTGGCTGAGGCGGTCGTTGAGTAGAACCCCCGTTGGATCGACGTCCTCTCGAACACGCCACCATTGAGTCCATCGATCATAATCTGCTTCTAATTGGTCACCAGTCAAGTAATGGACCTTTCCCCAATGTGGACGCCCCCCATATGACCTGAAGATCTTTTCAGCGTCCTGGTAGTAGGAGGTTTCATCATTTTCAACAGCTTCATGAATAGAAATTGTGACTGTCGAGCGCTCTCTTGCTGGGGAGAGCCAAACGTCGTCAGCTGCCACGGTTCGATATTCGATCGGCCATTCCACGTTTGGATAGTGACTACTTAACAAATCCTTAATTTCCTCGACACAAGAAGGACCATTCTCTGATGGCACTGAGTACTCCATCTCTGTGTGGGGGTTTAACCGTTGGTTCGGTAGAACCTCAAAACTCCACCCCAGTCGCTGACCTTCTTTACCTAAGGGATACCTAGGAGGTTCTTCGGTTATATCGATCGATTTGCAAACGGCTCGGTCCTGTCCAGGCCACCAAAAGTATTCGAAATGTCGGGTCGCTCGTGTCAGCTCGTCAACTCTTTCCATGACGCTGTCGAGCGGTTCAAGCCACTGATGTTCCTCGAGCCGGTATGCCTCTCGGACCTGAATCGTTGCCTCTAAAACAACTCCGATGGCTCCTAGTGACAGTCGAGCAGCTTCGAATAGATCGGGCTCTGACTCGTTGCTACAAGTAACCACCGAACCGTCAACTAGTACGAGCGATAGTTGAGTTACTGCACTCGAAAAACTTCCGAGGTTGATTCCGGTGCCGTGAGTGCCGGTGGCTATGGCCCCCCCGATTGATTGTTGATCAATATCGCCTTGGTTCAGTAGTCCCATTCCGTGGTCAAGTAGTGGCCGGCCACAGGCATGAATTTTGGTGCCTGCACGGAACGTGGCGGTCATCGCCTCCTCGTCAACGGAGACGAGTCCGGCCAGAGGACGGGTATCAAGAAGTACTCCATCGGTGGGAAGTAGTGGGTAGTGAGAATGTGCAGTACCTGCAGTTCGAACAGTCCACCCGCCTTCGCGTGCTGCCAAGAGTTCGCTTCTGATCGCATCAACGGTGCCAACTTGAACAATGCTTTTAGGCTCAGCTGAAAGTTTCCCGGACCAGTTCGTCCAAGTTGCCTTGTTGCCATGGTCTGTCATGCATAGGAGCTTAGGACCGAAAATCCGACGTCAAGATGTGTTAGGCGTCCTCGTTGTTGGAGTTTCTGCCTGGCCAAACCTCGGGATTGAGGATATGCGAGGGCTTGATGCCGGCGAGGGCGGCTGCAACCTGGTCTAGGGCCATGGTGAAAATCCGGTGTCTTCCTTCAGCCGTAGCGGACGCGACATGAGGGGTTACGAGAACGCCTTCGTGCTGCAACAGAGGGTGTCCCGCGGGGAGTGGTTCTGGTTCAGTCACATCAAGGCCCGCGCCACCAACCTTCCCACTGTCTAAAGCATCAAGAAGAGCGTTGTCGTCTATTAGGCCCCCTCGAGCGGTGTTTACGATGAAAACTCCGTCACGCATGCGACCAATCAAGTTGCTATCTACCAAGTGGCGGGTCTTTGAGCTAAGTGGGGCATGGATGGAAACGATTTGAGCTTCGGAGACCGCTTCTCCAAGATCGGTCGAACGTGTGACCCCGAGCGCTTCAAATCTTTCATCGGACTCAAACGGGTCATATGCGGTGACCTGAATCCCAGCGGCTGCAGCAACCTTTGCTACCCGTGAACCAATTCGGCCTAGACCAATGAGAGTGAGGCGTGCTCCGTCAAGCTCTAGCGCGTTGTGGCTAGCCCCGTAGTTGCCTTCTTGCCGTTGGAGGCGATTTGCGCTTTGTTGTAATCCCTTGGTTACCGAAAAGATCAAGGCGAGAGCATGCTCTGCGGTCGAAATTGTTGGTCCGTCGGGTGTGTTGCAAGCGGCTACTCCAGCATCGGTTGCATCATCTAAGACGATGTTGTCGAATCCGATCCCTGCGCGAACTAGGACCCGTAGCTTTGAAGCCAGAGCGAAGACAGTCTGGTCGTAAATAATTGAGGCACCAGCTATGACGCCGTCTGCCCGATCGATGCCATCGAGGGGGTCATCTGATTGAGGCCATTCGATATTTGCTTCTGCGGGAGCAAGTTCAGCTAACTCTGGGGCGGGACGGCGGTCGAACCAAATAGTGGGTGAATCAGACATCTCGAGATTTTAATTCTGTTCACGATGTTCCACCCGACTTGGCGTCTGCTTTCTCATTACATTGGAACTGCTGGGGAGAAGTCATGCACGTTGATGAAGCAGTTATCCATGATTTAGACAGGTATCGAACTGAAGGATATCCGTGGGATGAATGGGACTTATTTCGAAACGAAGCTCCTGTTTATTGGTATGAACGGGACGGGATCACGCCGTTTTGGTCGATTACTCGATACGCGGACGTGAAACAGGTCTCGGGAGACAACGAGACCTTCGCCAACGGTGAAGGCAGACTTCGCTTGGATTTAGCTGAGCGTGATACGCGTTTCTGGGACGGCTATCGCGAACGAATGACTGAACGAGGCTGGGATCCCGAGGAACCCCCTGACTTCATTTACACCGACCGCCCGGTTCATTGGGATATGCGACGTTTAGTTTCCCCCGAGTTCACTCCGAAGGCAATGCGGTCGCGCGAAGAATCTCTCACCATCCATGCACAGATGTATGCCGACCAATTCGCGGCAACTCTCGACGCGAATGGAACAGCGGATTTGGTTGAAGATTTGGCCGTGAAACTACCGCTCGCAGCGATATGCGAAATGATGGGCGCCTCCCCACAAGACTGGGAACAGGTCCATGCTTGGACAGCAGTTCTTTTCGACGACCCAGCACTCATGCGATTCGCCAAAAACGGTGAATCTAAGAAAGAGATGCGGCGGCGGATGTTCGTCGAATTTGAAGATTGGATCTTTCAGCAAATCGCCGACCGACGGTCAGCTGGTTGCACAGGACCGGACCTCATATCCATTTTGTTGCGCTCAGAAGTAGCGAACGAGCCGCTGACACCACAGCAACTACTGGGATACATCCGCGTGCTAATTCTTGCTGGCAATGAGACAACTCGAAATGCTGCAACTGGTGGAATGATCGCTCTGCTTGAACACCCTGAGGAACTTGACTTTCTCGTCGAGCACCTAGATGAGGCCGATGTTCTCGACGTCGGCGTCGAAGAAATCCTTCGGTGGACCTCACCCGTGATCCAGTTTGCTCGTGTGTGCACGCGAGACACTGAAATCAGCGGCCAAGCGATCAAGGCCGGCGATCATGTTGGCATATGGCACGCTTCCGCCAACAGAGACGAACGACAATTTGAGGAGCCATACCGGTTTGATGTTCAGAGGACCCCAAACGACCATCTCGCATTCGGTCACGGAGCACATTTTTGTTTGGGTACCCATTTAGCCCGCTGGGAGTTGCGTTCATTCTTCCGGGCTGTCATTCCGCTGTTGCCAGAACTAACACTTGAGGGAGACATGGAACGCGTCGGTCACCTCCACGTCGGACCGATCCAACGGCAACTGGTGGTCAAACGGTAAGAGGCTTAACCCAAAGTTAGGCAAACCCAGACGCCCTCCTCGGCATCGCCACTCCTGGTGGTGAGCATGGTCAATGGATGGAGAGCATTGACCACGGAGTCAATCTGAGATTCCAAAATGCCCGAAATTATTAGTCTGCCCCCTGGACGAAGTTTCTGGACAAACTGCGTTGCAGATTCAATGAGAGTCGAGGCCAGCATGTTTGCAACTATCACGCTGTACCTATCCGTGAGATCGGGTAACGGGGTTGTCGACGCTTCAACAAATTCTTCAACACCGTTTGCTTTGGCGTTATCAAGGGTCACCTGAGGAGCGGCCGGGTCTATATCTACTCCAACCACCCGAGTTGCTCCCAACCGGGCAGCCGCCACGGTGAGTACACCACTGCCGCAACCAACATCCAGGACGGATTCGTTTCCCTCTAGAAGTTGTTCAAGTTGAGCCAAGGCAAGCCTCGTGGAGGGGTGGCTACCTGATCCGAAGGAACGCCCTGGGTCTATCCACAGAACCAGTTCGCTTGCGTTTGGCTCGTAACGCACCCATGGGGGCTTAACGACAAGCCGGTTGCCGGCACGGTAGATCGAGGCGAAATCTCGCCAGGCATCTAAGTAGTCTCCCGAACCGAATTCTTCGACTACAGCGAACCTCTTAAGTTGTTTCGCTGCATCATCAGCCGAGATGGCTGAGTTGAAGCCAGCGAGGAGAGTGACGGTAGTTCCGGCATCTACTTCTTCGATACCTAACGTTCCAAGTTGCCAAAGTTCGCCTGAAATAGTGTCTACTTCGTCGCGAGTTACCGTGATTCGTAGGCTGGCTTCTTGGCGGCTCAGTTCTCCCACGCTTCAGGACGCTAGCTTCGGTTTAGCTGATGATTCGACTTTTCTATAAGTCAGCTTTGGAGTTGAAGTGGAAACAGAGATTGTGTTGACGGGATTGGCGTTCGGCGAAGGTCCGCGCTGGAGAGATGGCCACCTATGGTTTTCGGACTTTTATCGGCACGGTATTTTTCGTGTCGATGAAAGCGGTAACGAAGAGTTAGTCCTAGAAGTCCCGACCCAACCATCAGGCCTTGGTTGGCTTCCCGACGGTGACTTGCTGTTCGTCTCAATGCTGGATAGAAGCCTCAAACGGATGAACGGTTCAGGCGACGTCTTCCTCCACGCCGACCTGTCAGATATTGCTGGGGGGCCCTGCAATGACATGGTTGTTTCAACCGACGGCACAGCGTACGTAGGGAACTTTGGTTTTGAAGAAGGACAAAAATTTGCTCAAGCCACACTTGCTGTCGTCGGCCCAGATGGCGAAGCTCGCAAAGGTCCCGATGGTCTCGACTTTCCCAACGGCACGGTCATCAACCCCGAAGGCGACCGATTGATCATCGCAGAATCATACGGTTCCCGATTGCTTTCATTCGATATCGCAGAGGACGGCTCCCTCACCGGTAGACAACTATTTGCTGATTTAGGTTCGCGGGTTCCAGACGGTATTTGTCTCGACGCAGATGGAGGTGTCTGGGTTGGTGACCCAGCCAACCACTCGGTGTTCAGAGTGATTGAAGGAGGAGAAGTTACCGACCACCTTGACCTGGAACTCAATTGTTATGCGTGCATGCTTGGAGGCCAGGACCGAAAGACTTTGTACTTGGTTACGGCCCCAACCTCGGGAAGAGGGGGAGCTGCTGACCGTCGCGAAGGACGAATAGAGCGAGTCCGGGTAGAAATACCAGGAGCTGGCACCCCGTAGTTTTCTGTAATGGGCTTCCTAGAACCTGAGAGGGTTCTCGGTGCTCCACGCGAGCGGCTCTTCGGCAAGATTGAATTTGACCTGGCGCCAGGTCACCTCAATATCATCGTCACCTGCGGGGTCCACCATCAATTCGAACATCCCGTCGTCGATCTCGTCACCCGGCCGCGCTAACAGAGCCATGAAAGCCCGTGCCATCTCACTCGGTTCCAACATTCGCGGTTGCCACCGACCGAAAACTCGCTCATTGTCGACGTACTCATCAGTCATTCCTGTGCGAATAAACGGAAACATCAACGAGAAACTTTGAACCAGATCGGAGCTTCTACCCAGGTTTACTTTCAATACTTTGGGCAGCTGCAGGACTGCCCAATTACTGATCGCGTAACCCGGGACCGCGGGCCCAGGATCAATCGCTTGTCGAGATGACACATACACCAATTGGATTGGTTCGTTGTGATGAACAGCCTCGCCCGCCCACAGGTGTGTTGAAGCAAGGAAGCCATCGATTTTAGTATCGAGAACTAAGCGGGACTCGTCCAGGTTGTCGAGAAAGTGTTGACGGACCCTTGCACGACGCACCGCAGCGGGTTCACCGTCTTCTTCTTTGAGAGCTCGACCGAAGCTATAACCCGACTCAGTCAATCCTGAGTTGCAGATCACGAGGTTGGGTGGAAGGCCGCCCATTTGTTCGATGACGTAACTTCTGCTTGCCCACAAGTCACGCAAGTTTGTTACATCGGCTTGGACCGGGAAGGCTTTCACTCCTTCGGCTCGCAGTTGGTTGACGAGATCAAATCCATCCTCGTAACTGCGATGAAAATGGACACCCACCGACGCGGCACCGTTGAGACCGGTCGACAATGCGAATGCTTGGCCGATACCGCCATCTCGGCCTGCGCCTGTAATGAAGACGCGTTTACCTTCGACCGCTGACCGGTATTCGTCAAAACGGAAAGCGTCTGTAGGGGCGGTGTAGGTCATCGTTGACACTCCGAAAGGGGGAGAGGAACTGATGACGGTATCTGCCGAAACCGGTGATTCCCTACTAGCGTTTTCCTTAGAAGTCGTTCTCTAGGTGGGTTGTTTCCACATCAGAGCGTTACGACGCATAGTGGCCACCAAAATGTCATTTTGGTTGTGCGCGCGGTGTTCGAATAAGACGATCCCTTGGTCTGGTTTGCTAGAAGATTCACGGACACTAATTACCTCAGATTCAACGCGGAGGGTGTCACCGTGGAATACAGGCGCAGGAAAATTCATCGCTTCGAAACCCAAATTAGCGACGGTGGTTCCGTGGGTTGTTTCGTGAACAGAAATCCCTACAACCAACGCGGCGGTGAACATGGAGTTCACAAGGGGTTGCCCGAACTGGGTTTCTTTTTCTGCGTAATCAAAATCGAGATGCAGCGCAGCGGGATTCATCGTCATCGTTGTGAACATGATGTTGTCGGTCTCGGTCACTGTTCGACGTAAACGATGACGTATAACAAGTCCAGGAGTTAACTCTTCGAACCAAAGTCCCCCGTGGGGTCGATCCTCGGTCACGACCACTTCCTTTCGTTTGAGGTCGAGTAGATCAAAGAGCCATTCCTGGGATCTCGCAAACCTGATCGAGTTCAATCTCTGAATGCACTATCGCGTTGCGGTGAGGACCCGCGCACCACGACGGCATAACCATTGTGTACAAGCCACTTCCCCCAGCTTGGAGAACAAGGACACGGTTTGGGTCCTTGAGGACATGGATGAGGTCGTCGTCAGCAGCATCGCTGAAGCGACCCTTGTCGTCAGCGTTTATTCCTTGCATAAAAAGTGTCGGATTTATGCGTCGCATAGTTCCGACTGAAATAGTTGCGCGACTTGCCAGTTCAGCTTGTACGTCTTCTCGCGTTAACCCGGCGCGTCTGATGACCTCCGTGTGATCGGGATTCATGATCACCGTGATTGCGCCCTCCCGAAGATGAACGTTGTTGCTTCCCGGATTTGCCATGACAAGCGCTATGACATTCAACAAACTCTCAACGGAGTTGGGGTCGTCTCGATCACCGGTGAAGAAGGTGGAGTGAGGTGCCTCAGCACCGGTAATAATGACAGCGCTTTGGTCGGGTTCGTAGCCGAAGGTGGTGTGTAACCCCGGGAAGGGACTGTTCTCTTCGTCTTCGGCGACGCAATAGGTGAACTTGCCCGGATGTCCATGTAAAGCCATGTCGGAAGAACCCGGTCGAGCGCCTCCAATATTGATCATCGCGAGTCGTAAAGCGCGTCCAATAGATGCATTTGCCCGATGCCCAGGCCCCATGGCTCCGAAGCCGGAAGCGATTCCGCCACAAGCGTGCCGAGCAGGACCGCAAACGATCATTACTCCGGACTCAAGAGTGCCAAATCTTCTTCTTCAAGTCTCATGCCAAGGGAAAGACCCATTTCGTCGAGGATTTCTTTAATCTCGTTCAAGGATTTTCTTCCAAAGTTGCGGGTCTTAAGCATTTCAGGCTCTGTT
>ENA-UPTF01001062-UPTF01001062.1-marine-metagenome-genome-assembly--contig:-NODE-1062-length-17938-cov-4.062315_pt1 | contig 17938 bp, 14 predicted proteins | sample MGYA00238166_ERZ767019 | MGnify/ENA primary metagenome ERZ767019 (study PRJEB28930, sample SAMN06266391) | marine metagenome | isolation source: Sea water from 250 m depth | place: Atlantic Ocean...
CCGGTAGTCCCATTGTTTCTGACGGCGTTTTATTTATAACCTCACATGACGGCAATTTATATGCTCTCTCAGATGATTAGATAGGTTGTCTTTCGACGTTCTAGTTTTGTTTTGCTCTAGGACCCCTATAGGCTATCGGGTCCGAAGTTAGCTATATAATTTTAAAGATGTGAATTGATTCTGAGTATTCCCATATTACTAAGAATTCTAGGTCGGTAATAAAGTAAGCTCGATTTGTTATTGATAAGGCATATGAAGAAATATCTTTGCCAGTTATAATCGGTGGGCCATTAATTCAGACAAAAATAACTTGATAACCCAAATAGGTGATATCGTGGACGAATTTGTTAAATCAGAAAGTAAATCTGTTAAAGCTAATGGGATCGATGTTCATTATCTAGAAAGGGGTGTTGTGGGAGCTCCTACGGTGGTAATGTTTCATGCGATCGGCATGAGTGCCCAGATCTGGAATGCTATCGCGAATGGGTTGTCAGATGGATTCCATGTTTACTCATTTGATCTGCGGGGTCACGGCGATACCAAGGACGATGGGAATCATTATACCTTTGAAAAACTTGGGGAAGATGCTGCAGCGGTTATCAAGGAATTGAATCTAGAAGGATCCATAGGGATTGGTCATTCAGCAGGGGGAATGGCTATGTTGATTGCGGATTCCATGAATCCCGGTATTGTTAGCAAGGGTGTATTGGTTGATACACGTGTAGGCGAAAGTCCTATGATGTTATTGACCCCTGAAGAACAAAGGATTCGTATCGAGCGTACGCTCCAAAAACGAACTATCTGGGAGAGCAGGGAGGTTATGCATGAAGCCTACCGAGATAGAAGGGTTTTCAAACCATGGGAAGATCGGGTGTTTTCAGATTATATTGAAGGTGGGACCCGACTTCTTGAGGACGGTAGAGCTGAATTGAAATGTCTTCCGACCACAGAGGAGACTTTCTATGGCTCCCGGGCTAAATTAGAACCGCAGATCCTTTTGAAGGGTTTGGGAGGCGAATATATATTGCTCGTCGGAGATTATGACGGCGCTCAAACGATCCAAGATGCAGCAGTTCAACATCTCATGAGAGAAACTAAAGGGTTTCAACTTAAGGAATTAGGAGCAGGTTCCCATTTTGTGCCAATGGAATTTCCTGATTTGGTTTTGAACGAGATTAAGGCATTCATTTCTTGACTCGTATGACCTATGGTATAAATTCTCGCTAATCGACCGATAAATATACAGAGCCTAATCCCTCAAAGTCATATTTGACTTGATCACCCTTATTCAAAAACTTAGTCTTAACTATGCTTCCGGTCATTATTATCATGTCTCGTAACAAAGGCTTTTCGCGTTCTATCATATGGTTGGCCAACCAAGCGAGTGCTTTGAACGGGTGCCCCAGTACGTCTCCACCTGTTCCTTGATCGATTACATTGTCATTGATAGACATTACGCCAATAGATGACGTCAGCTCTAACTGGCTGACATTGGTAATTTCAGGTCCTAATACGATACCGGCGTTCCAGGTGTTATCCGCAATTACATCCATGAAATATAAGTTCGAGTATTCAGCATCCCTGTCCTCAATTAACTCCAACGCGGGAGTTAACGATTTTATGAATTTAGCAATCGAGTTCTCGTCATATGGCCCATTTCCACCGGGTATGTCTTCTCCTATAGTGACCGCTATCTCACATTCAGCGCCTAATCTCACGTAGTTGGTAGAGTTAACCGAGGAAGGAGAGTGGAAACGGCCTTTAGAAAACAATGCTCCGGAACATGGGTGCCCAAACCCCACCATCTGCTGCATGGTTTCCGACGTTAACGCTATTTTGTAGCCAATCAGATCGCCATTGTCCCCAGAAGTAAGCTCATGGTAGAAATCTTGAATCCTGTACGCTTCGATAATATTGCTTGGGGAGAGGTGGTTAGGTAGTGGTATAAATTTGTCCCTGTTACGGTGGGCCTCATATAGGAATTTGGCAGCGTCCCTAAACTTGTAGTTCTCCGCCATGATGTGTCTCCTAATATTGTGTGTGAGTAGGAATATGCTACCCAACTGCAGTTTGTAATCCGTGTGGCTTATATATTGATGCGATAATTATTTAGGACCACTGAAACGATAGATTTTCTAATGATAATGTTCCGTTCGTTGACTGTAGTGGATGCTCCCTGCTAACATCGCTAGATATTACTCTACTTCCACCCGTTTAGCATAATCAAGGCTGTTCTGAAGTTAATCGTAACAGAGGACGTAGGAGGAACCATTGGCTGATCCTGAGCATGTGGTACTAGCTAAGTCCGGTGCAACCGCAATAGCCAAATGGCGGGAAGTTAATTATTTAATTCCAAATACAGTAACCTCTTATAGTTTAAATTATCAATTAGAAGATGTATCCGCGAGCGAGAGGTTCGAACCAGAATTTGTTTACGGCAGGGCTCGCCTTGATTTGTCGGGAGCTTCTCTGAGCAGAGCTAAATTGCCAGGGGTAGATTTAGCCAATGATGAATTAGCCGGGATTGATCTAACAAATAGCAATTTGAGAATGGCTGAATTTCAAGGGTCCAATTTGCACTCTGCTCATTTGTCCAGATCAAATCTTGTACATGCTAACTTTAGTAGAGCTAATCTCTCATCTTGTTATCTTACACGCAGTAATCTTTCTATGAGCACCTTTAGTTCGGCGAACTTGGCTGGAGCTGATTTGTCTTCGTCCGATCTTAGTTTTGCGAACTTGGAAGGTGCTAATTTGTCTCGAGCTAACCTCTCTGCCGCTAATCTAACCGGAGCGAGTCTCAACGGAGCTAGTCTTCGTAACGCAACTTTGTTTGCGACCACTTTGAAACAAGCGGACTTAACGGGTGCGGACTTAAGAGGAGCTAATATCATTAAGGCTGAGTTAGAGAGTGCGGCTTTTTTTGAAGCGGTTTTTGGTATGTCAACGTTCGTTAATTGTGATCTGAGTAGCGCCATAGCCTTGGATTTCTCTAAGCATACAGGGCCCAGTACCATAGGATTGGACACGATTGTCAAATCGAGAGGACTTTTGCCGGCAAAATTTCTGTTGGATGCTGGAGTCCCTGAACTATTGGTATCAGCTCAAAATGCTGTTATCGGTGTGCAAAGAAAATATCCATCGGTTCTGACTATAGGTTCAAAACAGGATACTGTATTAGCGAGACGTTTGGAAAATAGTCTTCGGGAGGCTCATATATCTTGTTGGAACTTCGCTGCTGATGATGAAGCGTGGGTGCAGTCTAGTGAAACAATACAAGGGCATACCGATTATTTTGATCGATTAGTGTTGATCTGTACTGAATCATGTCTTCAAAGTACTGAGGCACGGAGGCGTTTGGCTGAAGTAACTGGGACTAAAGATGAAGCCGCTTTGCACAATATAACTACCTTGGCAGTCGATTCTTTGTTTGATGAAAGTGGTGACGAACTCTGTACTCTTTTGAAGCAAGGTAACGTGGTCGACTTTCATGGATGGGAAGACCTTCGCGTATTTGAGGGTGCAGTCGCTTCTCTGATCGATATATTAACGGGAATAACAGATTAAAACTTTCAGGAGGTTATCTAATGGGTTCTATCAGACTATATTCCGGTGACGACGGGGAATCGCACATAGAAGAAATAGATCCTACAACTCATCCGGCTTGGAATACTCTTCATAACGCTAAGGGAATAGTGTTTCGTTCTTCTCCTCCGGGCTATTTTAGTGATTGGCACATAGCTCCGAGAAGGCAGTATATAATTACGTTATCTGGCGAAGCTGAAATTGGGCTTGCTGATGGTACCATACACAAGTTAGGGCCCGGTGATGTTAACTTGGCTGAAGATTTGACGGGTCATGGGCATACGACGCGTGTGGTCGGTAACGTACCTCGTGTTACAGCTACAGTTCATTTGGATTCATGAGACGCGAATAGTTTTCTATATCTGACAGGTGTCTAGTAAAAAGGATCAAGCCGGAAGCTTGATCCTTTTTTAGTTAGTTAGAATTGGTTATTATTTGGAATCTATTAAACGTTTCTCAATAATTTGTGTTATCAGACAGTCTATATCGTCGCGACATTAGTATTCGGTGTCATAATTCACCTTATTTGTGAATATAATAATTAGTAAAAAGTTTCGGGTTATGATAAACTCTGGCCGATTCAAACTGTTAAATATGTAGGTGGAGGACTGGATGAATATGGTTCGTAAGATGTTATTACTGGTCTGTTCAGTGTTATTGTTAACACTGATCGTCTCTTGCGGAAGCGCTGCTGAACAACCAGCCGCTGAAGCCCCGGCTGCTCCTGCAGCTAAAGCTGCAGTTCCGACTGCCGCACCTGCTGCTGCTGAACCGGAAGTGGTGACTGCATCTGATTCGGCTCCGGATTTCGCTGATTACTGGAAACCACCTACAGATTATTATGGTGAGCCAGTATACGGTGGTCATATCCGGATTAATTATGAAGACCCCTTGGAACATGCGAACTCTTGGGGTGCTAGTACCGGTGCTGCAACTCGGCTTCGTTCGGCCACGATGAATCACATAGTAAATACTAGCCCATATGACAATACGGCCATTATCCCTGATCTCGCCAAGTCATGGGATCAAGCTGAGGATGGAACGAGTATCACTTTTAATTTTCACGAAGGTGTGAAATGGCATAATGGTGAGGATTTCACCTGTGAAGACGCGCGGTTTACATTAGAAACTTGGATTACAGGGAATGGTATTACCGCAAGTGCTCAAAAAGCCAACTTCTCGTTTATAGATTTAGATGCCACCGAATGCTTGGATGATTTAACTCTTAAGGCTTCGTTTAAGAGCCCTACAGCTCCTGGCCTCTTAGCATTCACGGCCAGTACCGCCTTTATTTTCAACAAGGCTTGGTTTGAAGCCGGTGGTGAAGATGCCATGTTCCAGGATGTGTCTGTAGGTACGGGACCGTTTACCTGGGATGAAGGGCAGTCAGTCGGGATTGATGAACAACGTTTCTCAAAGAATTCAAATTATTTCAAGGGCGGCGGAGCCCTTCCATATATAGATAACCTAACTATATACGGTATCTTGGATGAATCTACTCAACAGGCCCAGATGTTAGCCCATCAAACAGATTGGCATTGGGTTAGAAACTTTGGACAGTACGCTTCTTATGTAGAGCATGACCAAATCGCCACAGTTATAAGGGCAACTAGAGGTCATCACCAGTTATGGATTAACTCAGGTAAACCACCGTTTGACAATGTAAAAGTCCGGCAGGCTGTAGTGATGGGTATAGACCGTAGCGCTGCCATAGCTGTTCTTCAGGAAGGTTTCGGTTCCCAGGGGTTCATAATGGTACCAGGGGGAGCCTGGAATATTACAGATGAGCAGGGGTGTGCTGTACCTGGCTGGTGTCAAGCTGATGATATGGAAGCGGCACGGGCCGAAGCCAAAGCAATCTTGGCAGCTGAAGGTTTTGATTTTGACAAGACCTACACGTTTACTGTAGAGGGCGATGCTCAGGTATCTTCTCGTGCGACTCTGGTCCAAGAGCAACTTAGACTTTTGGGCATTAACGTAGACTTTGATCTGGTAGAGACCGTGGCTTACCGGCAAGCTAATAATGAAGGTAGATGGGGTGAGCTTCAATCCGGTAATGCAACGATGCCTACCGATGACGTTTCTCTGGGGATGGGGTATTATCACCGCTGTGCTTCTGATAGGAACTATATAACGCCTCAGACTGAGTGTGATGATTTCTTAGAAGATCTTTTGGATCAATCCCTAGCGGTTATCGATCCAGTTAAGCGTAAACAAATTTCGGACGAAATCCAGTTATACATAATGAATAAGTACGTGATATTCCCAATCTATTGGGAACAAGAGGCGGTAGCATTCTGGCCAGAGGTAAGGGGCTACTTCCACTATCCTGGTCCCAGCGGTCCTCATGTCACATGGGAACAGTTGTGGTATGACCCAGCTCACAAAGACGACACAGGATTTAGTGGGCAGACCACTGGAGCGCCGGGCGGTATTTAAGCCTTAGCTCTATAATGCACCGGAAATAAAAGGGGGCCATCTGCTTTAATTGACAGTAGGTGGCCTCCTAATTCGTGAAAAGACATATATTAGTTAGTAAAACATGTTAGAATCGGTTCTACTTATCCCTGCTTAGAGGCCTATAGATGAGGACTTATCTCTTAAAACGCTTATTACTTTTCATACCAACTGCTTTCGGCGTCTCAATAGTTATTTTCGTGATGCTCCATACGATTCCTGGAGATTATGCGACTGCTTTGTTTGTTGGAGGAGAAGGCACCTCTATAGTCACACAGGAAGACATTGAAAACGTCAGGAAGCAATTGGGATTAGATGGTAATTTAGCAACTCAATATATAAGGTGGTTAGGAGATTTTTTCCAGGGTGATTTTGGGACGTCTTGGAATAACCGGAGACCGGTCATTGACCGGATGCTTCCTAGAATAGTCGTCAGCTTCGAGCTAGGTCTCCTGGCGGTTACTATAGCGTGTGTTATGGGCGTGGTAGGTGGAATCATATGTGCTGTCCGTCAAGACAGTTGGATTGATTATATCTGCCGGGGCTCTAGCATGGCGTTACAGGCAATGCCTAGTTTTTGGTTGGCCTTGATGGTTGTGGTCGGCCTTGTTGTATTCTTCGAATGGTTGCCACCTATTGGATACAGGCAAATATGGGAAGATCCACTCAGAAATCTTCAAGTTTTGATTTTGCCCGCGTTTGTAGTGGGGCTCAGGAGTTCGGCTGAGATTTTGCGGATGACGCGGTCCTCAGTTTTGGAGGTGTTACGAGAGGACTATGTTAGGACAGCTGAATCGAAAGGTCTTCGTAGAAAGAGGATCCTTGGGATTCACGTGCTACGTAATGCCTTACTACCAGTGACTACATTGGCAGGATTTGAAGTTGTTTTCTTGATGAGTGGGCAAATAATAGTTGAACAGATTTTCAATCTGCCCGGGATAGGAAAATTGTTCGTACAAGCCGCAGCAGCCCGGGATTATCCAGTGATACAGGCCATTGTGATGTTCATTGCAATGGTAGTACTGGTCGCGAACCTAGTGGTTGATTTGCTGTACGCCTGGTTAGATCCTAGGATTCGTTACGACTAATTCTAGGAGTTGTGGCCAAATTAAATTAGAGGAAAGAACTGATGGTGACCCAAGATCATACCGATCCTAACAGTACGCAAGATAATATCTTAAATTTGCCACCAAGGCGGCCAGGCAATGTTAAATATATATTATATTATCTGCGACATAAGCCCTTGGGAACTATCGGTGTGTCTATCTGTACGATCATGATTTTGACCGCTATATTCGCTAATTTGATAGCTCCCCATACTTATCAAGAACAGAATTACGAAGCATTAAAGCAGTCGCCGAGTCTTAACTTTTTGTTCGGTACGGACAATTTTGGTCGAGACATATTTTCGAGAGTGGTTCATGGAGCGCGAATCTCTATGATGGTAGGGTTCTTAGCTGTTGTAGTAGGGACAGGGGTGGGAGCTGCGGTAGGGTTGGCCTCCGGATTTTTCATGGGCAAATTTGACGCGTTAGTCCAAAGAATTATAGATATGTGGATGTCATTTCCTGATTTGATCTTAGCGTTGACCATAGTTGCTGTGTTCGGTAACACCGTGCCCAATGTAATTTTGGCTATTGCAGCTACGATCTTGCCGAGAGGAGTTAGAGTAATTCGATCCAATACGTTGGCCATACGGGAAATGGATTATACTTTGGCCGCTAGGGCTATCGGGGCATCTAATCGTAGGATAATGCTCAGGCACGTGATGCCTAATACTGTGGCGCCTTTCTTAATCATCATGTCTTCTATGTTCGGTACAGCAATACTGACTGAGGCAGGTTTAAGCTACCTGGGTCTAGGTATTTCTGAGCCCACACCTTCGTGGGGGCGGATGTTGACCGGACAAGCAGCTCAATATCTATCGACAGCCCCTTGGATGTTGGTATTTCCAGGTGTGGCGATTACTATGACGGTGATGGGCTTCGCTTTCGCAGGAGATGCTCTTAGGGACATATTTGATCCTAGACAAAGAGGCCGTTAGGACTGCGAAGATAAATTAAATACTTGGGGCAGTGCCGTTCACGGTACGCCAATTAAGATAAAATTATGAAGGGTTTATACATCTATAATGTATAAACCCTTCATAATTTTATAGCTCCAGAAGTTTAAGGTAGGTGGGGAGAGCTATGTGATATATTACCTATAGTCTGCCACCATCCCAACGGCCGAGGAAATAAGGAGGTAATTTACGATATATTTGAATTCGGTTGCGTTGCGAATCAACGATAAATACGCGGTCTTCGTCGTCTACGGTTACCCCGATCGGCCCACGTAAAAACTTTTCTCTCTCCAAGCCTTGAGCTATTTCTCTTTGGAACCGCATTTCCGGATTAGCGTCTAATTTGGTTTCGCCCCATTTAGATAAAGTGGCATCCCCCAATATGACTGTAATAAATTGAGCTTCGGCATCAAATACTTGGACCCGGTCATTGTCCCAGTCTGCTACGTATATCAAGCCTTCATTATCTACCGTTACGTCGGTAGGGCGTTTAAATTCCCCTTCACCCTCACCCCTTGTACCGAATTTCATGATGAATGCGCCGTTTGAGGCGAATTTTTGAATACGATCATTCCTCCAGTCAGCTATATAAAGATCGCCTTGCTTGTCTATCTCGATACCCCATGGCATGTCAAATTCACCGTCGCCACTTCCTGATGTACCCCATTCATCAATGATTGTGCCATCTTTAGTGTATTTCTGAATTCTATTGTTTCCCGTGTCAACGACAAAAAGGTTTTCATCCTGGTCAAATGCGATTCCTGATGGTTGATTAAATTCGCCCCTTTTATCGCCTTTCTTCCCCCAGTGTCCTATCCATTCGCCATCTTTGGAAAATATTGCGATTCGGTTGAGCCACTCGTCGGATATGTAAAGGTTTTCCTCTTTATCTAGCGCTATGGATGTGGGCCAGATTAGGGAACCAGGCGAGCTGTCATCACCCGGGTCCATCATGTCTTTCCCGAGACGCCCTGCATTCCCAATTTCACCAACATAGTCTTCGTCAACTGTGCAAACAGTGATACGTTTAGAGTCAGCTCGATAGTCATAGCTACGACTGACGACATACATTAGATCCCCTTCACCTCTGGCAACAGCTACCGGGTTTTTAAAACCAGTGCCTGCTTCTTCTCCCCTGCCGATGGTGTGCGTGTACCGGAATGTTGCTCCCTGGACATGAGTAGTCATATTTACCTCTAATTTACTTATTGTTCAGTTTTCGTGGATTAACGATATTGATTGAATCTAATTATCCAGATTGTCAGTTTGATTTGTTATCAGTTCATTATAGTTGAGCTGGTTAGCTGAATTGATATTCCTGGGTGGACACTATTAGTTGTAAAATTTGACCAACTGATTGCTCAAATGATCCATTCTGGTCATTGAGATCGCCTAAAAGGTTAATATGCTCTAAAAGTAAAGATCGGGTCTCGGGCATAAGTTCGTAGCCTCCGAGCATTTCCAGACACCCATCTATCAAATTGTCTGAAGAGATCGGTTCTGATTCGGCTCGGAGGCGATTTATTATATACCGAACGCCTGGCGATTCCACCCTTCCGATCTCGCCAGTCACGTAATTGATCCTTTCGACTAATGTGCCGCTGTCGATCCATTCCTTACCAGTGTGCCAACCTTCCACGGTCGGAGGATTCAGAAGATCTTGCCCCATATATCGGATTTCTAAGGCGGAATCATATATTGCTGGGCCGGGTTTGGTGAAATCCCCAACTAGGCGTAGGGTGCCGCATACTACTTCGGCTGGGCTTTTGACTTTTGCAAAGCGAGCATTTTTGAAAGAATCAGAATTGAATAATACCCTCAACATTGAGCGTATTTCGTACCCTGACCTGAAATATTCATCTTCTAAGGCTCTAATCAGTTCCGGATCCCGTGGTGGTATAGTTTGCCAGGCAGGTACTTGTGGTTCATCAGCGACGAAATAATTGTATAGATGCCTGGATATGAACCGGGCTGTGGCAGGCTGTTTACTGATAATTCGGATAACGTCTTCACCGTTGAAATCACCAGTTTCACCGAGGAAGGTCTTCGGTTCATTTATGTGGTCGAATTGATTATATAAAAACTGGTTATAGTAACGCCCATATGGGTATCTGGGCAATCCGTTACCGATAGTCCATCCAGTGAAGGCTTGTGCACATGCTTTCACATCGCCTTCGGTATAATTGGGCTGATCGTCCATCCCGACGCCCATTGAAAACAATTCTAGGAGCTCTCTCCCCCAGTTTTCATTAACTGCTTCTTTGTGGCTGAGTTGATTATCAAGGTAGTAAAGCATTGCTGGATTAGTCGCAAGGTAATTTAAGATAGTCTCAAAGCTACCAAATCCGTGGTCTCTAAATTGATCTAATTGCAACATGATATTGTGCGGTGCCATGCATTTGGAATCCCCAACACAAAAGATTCCATGCCAGAAGAGACATATTTTCTCTTCAAGTTGTCGTGGGGAATTAACCATTCGGTAAGTCCAGTATCCCTGATTAGCCGCGAGGTAACCAAGGTCACGCCAACCCATGTATCGATTCATGACATCCATTTCAAGGTCCGGTTGGTCTTTCGGATGAAGAAGTTCCTCTACTGTGGCCTCGTATCCCATATTCGTAAGCCTAACCAGCTCTTCATGAGGCGCTCCGAATCCTGCTCTTCTCATCAGATGGGCGATTAAGTTTGTGTCGTGATTTATCATAGCCAATTAAAAACCACTTTGCAGGATGGATATGCTTTGGTGTTTTTAAGACCTGTGGAGTGTCAATATTGACACTCCACAGGTCTCATTAGATTGCGGTTAGCTTTTTGAAATAAAGTCGAGTTTCTCGAAGCCGCCGTTAACAATCGGTTTCGAGTCCAGCCCCATCCAGTCTTCGAGGAGGGTGGCATAAAGCCCACGGAAGTCATTATTAAATTGAAGGTTACCTTCCGATTGTTTATCTTCTTCTAAGGAAGGATACTCTCCATATAATCCACCCTTGACTGCGTCCCCGATCACGAAGGCTGCTCCACCTGATCCATGATCCGTTCCAGAACCATTATCGTGCACTCTTCTGCCAAACTCTGTAAATACCAACAACAGTACGTTGTCGCTAGCGTTATGCTCTTTCAGGTCTTCATAAAAGTCGTTAACTGTTCTTGAGACGTTGGTGCATAGTCCTGCGTGAGCTGTCATTTGAGTAGCATGAGTATCAAAACTGTTATAGGGCGCTGTTGTATATAGGATCCTGGTTCCTAGGTTAGCGATATGGACTTGAGCAATATTTCTCATGTATTGAGACATGGAGCTATCGCCGTATTCGACGGTAGAAGAATATTTGCCTGGAGCGGTCGCTAGGATATCGGCTCCATGTAAAGCGTCCATACCGGTTTGGGAAAGATAATCTACTACAGGTCCATGACCCATTGCAGGAGAATACATCCGGGAAAATATATCTAGAGCCTGGGCGCGTTCTTGTTCTACTTCTATACTGGTTAAGACACCATAGGTTTCCAGGTTTCCTACGGATGCGACTGGGACTCCCGGAGCTGCCATGGCTCTAGGCATGCCTCGACCAAAATTCACGCCGGTCAACACGTTGTCTTTATTCGGATCCAGATCTCTGATTGCTCGGCCTACCCACCCTTCATCAGCCAATTTTTCAGGTTCACAGGTATGCCATATATCCATTGAACGAAAATGAGATAGGTTAGGCTTGGGATAACCGACACCTTGAATTATGGCAACCTTCCCTTGTTCGTATAGGCTCTTAAATTCCGGCATATTAGGGTTAAAGCCGAGTTCATCGTTGAGGGGCATTACCTGGTCTTCAGATATCCTTACATTTGGCCGATTGTCGTAATATAACGGATTTGTGTAAGGGATTATTGTATTCATAAAGTCGTTGCCGCCCGAAAGCTGCAGGATTACCAATACCGGATCTTTTTGGGTACTAGTCATGTTTACTCCTTAGTTGTTCTAAACAATAATTAATCTTTTATCTAAAAACCTACGATCTAATTGAACTGGTATTCCTGAGTGGATACTATTAACTGCAATATTTGACTGACTGCCTGAGCAAACTCGTCTGTTTTGGTATTCATACTTGCGGCTGTTGCAGCGTGCTCCACTAACAACTTTTGATTTTCCTCCATAAGTTCGTAGCCGCCGAGCATTTCCAAGCATCTTTTAACAAGATCTTCTGCAGATATGGTTTCGCCGGCAGATTTGATCCGTTCAATGATTTGTTTTATCCCTGTCGAATTGACTTTGCCCATTTCACCAGCCGCGAAGTTGATCCTCTCAACCAGCGTACCGCTATCTATCCACTCTTTACCAGTGTGCCAGCCCTCAACTGTTGGAGGATTCATTAGGTCTTGACCCATGTATCCTATTTCTAATGCTGGATCGTAGAAGCGTGGGTTAGGAGTTGTAAAATCTCCGACTAAGCGAATGGTGCCGCATACTGCTTCTGCCGGGCTTTTTACCTTCGCAAATCGGGCATTTTTGAAGGAGTCAGAATTGAATAAGACCCGAAGCATCGAACGGATTTCATATCCAGATCGGAAGTATTCATCTTCTAGAGCCTTAATCAGTTCAGGGTCTTTGGGAGGAATACTCTGCCACGCAGGCACTTGAGGTTCGTCCGCAACGAAATAATTGTAAAGGTGCCTGGATACGAATCTGGCTGTTGCAGGATGTTTGGCGATAATCCTAATAACATCTTCTCCGTTGAAATTCCCACTCTCACCAAGGAAAGTTTTATCCTCTTCAATGTGATCAAATTGGTTATAAAGGAATTTATTCGCATAGCTACCATATGGGTATCTTGGTATCGCGTTCGCGATAGTCCAACCGGTAAAAGCTTGAGCGCAAGCCTTTACATCGTCCTCTGTATAGTTAGCATGATCATCCATGCCAACTCCCATGGAAAAGAGTTCTAGTAGTTCTCTTCCCCAGTTTTCGTTAACCGCTTCTTTATGACTTAATTGGTTATCTAGATAATAGAGCATTGCAGGATCTGTTGCGAGGTAAGTCAAGAGAGTTTCGAAGTTACCAAATCCTTGGATTCTAAATTTGTCTAACTGAATTAGAATTTGACGAGCTCTCATGCATTTGGAATCCCCGACGCAGAAGATTCCGTGCCAAAACAGGCACATCTTCTCTTCGAGTTGTTTAGGTGAGTTAACCATTCTGTAGGTCCAATACCCCTGGTTAGCCATTAACCCTTGTTTATCTCGCCATCCATGCATGTATCTATTCATGACATCCATTTGAAGCTCGGGTTGGTCTTCTGGGTGAAGAAGTTCCTCGACTGTGGCTTCGTATCCTACTTCCGCACGACGCTCCAGTTCTTCGTATGTAGCCCCGAACCCTGCTCTTCGCATTAAGTGAGCCATTAAACCTATGTCTTCAGCCATCTGTTTGTACTCCAAGTAGATTTTATTAAAAAGGGCGTAAAATACCCGTTCAAAACGCCATGTATAAGATGGACGCTATCTATTCAACCAATATTATAGCGAGTTTATTTTATGATTCAAGCTGATGCCAAATCTACGTAGTATTGAAAACGTTGCATAGGGTGACTGCATAGTACGTCTTCAATAAACTACATTAGGATTGATGATCGGATGTCAGCTTCCATGAATATAATATTACGGAAACTGCCGTCGCTAGATTCAAGCTCGAGACGCCTGGAGCCATTGGAATAGAGATGTGATAGTCGGATTGTTTCAAGATTTTTTCACTTAGGCCTACCCGCTCCGCCCCAAAGGCGATGATACTGTGGGAAGGAAAAGTCGTATTTTGGCCTAATGGTTGGCCTAGAGGGTCCACAGCTATCATAACTCTGTTGGACGCTGGAACAGCGTCGGTCCGAGTGACCGGTAGAGCAAATTGTAATCCTGCCGCAGCTATGGTTGCGGCAGGATGCCAGGGATCTTGTGTTCCAGTCGTTAATACACCTCCTGCTTCCGCTGCAGCTGCAACTCGTATAGCTGCTCCGATGTTGAGAAGGTTCCGTAGGTTCTCCAACAAAATTACCGGTGCGTTCGGACTATGGTTCATGAGCTGGTCGGGGGTTATACGAGGCCTTCGAGCTAAAGCTATTACGCCTGTTGGAGGAGTTATTGGCGAAAGTTGATCAAATATGACTGGGGAAACTACCTCGAGTTTATTGGCTATAACTTCGCTGATGTCCGGAGCGTGACTAGCTATTAGCTGTTCTATATCGCTCTTCGGAGAACCAAGAATTTCGAGTAATTCTGCTTTAAATCTTATTGCGTGTTTTATGGCATGGAATCCCTCTAGTACGACCAATTTCGGATCCTGCCGGGCTCCCCGGAACCGGTCTATGTAGACTTGGTCATTCAAATTATTTACTTATTACGATTGTTGGCAAAATTTATCTGATATGTTGGGCATATTGATGCCACGTGGTTAGATCCGTTGCGCTGATTTGAATTATAGGTCTGGTATCCCCATAGAAAGAGAGGTATAGGGGCCGTCAACAGGCTTAGTAAGGTGTCCTTGCCCGCTCATATCTTCGGCGAGCAGTACATCTCCTGCCTGAAATTGACGAGTAGTTCCGTCGGCAACTGATACTTCCATTTTCCCTTGTACCACGATCAAATATTGTCTTCTAGTTGGGTTATGCCATTCTGCAACCCTGTCTCCTGGCGTGGTTCTAAATACTAGATCTTCGCCGGGTTTGGTTATAACCCTATGGACATCCTGAGTTGGCATATCTAGATCTTCAAAATGTGATTGTTCATCGGAGCCTGTATAAATCCGTACTAGCATTGAACTGCCCTCTCTATTTTGACTTTCCAGTCGAGATATCTGGTTCACATATCTATTAAATGAAGCTCTCTAGAACCTCTCTAATTGAAGGGTCATATTGCCATTATTATAGTGCTACTACGCCCCAATAGTAATATAGTAATCTGCCCAATATAAATCAAGGCTCTACTAGATAAGGGCGCTTATGTCGACACTGTGCACTGGGACATAGAATTTTAAGACTTCGTTGACTGATACTGAAGTATCGAAGTGGTGGATATGGGCAGTTGATGAAGTCATCCCTTTAATTGAAGATTCCAGTGGAACAAATTCGATAAAAATTACCTGGCGCTCTTCGATCTGATCTCTCCTGTGGGAGATGACGGATGCCAGCGTTTACGATCAGTTGTTGGCTAGCCCGGAGTTACGTCCGTATTCAGTACATACTATGGATGGGACTTGGTAACGGCCACACAATCCTTTAGAAGAGAAGTATCTACGGAGTTTATTAAGGCTCATCTTGGGACCAGTTAATGGATGCAGGGGGCGTCTGATTAATCAAGCAAACTTTTCGATGGTTTCTTTAGGATTTAGTTTTCGTTATCTACCACCCTAAAGTTTCCTTGACTAGTATCATGTGAACTCTTTCTTTGACTTGTTCGTGTTCAAAAATAAGCAGCTTACCGACCGGTGCTGCAGATCGTCCGTATCCTTGTAGCCATTGATCATGTTTTTCTAATGCATACCCTCTGACCCGTTCGATAGCTGAGGGAAGGTCTTGACAGATCTTTTGAATTCCTGCAACCCAAAAGACTTTTTTGGCACCGTATACGTAGGCTGCGATCTGGCTTCCTGATCCGCTAGCGATAATTACCTCTCCACTAGCGGATATAGCTTGTACGCTGCCAACAAAATAATCAGCGATGGTAGTTACTCGGCGTCTCACATCTTTTTGGGTGTCTAAATCGGTTTCTGCTGTAACCAGCTCGTTAAGGCTTTTATAACTGTTTGATTGAGAAATATGTTCCGTGTATCCGATAGAATCTAATGTTTCAGAAGTACTTACATAAACTTCGGAATTCCGGGGGATCAAGTCAATCAGCAATTGTTTAGCGTCTGCAGCATTCTCAGCTATTGATGTGTGAATATTACGTTGGGTTAAGGCTAAGCTAGTCTGAATTAAGACATCATTGGTGGTAACGTCAGAGGTTCTTTCGGTCATGTTTATTTACTCTCCGTGAATCCCGTAAGATAACGGGTCTCTCAGTTGGGTATAACCGGTCATATAATCCATAGCCTTAGCTCTTGTAATAACAATAATTGTTTCAGTCAGTTGGAATTACATGTTAAGTTTTTTGAGATGATATGGGATTACGGGTTTAACACAGACTATGGGCAGAAGGTCAAGATATCGATCTGTGTGGTGGTGGAGACGGGGGAGAGTCGAACTCCCCGTCCAAAAGACCTCCCAGTCAAATATACTACAAGCTTGTCCGGAGATTTAAATTTGGCCATTAGGATCTCCTACCGGCTGGATATCCTAATAGTTATCCGATTAGTCTTTAGCGTCCTTTATCGGCGTAGTGGGCACTGCATCCTGGACTTATGGCGCCTGCATCCTCTCTTCCAGGAATAGCGAGGAGCAGACGTAGCCGCGCTTTAAGCGGCTAGTGCGAATTCACGTTCGCCAATTATTGTTTGCCACCGTTTTAACGAGGGCGATGACACCTCGGCTTGCGATTTGCCAGAAGACGCTCCTGTCGAACCCGCGCGTCCCCATATATACATTCTGCAATTGTCCCATCGAGTAAAAGCGTAGTCAATTGGTTGCTAAACCAAGACAAGGCCGAAGACCGCTTGACACTCGTGAGCCTCATAAGTATACTTGCTTAGCCGTCACAAATCGCGTGGCGGCGCTGCACTTTAACAGTTGAATAGTAGAAGGAAGTAAGGTTTTTTTTGTAAGAGAGTTTGATCCTGGCTCAGGGTGAACGCTGGCGGCGCGCTTAATGCATGCAAGTCGAGCGTGCCTGTGGCTTCGGCCACAATAGGAAAGCGGCAGACGGCTGAGTAACGCGTGAGTAACTTGCCCTTTGGTGGGGTATAGCCTCGAGAAATTGAGGATAATCCCGCATAAGATCTTCAGGCCTTGGCCTGAAGATGAAAGCCTTCGGGCGCCAGAGGAGAGGCTCGCGTCCTATCAGGTAGTTGGTGGAGTAAAAGCCCACCAAGCCTATGACGGGTAGATGGTCTGAGAGGATGACCATCCAGAGGGGGACTGAGACACGGCCCCCACTCCTACGGGAGGCAGCAGCAGGGAATCTTGGGCAATGGGCGAAAGCCTGACCCAGCGACGTCGCGTGGGGGATGAAGGCCTTTGGGCTGTAAACCCCTTTTCCAAGGGAAGAGAAAGGACGGTACCTTGGGAATAAGCCCCGGCTAACTACGTGCCAGCAGCCGCGGTAATACGTAGGGGGCGAGCGTTACCCGGAATCACTGGGCGTAAAGAGCGCGTAGGCGGCTTAGTAAGTCATTTGTGAAAGCTCCCGGCTTAACTGGGAGAGGTCAAGTGAAACTGCTTCGCTTGAGGGCAGTAGAGGATGGCGGAATTCCCGGTGTAGCGGTGAAATGCGTAGATATCGGGAGGAACACCAGAGGCGAAGGCGGCCATCTGGGCTGTGCCTGACGCTGAGGCGCGAGAGCGTGGGGAGCAAACAGGATTAGATACCCTGGTAGTCCACGCCCTAAACGATGGATACTAGGTATAGGGGGTATCGACCCCTCCTGTGCCGTAGCTAACGCGATAAGTATCCCGCCTGGGGACTACGGCCGCAAGGCTAAAACTCAAAGGAATTGACGGGGGCCCGCACAAGCGGTGGAGCGTGTGGTTTAATTCGATGCTAAGCGAAGAACCTTACCAGGGCTTGACATGATTGTAGTAGGAACCCGAAAGGGTGACGATCCAGGGGTAACTCTGGAAGCTTTCACAGGTGCTGCATGGCTGTCGTCAGCTCGTGCCGTGAGGTGTTGGGTTAAGTCCCGCAACGAGCGCAACCCTTGTCGTTAGT
>ENA-UPTF01001063-UPTF01001063.1-marine-metagenome-genome-assembly--contig:-NODE-1063-length-17932-cov-3.933800_pt1 | contig 17932 bp, 16 predicted proteins | sample MGYA00238166_ERZ767019 | MGnify/ENA primary metagenome ERZ767019 (study PRJEB28930, sample SAMN06266391) | marine metagenome | isolation source: Sea water from 250 m depth | place: Atlantic Ocean...
CCAAGAAAAAGAAGTCGAGCTGCGGCGGGCCGTCGGAAAGCACACGCGTGCGTTCTTGGATTAAGGGGGCGACTTGGCGTAGGCGCGATATGTCGACCGAGTCGCTCCACTTTTGTTCGGCGATCCACGGTTCCAAGGCCAGGTAGAAATCTTCGTGATTCAAAGCGCGTATGTATTCGCCGTTGATCGCTTCCAGTTTCTTCGCGTCAAACATTGCCGACGAGGGGTTTACGTCCCCCAGTTCGAAAAGCTCAACTATCTCCTCCACCGGACGAACTTCGATGTCATCAGGGGGACCCCACCCCAGAAGCGCCAAGTAGTTGATCATTGCGGTGGCCAAAATTCCTCGATCGCGGTAGCTCTCTAACGCCACGTCGTCGCGCCGTTTGGAGAGCTTCTTCCGTTGTTGGTTGACGATCAACGGAAGATGAGCGAATTCGGGTACATCGATTGAGCCCAGCGCTTGGCGAAGCATTATCACTTTCGGGGTCACATTAACTAGGTCTTCGCCTCGCACAACGTGTGTGATTCCAAGTTCGAGGTCGTCCACTGCGTTAGCGGTAAAGAATGTCGCTGTTCCGTCGCTTCGTCGGACTACGAAATCCTCAATATGTTGATTTTCGAAGACAACGTTGCCGCGGACGGCATCTTCCCAGGAAGTCGTTCCTTGGTTGGGAACCCGAAATCGAACGGCTCCGTCGTCGACATAGGCGAGGTCGTCGGAAAGCCATCGTTCAACTGCGTCGTTGTAGAGATCGGTTCTTTCACTCTGACGAACAGGTTCACCGTCAAAGTCAATTTGAAGCCACTCAAGCGCGCGGTAAATGTTGTCAATGAGTTCAGGTCGCGTCAGTTCAGCGTTGGTGTCCTCGATCCGTAAAATAAGTTCGCCCCCTGTATGCCTTGCATAAAGCCAGTTATAGAGAGCGGTGCGCGCGGAACCTATATGGAGCGAACCCGTTGGAGCTGGGGCGAAACGCAGGCGGCTAGTACTCACAAACTTGAGGGTACGAGAGTAAATCGTTGGTTCAGACTTCTCGGCCGAAGATCTCAAGCAATTGAGTCTGTGGATCGGCGTCATCAGCCGACGGGATAGGAGGATCAAACAACTCCGGCATTTGGGACATTTGATCGCGGCGAACCTCAGCCCATCTGAGCGTCGCTGCTACCACTTCCTCATCAATTCGTTCGTCTATTGCTAGGCCTACAGCTAAATCCCAAGCGTGAACAGCAAGATCGCAGGCGCGTATTTGCAAGAATTCGATGGTGGGTAAGACTTGCTGTCCCAGACTGACAGTCGCTTCTAGATCTGCCTCTGAGAACGCTGCAACGGCATTTCGCCACGAAACTTCCCAAGCCATTTCCGGATCCTCGGCAGCCACTTCACTTTCAATCGACATCACTCGTTCAAACGATGCACCTTCCAAGATCAGTGGCGTCCTGAGGTTTTCGACCACGCAATGTGTGACTACGTCGTAGACATCCCACTCCGCGCATGGGGTCGAAGCTCCCCAGTAGCCAGGGAGAATCTGGCGAATTCGATAGTCCACTTCTGAGATTGCGAGTTGATGTATACGAAGCCAAGCCGTCGCTGCGGTTACGTCACCTAACACTGTCCGGTGTCACAAGATGGATCCGATGGGTCAATCCACAACCCGGGCGGACGACCGTGTTGAGCAAGTAACCGAACGACGGGGGGCGTTGACAGATCAAATCCAAGTGCATCAAGCGAAGGCCAAATCGTTACCTGCGGCTCAACAACCGATATCCGGTCGACCAGCACATCGTCGAGACCAGCTCCTGCTTTAATCGCCTGTTGCAGGTCATACCCCAGCAAAGTCAATTCAACTATCCGTTGCCACAACAACTGGCGATGGCCAGGACTGAAACCGGCTCGATGATCCAACGAAGAGGCAACCGTCAACACTGTCCTTATCGACTCGATAACGACCTGGGAGGGTTCTACGCCAAGGTCTACGGGTTCAGGACTCTGTTGCCCTGTCAATTGCGCCGCAGCAGCTAAATTCCCGTCAACAACCTGGCAAAGTAGCCCACTGACGGTGAACTCATTCATTGGTGGAGCTAACGGCATCGAAAGATGCTCCCACGCCGGGAGACGCATCCTGGCGGCAAAGTCCGTGCAAGCTCTGCGATGCAGACGCAGGATCTCCCGATCAGGGGTCGAATCGTTCACGACAACTCCAACAAAGACGCCCAGTCGGCGACATGGCGTTCCTCGATCTCAGCGGGTGACATCATCAGAACTTCATCTCGAACAGTCGCTACCAAGCTACGGGCATCAGCGTAATGATGCGCTTCCGAAACGCCTTCGAACCGTCGTTCCCGATCTTCAACTAATTCAGGGTCAGCTTCTTCATCGAGGAAACCCCAGATTCGGTAAGCAATCTCAAGATCATGAACTACCGGTGCTCGACCAAACAATGAGGCACGTTTTAGGGCAATCTGCACGCAGCCCCGCTCCACATCCGCGATGTCTTCCTGTTCGTTGACACATATTTGTTCTCGAAAAATACGGCACAGACGCAGGGCGTAGCCCTGATCTGGTCCCTGAAAGCCCATCGGCCCACCACTAGGTTGCTCCGAATCCAGATCCCCTGGCCGTCCGGTCGACCAACCATTGGGAACAACTTCGGGCGACTGATAGGCGCGCGACACAGTGATCGGCGATACCGGTACGTGTCTTGGTGCTCCCATACACAATTAGTTTAGGGAACCACCGACATCGGTGCGGTACCGATGCAAGGCATAAATTAAAGCGTCGCGTAGAGCCAGCCATGACGCCTCAATAATGTTTTCTGACACTCCGATCGTGGTCCATGTCGACTCAGCGTCGCTGCTGTCCACTAACACCCGGGTCACTGCACCCGTTCCACGGTTCGTGTCGAGAACACGGACTTTGTAGTCAGTCAAATGGACGTCAGCGAGTTCTGGGTAAATATCCAGCACCGCGTTACGAAACGCGTTGTCTAGAGCGTTGACCGGTCCATCGCCTTCACCGACGGTGATGATACGGTCACCGCCGACCATTATTCGCAGCGTCGCTTCGGTGTCGAATTCTCGGTCCGGGCCGCGTTCGACGAGCACTCGAAAAGATTCCACCTCGAAGTAGTCAAAACGCTCCCCTGCCGCTCTGCGCATCATCAGTTCCAACGAAGCGTCAGCTACCTCGAAGTGATAGCCCTCATGTTCCAGGCGTTTCATCTCGTCGACAACTTGGATCATCTGTTGATTTTCAAGCTCTATTCCAAGTTGTTCAGCTTTAAGTTCCACTGAGGCTCTCCCTGAAAGATCTCCAAGGAGGAAACGCGTTTGATTTCCTACTGCAGCAGGATCTACGTGCTCATAGGTATCGGGGCGCCTCGCTATTGCACTGGTGTGCAGACCCGCCTTATGGGCAAAAGCTGACACGCCGACATATGGCTGCTGGTGTTGGGGAGGCATGTTCATGAGCTCCGCCACGTGATGAGACACCGAAGTCAGCCGTTCGATATGTCCAGACGGGAGGGTCTCGATACCCATCTTGAGCGTCAGGTTCGGCACTAACACTGTGTTGTCACAATTACCGGTTCGCTCGCCGTACCCATTGATCGTGCCTTGGACATGCGTCGCTCCCGCGATGACACCAGCCACTGCGTTGGCAACCGCACAGCCGGTGTCGTTTTGTGTATGCATTCCGATTTGAATTCCATCGAAGTGGCGTACGACTTCAGTGACGATCCCTTCAACTTCGTGAGGTAACGCCCCGCCGTTGGTATCACAAAGGACCAGGCAATCAGCACCCTGAACCGCTGCTGCCTCTAACACCCGCAGCGAGAACTCAGGATTGCGTTTGTACCCATCAAAAAAATGTTCTGCATCGAAGAAAACACGAAGGCCTTCCGATTTTAAGAACTCCACGGAATCCCCGACCATTGCAACTCCCTCATCTAGGGGTTGACGTAACGCTTCGGTGACGTGGTAGTCCCAGGACTTGCCGACGATGCACACCGTAGAAGTGCCCGCTGACAGAAGCGCGGACAATGTTTGGTCCTGGTCCACTCGACCCTTAGGTCGGCGCGTAGAGCCAAATGCAACGAGGTTCGAGCTGTGAAGTTCGAGTTCGGTTTTTGCGCGCTCGAAGAACTCTTCATCTTTGGGATTTGATCCGGGCCAGCCTCCTTCGATCCAGTGCACCCCGAGCAGGTCGAGTTGGCGAGCCACCTTCAATTTGTCCTCTGAGGAAACTGAAATGCCTTCGAACTGGACCCCATCGCGCAGAGTCGTATCGAAGATTTCAACTTTCGCTGGCCAAGAAGAATCGCGCGTGCCCTGACGGTCAAGCGACGTGTCGGAACGTTCCTCAGTCATGTTGCCCCCTGAACGAGGTTCTGGTGAATCGCAGCTGCTATATCTTGAGTGCGTCCGCTAGCCGGCACACCTTCACAAGCCATCCGTACACGTTGCGCAGTTTCCGCCTCGTCAAGGAAATCCAGCATCATTGCGCCTGACAGCACCGCAGCAGTCGGATTGGCAAGCCCTTGACCTGCAATGTCTGGTGCCGAACCATGCACAGGCTCGAACAACGAAGGAGCAGTCCGGTCAGGATTAAGGTTCGCGGAAGATGCAAGGCCAATTCCGCCGGAGATGGCGCCACCAAGATCGGTCAGAATGTCACCAAAGAGGTTGTCAGTGACGACCACGTCATAGCGTGTCGGGTCCTCAACGAAGTAGATGCACGCGGCATCTACGTGGTTGTACGCAGTTTCAACGTCCGGGTATTCAGCGGAGACCTCTTGGAACGTTCGATCCCACAGATCTCCTGAGAAAGTCAGCACGTTAGTTTTATGTACGAGGGTGAGATGTTTTCGGGTTCTGCTCCGGGCAAGTTCGAAGCCGTATCGGATACAACGCTCAGCTCCTTTGCGAGTATTCACCGACCCTTGGGTGGCGATTTCATCCGCAGTGCCTTTTCTAAGGAACCCCCCCTCACCAGCGTAAGTGCCTTCGGTGTTTTCCCGTATGACTACAAACTCGTGGCCGTTGGGGAGAACAAACGGTCGAAGGTTGACGTAAAGGTCGAGTTCAAACCGGGCTTTAAGAAGTAGGCCTCGTTCGATAACACCGGGAGGTACCTCTGGGGTACCGACGGCTCCAAGCAGGATCGCGTCATACTGACGGAGTTCTTCGAGAATCTCGTCCGGAAGAATGACGCCGTCTTCGAGGTAGCGAAACCCCCCCAATCGAAACTCGGTGGTCTCTAGGTTGGCTCCGGCAGCTCTCATGACATCGAGTGCGACCGCAGTCACCTCCGGTCCAATTCCATCTCCGCCGATTACTGCGATTTTATGCGGCACTTCGATTCTCCTCAGTCGGACATTCGGTATTAATCAGTTGGCGCCGCTGTGCACGGCTCCATAACGGCAACGACCGCCCCTCAGGGACGGTCGAAAGGCGCACACGGAAAAGTGTGCGCTACGAAATAATGATGACGGCGGTCAGGAATGCCTTCACGACAACCATTTTCGACGCCGATCGCCGCTACGTCAAACTGAGTTCAAAACTCACTCGAGTAGTCGTCTTCTAGTTCGTACGCTGGCTCCAATTCGATACGCTCTGAGAATGGCCGAAATTCAACGCCTTTCACCCGAAGCGCATGCCCGCCTTTCCGCCGAATTCTTGGAATTGACCACTCGCGGTCGAATTGAAATTGCCGACAAGATCGAGCAGGCCCGTTTGCTTGGAGATCTCTCTGAAAACGGTGACTACCACGCTGCTAAAGAAGAACAGGGGAAGATGGAGGGACGCATACTCCGACTTGCGTCGGTTCTTGAAGACTGCGAGATCCTCGAACAAACGTCGGGGGAGTCGGTCGCACCCGGAGTCGTGGTTGAAATCAAATTTGAGGGCGACGAAACGACCGAGACGTACCTTTTCGGTTCCATCGAGGAGCGTCGTGACGGCCTTGAGGTTATTTCACCGGGCTCTCCGATGGGCCAAGCGTTAGAGGGAACGACAGTCGGTTCCAAGGTGAGTTATGAAGCCGGGGCGGGCGAATTAACAATAGAGATTGTCTCCATTGAGGTCTGAAGATTTCTCATGACCGGCGACGCAGCAATTGCCCCAAGAGAAGCTTCTCAAGCTGATGACCGCAAAAACCGTCTGGTGCTTCCGCGAGGCCGCCATTACGACTTGCCCGGCCGCGGTCGCACGTTTGCACGGGTGTTGCCCGCACCGCCAGGCGCACCAACTATTTTGTTGCTCCACGGCTGGACTGCTACGGCGGATTTGAATTGGTACAGCAGCTATGGGGCATTAGAAGGAAAGTATGGACTCGTCGCCCTTGACCATCGCGGTCATGGTCGCGGGATTCGTTCCCAGAGACCGTTTCGCTTAACAGATTGCGCCGACGACGCTGTTGCTCTTCTAGACGTACTCGAAGTCGAAACAGTCATCGCTGTCGGGTACTCCATGGGGGGACCGATCGCGCAATTGATTTGGAGGAGACACCCCAAGCGAGTTTTGGGCCTAGTCATGTGTGCGACTGCTGCCTCATTTAGCACAACCCGACAAGATCAAGTCCGTTTCGCGGCGATCGGCACCCTAGCCCAAGCGGCCAGGGTGATTCCACGGGCATTACGCCAACTCATTGGAAGTCAGCTCCTCACCGGGAAAACAGGACGGGATCTGCGGCAATGGGCTATCGGAGAATTGCGTCGCCACGATCCGCTCAAGCTAATTCAGGCCGGGCGCCGCATCGGTTTGTTCGATAGCCGTCGCTGGCTGCGGACCATCGACGTTCCGGTCTCAGCCGTGGTGACGACGGAGGACGAAGTTGTTTCTCTCGCGCGGCAACGAGCCATGTTAGAAGTAATTCCAGGCGCAACGTGGCACGACGTGGCCGGCAGTCACACGGTTTGTGTTAGCCACCCAGAGACGTTCCGTAAAGCGTTCCTGGCGGCCATTTCCGACGTTCTCACAAATTCCAGTTGGACCGAAGTAGACGTGGACTGACAGAGTGAGTAGTGCACCTAAGGTACCTAGCACAAGCACGACAAAGGATCTAAATGTCCGGTAAGACCCTGAGCGACAAGGTTTGGGAACGCCATATAGTCCGAAGCGGGGACGGGCTACCCGACCTTTTGTATATAGATCTCCATCTGATTCACGAAGTGACCTCGCCACAGGCTTTTGATGGGCTTCGCTTGAATGGGCGAAGTGTGCGGCGACCCGATCTCACAGTAGCGACCGAGGATCACAACGTTCCGACCGAAGATATTCATCTTCCAATCACCGATCCGATCAGCAAAAAACAGTTAGAAGTTCTGCGATCAAACTGTGAGGAGTTCGGAATCCGGCTATATCCGATGGGCGATCCCGGTCAGGGAATCGTACATGTTATTGGCCCGGAGAAAGGACTCACACTGCCGGGTATGACTGTGGTTTGCGGAGATAGCCACACGTCTACCCATGGTGCATTCGGGGCCCTGGCATTCGGTATTGGTACATCAGAAGTCGAACACGTTCTAGCCAGTCAAACCCTTCCGCAAAGTCGTCCCGGCACTATGGCTGTCAACGTTGAAGGGGATGCGCCTTCGGGAGTCACAGCCAAAGATATTGTCCTCGCCATTATTGGTCAGATCGGAACTGGTGGTGGCATAGGGCATGTCATCGAGTACCGCGGTTCCGCTATCCGTGCGCTGACGATGGAGGGCCGCATGACTGTCTGCAACATGTCAATCGAGGCCGGCGCCAAAGCTGGCCTTGTAGCACCCGACGAAACCACATTTGCCTACCTTCGAGGCCGCCCTCATGCCCCCTCGGGCGACGACTGGGATGCAGCCGTGGCCGACTGGACCAGTTTGATCACCGATTCTGATGCGTCTTTTGATCAGACGGTGGATCTTGACGCAACTCAACTAGAGCCTCACGTGACCTGGGGTACCAACCCAGCTCACGTCATTCCCATTAGCGCTCCCATCCCTGGCCCCGATAGTTATTCCGATTCTGTTGCAGCGGGAACAGCCGAACGCGCATTGGAATATATGGGGCTCACCGCAGGCAAAAAACTCAGCGATGTGAAGGTAGACACGGTCTTCATCGGCTCATGCACAAATTCTCGCATTGAAGATCTCCGGTCCGCAGCCCAAGTGGCGAAGGGGCGCAAAGTCAAAGATGGAGTGCGGACGCTGGTAGTACCTGGTTCTTTTGAAGTCAAGGCGCAGGCAGAGGCAGAAGGGCTCGACCAAGTGTTCAAGGACGCTGGTTTCGATTGGCGCGAACCGGGGTGTTCTATGTGTCTGGCAATGAACCCCGACAAGCTGGAGCCCGGCGAACGATCCGCGTCTACCTCGAACAGAAACTTCGAAGGCAGGCAAGGCAGAGGGGGACGAACACACCTGGTTTCACCAGCCGTCGCTGCCGCCACGGCTATCGCGGGAACGTTCGTTACCCCCGCAGATTTGGACTGAGAGGGACAGGCAGATGCAAGCAGTTCGTGTTCACGAAGGACGAGCAGTCCCACTCGATCGAAGCGACGTCGATACTGATCAGATCATTCCCAGCGATTGGTTGAAACGCGTAGAGCGCACCGGATTCGGCAAGGGATTGTTCTCGGAGTGGCGAGATGAACGGGAGTTCATTCTTAACGATGAGAGCTACGCCGGGGCATCAATTTTAGTAGCCGGACCCAACTTCGGAACTGGTTCTTCTCGTGAACACGCTGTGTGGGCCCTGATGGATTACGGCTTCATGGCCGTCGTCTCCCCTCGATTCGGGGATATTTTCAGGAACAACGCTACGAAGAACGGCCTCATACCCTGCGAGATCAGTCAGGACGGGGCGACCAAGCTCAGAGAGGCCCTCCATTCGGATCCTGGTCTCGCCGTAACCGTCGACGTGGAGCGACTGAAGGTCCTGGTTCCCGCCATAGGGCTCGAAGAAGATTTCCCCATGGACTCAGCGACTCAAGAACGTTTTCTCGAGGGCCTCGATGATATTGGAATCACTCTTCGCAGCGAGAAATCCATCGACAGTTTCGAGGCAACCCGTCCGGGCTGGCTACCCGACACTCAGACCTAAATATCCACATACCGGTTAGTCGAGCCGAACGAGCGAGGCTGACCGAATACCGGGCTCCGCCTTCAAGGTTTTCAACACACCGTCAGCTACAGCTTCGTCCGCAGCTAACGCCATCAATGCGCGATCGCCAATTCCATCGCGCCCCAGTCCCATGAAAGAAATATTGACATTCGCTCTTCCAAGGATGGTCCCCACGATTCCGATCATTCCGGGGCGATCATCATTGGTGATAACCAAGATGTGATTCGCAAGTGGTACTTCAACGGAGTGATCGTCGATCATCACTATCCGTGGTTCATTGCCGGAGCGGACCAGAGTGCCTGCTACCGAGTGACCGCCGCCGCGTACTTCAACCAGATTGCGAAATTCACCGGCGTCTCGCGAACCGAAGTCTCTAACCAATACCCCCATTCTTTCAGCCTGTTCGAAGGCATTCACAAAGGTGACGGGACCGTTCCCCGTCCGCCCAAGAAGCCCTCGAAGAGCTGCAAGGACGAGGATCCTTCTGTCATAGCCACCAATCTCGCCGGTGACTCTCACCTCTATGTCGTCTGGTATGCCATTGACTAAACCGCCAAGAAAAGTCCCGAGCCGCTCACCAATTCCGACATAGGGTCGGAGTGCGTCAGATGCCTCTTCAGCGGCGATATTGACTGCGAACGGAACGAAGTCACCGTCAAGTGCCAAGGCAACCTGTTCGGCAATTGTCACGCCAGCTCGGTCTTGCGCCTCATACGTACTGGCGCCCAGGTGAGGGGTTACGACTACTTCCGGTCGACCAAATAGTGGTGATTTCGATTTGGGTTCCGTATCAAAAACGTCCAAAGCGGCGCCAGCTATTTGACCCTTCTTCAGGGCCGCCTCTAAATCGGTTTCCACAACAACCCCTCCGCGTGCCGCATTAACCAGACGGGCACCAGGTTTGAACTTGGCAAATGTTTCGGCGTCGAAGAGGCCAATCGTTTGAGCGTTTTTTGGCAAATGAACTGTCACAAAGTCGGAGTGGCTTAGCAATTCGTCCAGTTCGACCATTTCTACGTTGACGGATCGAGCTGAATCTGCGGTAACGAAAGGGTCGTAGGCCAGTAGTCGTACATCGAAGCCGTCTAAACGTTGCGCGACCAGTCGGCCCACTCGCCCAAGCCCTACAATTCCCACAGTTTTGTGAAGTAACTCCGTGCCTGTCCATAGTCCACGTTCCCAACGGCCATCAATGAGGGCTGCGTGAGCTTGCGGTAGGTTGCGCGCCAACGCGAGGAGTAGTCCGACCGAATGCTCCGCAGCTGACACCACGTTTGACTCCGGAGCGTTACAAACCAGAATTCCTCGTGACGTTGCGGCAGCAGTGTCAACGTTGTCCAATCCCACCCCTGCTCGCCCGACCACTTGAAGCTGAGGCGCTGCTTCAAGAAGTTGTTCGTCAACCACCGTCGCCGAACGGACAATCAAGGCGTCAGCCTCGGTGATCATTGATCGAAGTTCTTGGGCCGAGAGGTCAAGGTGAACGTTGACTTCATGCCCGCGGCTTCGCAGCAGGTCAAGACCTGCTTTCGACAGCGTCTCCGACACCAGGACACGCGACATTTCAGCTTTCAACCAGCTCAGCGATACGGTTAATACCTTCGATTAAGTCGTCGATTCCCAATGCGAAAGAAAAGCGGGCGTAGCCGGCGGCACCAAAAGCTTCGCCCGGTACGAACGCCACATTTGCTTCTTCCAACACAACCGTCGCCAAATCAAGAGTTGATTCCACTTCACGTCCCGCTACTTTGCGGCCGATCAGTCCTTGCATTGAGGGGAAGGCGTAGAAAGCTCCTTGGGGTTCGAGGCACACGACCCCATCAATGTCATTCAACATTTGGTAGATCGTGACGCGACGTTCGTCGAAAGCTGCGCGCATTGCGTTCACGTCGTCGAGTTCTCCGTTGAGAGCCGCGGTAGCTGCGATTTGGGCCACGTTGCAAACATTGGAGGTGGCGTGACTTTGCATGTTGGAAGCCGCCTTGATGAGGTCAGGCGGACCCGCCATCCAGCCGACACGCCATCCTGTCATCGCGTAGGTCTTTGCTACGCCGTTTAGCACCACGCACTTTTCCAGAATTTCGGGGACCAAGACGGGCATGGAATGGTGAACGGCGTCTCCGTACACGAGGTGTTCGTATATTTCGTCGGTGATCACCCATATATCGTTTTCGACAGCCCAGCGGCCTATCGCCTCAATTTCTTCTCTCCGATAGACAGCGCCGGTTGGATTCGAGGGGGAAACGAAAACGAGAACTTTTGTTCGTTCGTTTCTCGATGCTTCAAGTTGTTCGACCGTCACCCGAAATCCTTGATCGGCACCCGCGAAAACCTCCACTGGAATTCCGCCAAACATGCGAATTGATTCCGGATAAGTTGTCCAATAGGGAGCGGGAAGCAACACTTCATCGCCTGGGTCCAACAACGTCATCATTGTGTTGAAAACGGCTTGTTTGCCGCCGTTAGTAACTAAAAATTGTCCCGCTGGCACATCGAGCCCGGAGTCACGCATCGTCTTCGCGGATAATGCTTCTTTGAGTGCCGGAAGTCCACCCGCGGGCGAATAACGGTGATATTTGGGGTCGGAGCACGCGTCTATAGCTGCCTCAACTATGTGTGCGGGTGTCGCGAAGTCGGGTTCACCGGCACCGAAGCCAATGACATTAAGACCTTCAGCCTGTAAAGCTTTGGCTTTCGCGTCGACCGCAAGTGTTGCTGATTCAGCGATCTGTCCAACTGCGGAAGAAATTCGTTTGGTCACGGATAGGATCCTAGTGATCAGGACGTGTCGCAAACGTCCGACGGACATAGTGGCAGGCGATGACCGCGACCGAAACTTCCATTTCCCTTCCCGCCGATTTACTACCTAAAGATGGACGTTTCGGATCAGGCCCTTCAAAGGTTCGACCTGAGGCTGTTCACGCTCTTTCTAGTCTCGCTCAAGACTATTTAGGGACCAGTCACCGGCAGGCGACCGTTAAGGACCAGGTAGCGAGGCTACGCACGGGGCTGATGAACTTATTCGATCTACCCGACGGCTGGGAAATTGTTTTAGGCAACGGTGGGACGACTCTCTTTTGGGATGCGGCGTCCTTCGGGTTGATCGAATACGCCAGCCAACATTTGGCCTTCGGTGAGTTTTCGTCAAAATTCGCGAAAGTCGTCCAGGCAGCACCCCACCTCGCGGAACCTCAAATCATCAGTAGCGAACCAGGGACTCACCCATTTCCGGTGGAGGCCGATGTCGACAGCTATGCGCTTACTCACAACGAGACGTCAACGGGGGTATCGGCGACGCTAAGCCGTCCAAGTGGAGAGGGCTTGGTGCTGGTCGATGCAACCTCGGCTGCGGGAGCCATGGTCTGGGAGTCATCTGAGGTCGATTGTTACTACTTTGCCCCACAAAAGGCCTTGGCGTCCGATGGCGGTTTGTGGCTTGCCGCATGTTCTCCGCGCGCGATTGAGCGCATCGAACGGCTCTCCTACGAAGACCGTTGGGTCCCTCCCAGCTTGGATTTAGGGAACGCGCTCAGTAGCTCTCGCCAAAATCAGACCTATAACACTCCAGGTCTCGCGACAATTCTTCTGGCTGCTGAAATGGTTGAATGGATTAACGAGTCGGGCGGACTTCGGTGGGCAGAAGCTCGTTGCCGGGAGAGTAGCGACGCTATTTACCGATGGGCAGAGAACAACTCGTTCGCCGAACCCTTTGTCACCGACGCGAGCCAACGTTCACCTGTCGTCTGCACCATTGACATCGAGGGTGTCGACGCAGACACAATCAGTGGTGTGCTTCGAGCCAACGGCATTCTCGACACTGAGTCATATAGGAAGCTCGGTCGAAATCAGCTTCGGATTGCCACATTCCCCGCGATTGATCCCGAAGATGTACATGCATTGTGCTCCTGCGTTGATTACGTCGTCGAAGCTTTGAACTAACCGACGTCGCGGAAACTTGCCTCGCTCACTCAATTCATATACGCGTGCTCGGGATGAAACGCGACTAGTCGTGCCGCAGAGTTTTGGCGGCTCAACACACGAGTCCAAGAGTCAATCGGATCTGAAATTAAGTCTTCGGGCTTGGACTCGAAGGTCCACCAGGCTCCCTCCTGTAGTTCGGCTTGCAACTGACCCGGACTCCAGCCTGAATAACCCAAATAGAGGCATACATTTTCGAAGTCTTGTTGAGCTATATCGGGCTCCTCTTCCAGATTCAACAGCGCGATGTGTTCGGTGACGGAGGTCGCACCTCTCGAGGTCGCCGATGCGGGAGCGAGCGCAACTAATGAATTTGTTTGGACGGGGCCGCCAGAAAAAACTCTGGGCGCGCTTGAGCTACTTGCGGCCCATCCGGGAACAATCTGGTCTACTGAAATCTCGGATGGCCGGTTGAGAATGACACCCAAAGAACCTTCTGATCCATGATCGATAATCAGGATTACCGACCGCCAAAAATTCGGGTCCTCCAGCTGGGGAGTGGCTACGAGTAGACATCCTCGTCGAGGAGCACTTATTGGGGTCTCTAACCGGTAGGCCAACGGTTAACTCCTTCCCGCAGACGACGACGCAACCGACGCCTTTCGCGTTAGTTGACGTCACCGCCGGATGCTTCAGTGACATCCTGTTTACCCGCTGTAATCCAAGGCATCATGGCACGCAATTCGGTTCCTACAGCCTCAATGGGATGTTGCTTCCCTTCCTCCACCAGGCGCTTGTAATTTGGCAGCCCATTCCGATTCTCATCAATCCATTCGTTAGCGAAGCTACCGTCTTGGATTTCAGCGAGGATTCGTCTCATCTCTGCCCGTGTTTCGTCAGTAATGATTCGAGGCCCTCGGGTTAAGTCTCCATATTCGGCAGTTGTTGAAATGGAATAACGCATTCCGGCGATCCCGGCTTCATAGATAAAGTCCACAATCAACTTCACTTCGTGAAGCGTTTCAAAGTAGGCCGACTCGGGTTGATAGCCCGCCTCAACAAGCGTGTCGTAACCGGCTCGGATCAATTCCGTCAAACCGCCGCAGAGCACGACTTGCTCGCCAAATAGGTCGGTTTCGGTTTCCTCCGCGAAAGTTGTGGTCAACACACCGCCCCGGGTACCTCCGATTCCCTTCGCGTATGCAAGCGCATCGGCCAAGGCATCGCCTGTCGCGTCTTGGTGGATCGCAACAAGCGCCGGAACCCCGCCGCCTTCAACGTATGTCCGACGAACATTGTGGCCAGGACCCTTCGGGGCGATCATCCAAACATCAACATCGCTGGGAGGTTGAATTTGGTCGAAATGGATATTGAAACCGTGAGAAAACGCGACAGCATCCCCAGCGGATAATTGCGGGGCGATTTGTTCTGCGTAGATTGCTGCCTGTTCTGTATCAGGTAACGCCATCATCATGACATCGGCCTGTGCCGCAGCTTCAGAGATACCGAGAACCGCCAAACCTTCGGCTTCCGCCTTTGCAATTGATGAAGAACCTTCGCGAAGACCGACAACGACGTTGACACCGCTGTCGCGAAGGTTCAACGCATGTGCATGCCCCTGTGATCCGTAACCCATGATCGCGACAGTCCGACCTGTGAGGCGTCCTAAATCTGCATCATCTTCGTAGTAAATGGTGGCTGGCATCGATGTACTCCTGATGGAAGAAACCGCTCCGCGGTTTAAGTTGGTGTGTTTCTAGACACGATTCTCAGTCACCGAGACGGCCTAACGCAATCCGACCTGTTCGCTGTAGCTCAAGAATTCCGAATTTATGGAGGGCAGATTCACAGAGATCGAGTTGATCAGGGTGCGCGTGGAGGCTGACGATTATCTCCTTATCGTTGGAATCGACGATCGATCCTCCATATTGCGTCAACAGTTGTTCGACGGCCTCGGGGTCAGCGCCAATCACCCGTGCCAACATCAACTCGCGCTCAATTGAAGTAGCTGGTTGCAGTTCGGTGATTTCGAGCACGTTGACGAGCTTGTCCAATTGCTTGGTTATTTGAGCTACGTCAGTGTTGTGGACATCCACCACGATGATGATTCGGCTCAGCGTCGCGTCATCGGTGGGCGCCACCGCCAGGGAAAAAATGTTGAACCCTCTGCGGCTAAACAAGCCCGCAATTCGGGCCAAAACTCCAAAGCGATTTTCAACAAGCACCGCGAGGATATGAAGGTCTTGTTGAGCCTCGGTATCGGTCGCCTTGGTCATGAGGGCGCAGTACCTTTCGCTTTAGCGTCTGCATCTCCTTCGGGACCAAGAATGATGTCATCGTTGGAGCCCCCAGCGGGAACCATCGGGTAAACCTTTTCGAAGGCGTCAACTCTAAAGTCAATAACGACTGGGCGGTCGTTGATGGAGTTCGCCTTCTCGATGGCAGAAACAACTTCTTCGGCGGATTCAACGCGAATTCCGGCACATCCCATAGCTTCAGCCCATCCAACATAATCAGGGTGATCCGGGCTCAAGTACACTTCGCTATAACGCTCTTCGTAAAAAAGTTCCTGCCACTGACGAACCATTCCCAAGTAAGCGTTGTTGAGGATTGCGATCTTGACCGGAATTTTTTCAGCTGCTGCAGTGATGAGTTCCTGAGCTGTCATCTGGAAACATCCGTCGCCGTCGATCGCCCAAACGGTTCGGTCGGGTTGTCCGGCCTTCGCCCCAATTGCCGCCGGAACGGCAAATCCCATAGTCCCTAATCCACCTGAATTCACCCAGGTATACGGATAGTCGAATTTCCAATACTGGCTTGCCCACATCTGATGTTGCCCTACGCCTGCAACGACAATGGTGTCATCGGGCGTGTTGTCGCGTAATTGTTCAAGAACGAACTGCGGTTTTAGGGGGAATCCGCCGTCCGCTTGTTCGTAGGTCAGTGGGTGCTGTTCTTGCCAGCCGCTGATTGTCGATTTCCAGGCGGACCGGTCAGGAGTACTTCCAGCCGACGTTTGGAATTCAACAATGAGGGCCTCTAACGCCCTCTTAGCGTCTCCCTGGATGGCAACGTCAGGGCGTCGTACTTTGCCGTGTTCGGCAGGGTCGATATCGACATGGATGATTTTGGCGTCGGGGGCGAAAAATTCCGCGTTTCCCGTAACGCGGTCATCGAAGCGAGCACCGAGGTTAATAAGTAGGTCCGACCGCTGAAACGCCATAACCGACGTGTAATTACCATGCATGCCTGGCATCCCGAGGCATAGGGGATCACTGTCGGGGAATACGCCTCGCGCCATCAAGGTGGTGACGACATGAATACCGGTGGCTTCAACGAACCGCTTTAACGCGTCGCTAGCGCGCGCCTTGAGTAACCCTCCTCCTGCGTAGATGACTGGGCGTTCGGACGCGCAGATGAGTTCTATCGCTTCAGAAATTTTTTGAGGGTCAACCTCAGTGGATGGCGCATATCCCGGAAGGTCGACTTCGTCAGGCCAGTACCACTCCATCATTTCGTTGCTGACATCTTTTGGGACGTCGATAAGGACAGGCCCTGGCCGTCCAGTGGTGGCAATGTGGAAAGCCTCCTTGACGATTCTGGGGATGTCGGAGGGATCGGTTATGAGATAGTTGTGCTTGGTGACGGCCATCGTTATTCCGGTGGTGTCACACTCTTGGAAAGCATCAGAACCAATCGATCCCAAGGCAACTTGTCCCGTAATTGCCACCATTGGCACTGAATCCATGTACGCGTCGCAAAGCGGAGTAACAATGTTCGTCGCTGCTGGACCACTGGTGACGATTGCTACCCCTGGCTTACCGGTCACATTCGCGTAGCCCTGCGCCATGTGACCTGCGCCTTGTTCATGGCGGACAAGTACGTGACGAATCTTCGAGTCCAGGATCGGGTCATACACAGGGAGGATCGCTCCCCCAGGAAGGCCGAACATCACCTCGACATCACACATCTCAAGACTCTTGATGAGGGCTTGAGCGCCAGTGAGTTCCATCGGTTTTCCTTACTGTCAAATTTGATTGGTACGGGATTCGGTGCGGCCTAGAAACGGAAAAGGCCCCCGGCGGGGACCATCGGAAAGCGGGATCGGACGACCCGCCTATGCGGGTACTACAAGAAAGCGATTGACGCGAGAGTGATGTGTCTGTGATCGCACACAGCCATTTTGGCGGCGAGCGCTGCTACTCGCAACCCATAAAGAAAGATCTCGCTGTTCTCTATGACGCTCAAGGGTAGATTCAACGCTTAATGCCACGGCTTTCGAGGACCTCACGCGTCATCATTCTCGCCGTGATAGCGGTCTCAATCATCGCTTTGTTACAGGTCCCTCACGACATTGGTACCTCCTCGGGTGGTCGAGACCAAATTCGATGGCGAATGCCACGACAAAGTTCAGTCCCCTCCGAGGAAACCCGGGAGTTTGAACTCTCGAACGAAAGTTGCCCTCCGGGCCTTCCTTTACTTGAAGCAACGCAGGTTGATTCCGTCGATCTGGAATTATCTCTATTTCTTGACCTCCCAGGGGCTACTTCGCTGGTGTTCTATAACACGAACAGTGGGTTTGTTGCCGAGCGGACCGGCCGGGTGTACGCGTTTGAGGCAGGCGAGATGGTGACCGGACCGGTCATTGACCTCGCGGCAAATACCAGTAGTGACTTGGACCAGGGACTATTAGGTTTGGCGCTTTCTCCCGACAAGGAGTGGCTCTATCTCAATCGGACCGACTTGGAGGGTTCAAGCGTGGTGACGGCCCATTCGTTGCGTTCTGGCATCGCCGATGCCGGCACCGGGGTGGAGATCATCATTGTTGATCAACCGTCCGCTATGCACAACGGTGGCGATCTCATATTTGATCGTGAGGGATACCTACTTGTGTCTTTCGGCGACGGTGGCGGTT
>ENA-UPTF01001064-UPTF01001064.1-marine-metagenome-genome-assembly--contig:-NODE-1064-length-17913-cov-3.346098_pt1 | contig 17913 bp, 11 predicted proteins | sample MGYA00238166_ERZ767019 | MGnify/ENA primary metagenome ERZ767019 (study PRJEB28930, sample SAMN06266391) | marine metagenome | isolation source: Sea water from 250 m depth | place: Atlantic Ocean...
ATCGATGGCAAATGTTTCCCACCTATATTTCTATAATAACACTGGTTTTTTTACAAAAAAAGTCGATTCATAACATTATTAAATTTTTGTTTTTTATCTGGATGGGTCTTTCCGTATCCCTACCTTGGATTATTCCTATTATCAAAATGCCTGATCTAACTGGACCTTATACTATTGGATCAACTATACATCGTTGGGTCGATGCTAGCCGAACAGAGTGGTTCACTGATGAGGATCCAGATGATATGAGACAAATTATGGTGCAGTTTTGGTATCCAGCAGAAAAAGCAGAAAAAGCAAAACGCACTCCATATGTAGATAATATAAATGTACGAACTGAATCTATCGGAATCGCAGGTGGTTTTCCTGGGTTTTTAGTTAGACATATCGAATTAACAAAAACTAATAGTTATCTTGATTTAGAGGTTGATCCTGCCCCAGCACCTTTCCCAATAATAATTTTTTCACATGGAATTACATCTATGCGTTATCTCCATACTTCATTCGCCGAAAAATTGGCAAATCATGGCTATGTTGTTATAGGATTAGATCATAGTTATGACGCAAACATTACAATTTTCCCTGATGGCAGCATTGCAGACTATCGTTCCGATATAACCGGTCATCCTGATAGCATCATTATCAGAAAGAACCAAATTGATACTCGGGCAAATGATATTCGTTTTATTATTAATGAATTGGGTCGTATCCAATCTGGGAAAATAAAACATGTATTAAATGGATATTTAGATTTGAACCGAATTGGTGTGGCTGGCCATTCTTTCGGTGGCGCTACAAGCACTTTAGTGTCTTTTTTAGATGAAAGAATTACAGCCTCAATAGCTTTAGACACTTGGATGAATCCTGTGCCAAGAAAGGTGATTGAAAAAGGCCTCATGCAACCCTTTCTTCATATAGGAAGACCACATTGGGATGATTCTGATTATCCTTCAAACTATTCTTTGTTGGATACCTTGATTCAAAATAACAGCGGGTATAGTCATCAAATCACTATCAAAAATACACTCCATATGGATTATTGTGACGCGCCTCTTTTTTCTCCTTTAGTGCAATTTATACTTGATGTAGGAAAGGTGAACCGGCATCGATCTGTTTATTTGGTTAATCAAGTGTCTTTGGAATTTTTTGACCAATATTTACGTAATACACCTAGCTTGATGCTAAATAAAAAAATTGATGTCCCAGAGTTTCATTACCATCAATAATCCAACCTTACAATACAAAAACTTTCTATTGATGGTTGATACGTTCCATCTTATTTTTTCCAACCCAACAAACGGCTCAAAAGAGAACACTATTTTATGAAATCCAATTATCAGAAAATTGGTCTTTGGCTTGGCCCAACCATATGTCTTATACTGATAATGTTACCACCCCCAGAAACTATGTCGCTCAGTGCTTGGCGTACGGCAATAGCTGCAATTCTTATGGCAATTTGGTGGTGCACAGAAGCTGTACATGTTTCTGTTACTGCCATGGTTCCGTTGGCGGTTTTTCCACTTCTTGGAATTGGTGATATCAAAACCGTGGCGGCACCTTATGCTAACCCGATCATTTATCTTTTTATGGGTGGCTTTGTCATTGCCTTAGCCGTTGAAAAATGGAATCTTCATAAACGTATGGCCCTCACTATTCTTACTTCTGTAGGTAAAAGCGGACCAGCCGTTGTGGGTGGTTTTATGTTAGCTAGCGCTATAATCAGTATGTGGGTAATGAACACGTCTACAACACTTATGTTGCTTCCTATCGGTGTTTCAGTTGTAAAAATTGTCTCTGAATCTGCTGATGAACTCAATGATACTCAGAAACACAATTTTCAACTCGCAGTTTTACTGGGGATTGCTTATAGTGCAACTATAGGTGGAATGGCCACTATTGTCGGAACTGCGCCCAATGCATTTTTCGTTGGTTTTATGAAAGAGAACGGTTTTACAGAAATTGGATTTGGTCAATTCATGTTGGTTGGTTTCCCGCTTACCTTGGTTATGTTGCCCCTTGCATGGTTTGCAATTACACATATTGTATTCCCCATCAAATTTTCTACGTCAGATGCAACGCGCAACCATTTGTTCAAGTTACGAGCGGATCTAGGCCTAATGAGTATTGCAGAAAAACGCGTATCCGTTGTTTTTGCAAGTGCTGCATTTTTATGGATGACCAGACCGTTATTAAACATGCTATCCATATTTTCCGGATTATCTGATGCAGGTATTGCCATGATCGCAGCTACTATTCTTTTTCTTATACCCAGTGCAAATAAAAATGACCCGTATCTAATGAAATGGGAGACGATGTCTAAACTTCCCTGGGGGCTTCTCATACTATTTGGCGGTGGACTAAGCCTTGCTTCTTCTGTAGCTCAAACTGGTCTTGCAGACTGGATTGGTGAAAGCCTCGTGGTTTTAGGGGGCGCCGGAACGATTGTGCTTGTAATCGTTATCACAACCCTCATTGCTTTTCTAACAGAACTAACTAGTAATACGGCCACTACCGGTACTTTTCTTCCCGTCGTTGCAGCTCTTGCAATTGGCATAAGTGTGGATCCCTTGATCTTTGCGCTTCCGGCTACTTTGGCTGCCAGCTGTGCGTTTATGTTGCCTGTGGCGACACCTCCAAATGGCATTGTTTATGGTTCCGGTTATATCCGTATCCCGGAAATGGTAAAAGCAGGGTTTGTGCTCAATATAATCGGAATTGTGGTATTATCTATACTTGCGCTCATCGTTGCTCCTATTGTATTTAATTAATATTAAGATATATGAATAAGAAACAACTCAATACATTTGGTTTAATCCATTTATGTATTGTTTACGTTCTTTGGGGTAGTACTTATCTAGCAATCCGCATTGCGGTGCAGGACGGCTCTGGGTTTCCACCTATGATTATGTCAGCTACCCGTGTTTTTGCCGGCAGTTTAATTTTACTTGGTCTCGCACGATTTGTTAAACAAGAATCTTTTCATCTAACTCGTAATGATACAATTGTATTGGCGATTTCTGGCCTTGCCCTTTGGTGGATCGGGAATGGTTTGGTGGCCCTGGCTGAAACAAAGGTTGATTCTGGATACACAGCCTTAATTATTTCCTGTACACCTATTTGGGTCGCTATTATTGAATCGCGATTAGATAGGAAAAGGCCGTCTTTACAATTAATGATTTCTTTATTTATCGGTATTGCCGGAATAGCGGTTTTGAACTGGCCTGCCATATCGGGTGGAAAAATTGGTGATCTTCGGAGCGCTTTCATGCTAATTATAGCTGGGTTAAGCTGGGGAGCGGGGTCTGTTTATCAAAAACGGTCGGATATACAGTCTTCACCAGAAATTAGTTCAGCAGTTCAGCAGGTATTTGGTGGCATTGCTCTATTTGTTACTTCTTTATTAATAAATGAGCCTGCTCTCAACCCGTCTGTATCTGCCTGGTGGGCCTGGGGATATTTAATTATTTTTGGATCAGTAATTGCATTTACTTCTTTTGTGAAAGCTCTAACTTTATTGCCACCAAATATTGTGTTCACCTATGCTTATGTAAATCCGGTGATTGCGGTGATTTTAGGTTTCATCATTTTAAATGAACCGGTTACTCGGTGGACATTAGGTGGGGCCACCCTAGTTATAATTGGTGTATTAGGCGTTTTTAAAGACCAGCAAAAAACAATGTCATTATCTCACTAAATTTGTCAATACTTTCTCCTCCTATTTTACAGGATTACAATACATATTCTTCGTTTTTGAAACCATTAAGCAGATGTTAAACCCAATGAAAAAAATTATTCTCTTTATTATTCTATGCTATTCTTCACTTCCAGCACAGTCGACATGGATGATGACAAACCGTGTGCACCCAGAATTAAAATGGTCCACCATATCAACAAAACACTTCAATATTCATTACCATCAGGGAATCGAAGAAATTGCCAAAGAAGGCGCCATCATTGCTGAATATGTGCGTCCCACTTTATTAGCACAAATGGATTTGGATACAATACCAACCATTGATATCATTTTTACTTCAGAAGATGAAATCATGAATGGGTTTGCTACGTGGATGTACAATACTTTTATCTGGGTAGACCAAAATGATGCTGCAATCTGGTTAGAAAAAGGCAAGTGGTTGGAACAGGTCTTATCCCATGAATTACAACACATTGTTTTACTACACAAAACACGGTCGTGGTTTCCAGATCCATTAGGGCGATTAATCAGCGGTCTGCCCGGATGGGTTATAGAGGGTACGGCAGAATATGAGACAGAAAGCTGGCGCCCATATCGAGCCGACATTTCCCATAAAGCCCATATCCTCAAAAATACAACAAACCAGATGGATCCACATCATGACGGATTTTCTAAAATGCTTTATTGGGCTGATCGTTTTGGCGATTCTACCATTACCAAAACACTGGCTTACAGAGATGGATTAAAATTATTCAATTTTGGCAAAGGATTCAAAAAGGCTACTGGAATAACCGTAAAACAATTTGAGGAGAATTGGCGGCGCCACATGAATACTTATTACTACGGTTATCGTTCACAAAAAGAAACCTATAAAGAAATTGGAGATGTCTTTACCCTGCCAATTAAAAATAGGCTGGTGGGTGTTGACTTTTATTCAGATAGTACAAAAATCGCTATGATTGGCAATGACGATAAAGATCAATTTGATTTGTCACTTATAATCGCCGAGCGTGATTCCGTAAAAGAAAAAAAACGGTTTGAGGCTTGGGAAAAGCAAATTAAAAAACTAAAAGAAAAGAAAAACAAAACCACAAAAGATTCTCTAGTCATAGAAAGGCCCTATAAAGAAAAAGTGTTGTGGAAAAAAGAGGAGATTGATTTCGGGGATTTTCACCCATTCCTTTCGTGGTCATCAAATGGGGAAAAAATAGCCTATTCTAAATATCATCATGGAGCAAATCAATCCATGGTATATGATATCAAATATTATGATTCTACAAAAGCTAAAGACCGCTGGCTTACCAAATCAATGCGTGCGACATATCCCGTTTGGCTAGATTCTGTCACTATTGCTTTTGTCGCTCACCACAACAATGTGTCCAATATTTACTCTGTAAAGCTAGATGGAAAAACACCAGAACCCATTACCAATTACACAGACAATACTCAAATCGCTTTTTTATCTGTATCTCCTAATTTAGATCAACTCACCTTTTCCATGTCTCCTGAAAATGGTAATCTGGATATTTACAAAATGGATGTTCAATCGGGCAGTATAAACCGGTTAACCAATGATCCAATGGCAGATACAAGGCCAGTCTGGCATCCTTCTGGGAAACATATTTCATATACATCTAATAGTAACGGCGTTCCTAATATTCATACTATAGATTTAAGCAACAACAATATTACTGTTAATACAGACGCCGGGGACGGGATCTGGACTCATCAGTGGATGCCGAATGATTCCCGTATAGCATCTACAACATTAAATTCTGTCAAAGATTCGGTTAGAGTTGTGAAGGTAGATCCTTTTCGCACGCCGGACACAAAGCCACTTTCACTTAGAAATAATTATACATCCTGGTTAAAAGCTGGGCCGGACGTATCCTTCGTAAATGAAAAACCGGATACGCTGCCCACAATATCAAATTCCAGAAAATACAAATTCACCCAGCATATGAGACATTTTACATCCCTAGTCCTTCCTTTTCAAAGTCCGGTTGCAGTAACTGCGTGGACTGATGCTTTGGGAAGACATATGTTTGAAGCGTTTGGATATATCAACAATATTAACCCCAGCAAAAGCGGGTATGGTTTTGGATATATTAATGCGGAGCACGGACCACTCTGGTCCATTTCATTATCTAAAAATACGGATGGTTCCTTTCGTTTATATGATGACGCAAAAATGATCGATGTGAAAAACGGTGTTCGCTTTGGCGCGGAACATCCAATGAATTTTGGAGAATCTTTTTCTTCAAATCATGCAATTGGCTTTAATGCTTCTTTCATTTCACATGATGTTACTGTTTGGGAAAAAACAATTAAAAAAACAGGTGAGCCCGTTCCTCGTGATTCCAGTGAATATACTAATCTACCCATACCTGATAATGGACAGGATGGATATCTATCTTTATATTATCTCTGGTCTGATAAGCGACCTCATGGGTGGAATTTGCTCCACCCAAATCGAGGTTTTGGTGTATATGCCCAAGTAGATTATGCAAACAAAAACCTTTTTGGCGCATTCAGTTATTCTCGTTTAAAAACAGATGCATACGTGAATCTACCTATCAAAAAAACGTCCATTTATTTTCGGTTAAAAACTATCTTTCAATCAGGACAACCACCAAAACAAGACTATGTTGGCTTAACCGATGATGAACCAATTTACTTAAATGCTAGTCAATTATTATTTGGTGATTATCTTCCTGAAAATCACAACCCAAGAGGCTGGTCGGGTTACAGCTTGGGCGATCGCCTTATTTTTGGGACCTTCGAATACAGACTGCCCGTAGTACCAAAAGCTCTTTCGCTTAATTTAATATCAGATTATGGTTCTGTGTGGTCATCCGGAAAAAAACAAACAGAGGTTTCCACAGCAGGATATGAATTGCGGTTGAGCCTTGGTCTTATCGTTTTATCAGCAGGTGACGCACAGACCATTGATGGTTGGAACAACGATAAAGATCCAATAAGATATTATCGATTGGTATTAATTAATCCATTTTAAAATAAATTTTTTGTAATTATTTCCAATTTTATGAATTGTCACTTTGCCAATAACATGAATTGAATGTAACCTTTATGGCTTTAATTTTGTGTTTCATGCTTTTTTCCCACATACCAAAGGCAAGCCAGCATTCTTTTTTAAGTGACCGATCACCCATCTAAAATAACCGCAATCGTTGGCGCCCAATGGGGCGATGAAGGCAAAGGAAAAATCACCGATTTTTTCGCTGGCGAAGCTGATTATGTAGTCAGATTTCATGGTGGTAACAACGCTGGTCACACCGTTGTCGTCGATAACAAAACATACAAATTACATCTTATTCCTTCTGGTGTTGTATATGGCGAACCTATGAGTATCATCGGCAATGGCGTGGTGGTAGATCCCAAGGTGCTATTGGATGAGATTGCATATATCAAGAAAAAAGGTATTGAACCAAAACTAATGGTTAGTGATCGGGCTCATGTAATTATGCCTTATCATATTGTATTGGATGGCGTATTATCCGGCCACCAAGGTAGCCTAGCAGCCGGTAGCACTCGCCGCGGAATTGCACCAGTTTATGCTGATAAAATGTATCGAAATGGCATCCGCATGATTGACCTTTTGGAGCCAGAAATTTTAAATGAAAAACTAGAAAAAGGATACGGATTTGCTAAGGGACTCATAGAAAAACTGTTTGGGCAAAGGCTCAACATAACACAAAATGAAATTTTTGATTCATATTCTAGTTATGGTCAAAAGTTAAAAGACTACATTACAGATACTGCTTTGGAATTATACAACGCACACAAAACAGGAAAAGCCATTTTATTTGAGGGAGCTCAGGGTATTAGCTTGGATGTAGATCATGGCATATATCCTTATACAACTTCCAGCAATACAGCCGCCGGTCATATTTCTACTGGAACCGGTGTTAGCTTTAGAGACATTAATCGAATCATTGGTGTAGTAAAGGCATATTTAAGCAGGGTGGGCGAAGGTCCATTGCCATCAGAAATAAATGGTGACGATGCTCATATCCTCCGAGAAAAAGGTAATGAGTATGGCACTACAACAGGGCGTCCTAGAAGGGTTGGGTGGTTAGACTTGGTTCAAATTCGACAGGCGGTACGAGTTAACGGACTTACTGAAATTGCGCTTACTAAATTAGACATATTAAATGGATTTGAAGAACTATCAATATGTGTCGCATACGAAATAGATGGACAGAGAATTCTGGAAATGCCTGCTAGTTTAAATCAATTCCGCAAATCAACTGCTGTATATGAAACCCTTCCTGGTTGGGGTGAATTACCTAGCGATATATTGGATAATGGGTACGATATGCTTCCGAGTACAATGCGAGAATATATTGCTTTTATTGAGCAAGCTGTTGAATGTCCTGTCAAAATCGTATCCATAGGCCCGCAACGACATGAAACAATTCTACGGTAATATTTCTTTTTTGCTATAATCTTTTTCTGATTAGAAATTCCGCATGGCATTTACAAGCGAGATCATCAATTTCAGCGGATTAGAATCCGATGCCATCCAAAACAAACTTGCTGAATTAAATATTCCTCTTACCCCTGAAGAGGCCATGAAGATTCAAAACGAAATGCTTGGCCGAGCACCTTCTCTTGCTGAGCTTGTTTTATTTTCCATTCAGGGGTCTGAACATTGTAGTTATAAAAGTAGTCGTTCCCACCTAAAACAATTCACCACTGAGGGCCCAGATGTGATCCTGGGTGCCAAAGAAGACGCTGGCGTTGTATCTGTAGCTATAGACAATGAAGGTCATCGTTGGTGTGTTGTTATGAGTCACGAATCTCATAATCATCCGTCCCAAATTGTGCCATACGAAGGAGCCGCAACGGGCGTTGGTGGAAACGTCCGTGATGTTATGTGCATGGGCGCCGAGGTTATTGCGTGCACAGATTCTTTTCGTTTTGGAGAAATTAGTCGCAATAAAACTAAATGGATACATGATGGTGTGGTAGCGGGTATTGCTGGCTATGGCAATCCTTTGGGAATTCCAAATATTTGTGGAGATGTTTATTACCACAAAGGATATAATGAAAACTGTTTAGTGACTTTAGTGACGCTTGGAGTTGTGCGAGAGGATCATATAATTCATTCCTACGCACCAAAAAATGCCGAGGGCTATGATCTTATCCTTATTGGAAAACCCACAGACAACAGTGGCTTTGGCGGCGCCAGCTTTGCATCCTTAGAGCTAGAAGAAACAAAGAAAGAACAAAATAAAGGAGCTGTACAAGAGCCCAATGCTTTTTTAGAAAGACACCTTTTAAAATCCACGTACGCTTTATTTAATATCTTAAAGGAGAAGAACCTTATTAATAATATTGGATTCAAGGATCTTGGTGCCGGCGGTGTGGCCTGCGCAAGTGTAGAGCTAGCAGAAACTTCTGGATATGGATCTGAAATATGGATGGATAAAATTCATATTGGAATGGAAAATCTCCACCCATCAGTATATCTTTGCAGTGAGACTCAGGAAAGATTTATGTGGGTCTGCCCCCCGGAATTAACAAATTTTATTATAGACCATTACAATACTGTGTTTGACTTACCCGGTGTAAGCGCTGGCTCTATGGCATCAATTATCGGAAAAATACGAAGTGATGGACAATATATTGTTCATAATGGCAGCGAAGAAATTGTAAACGCACCTGCCAAAGAAGTAACTGAGGGATTTTTATATAACCGCCCGTTTAAGCCCAGAGAAACAACACTTTCCGAACCAAGTTTTCCAGAGCCATCAAACTATAATCAGGTTTTGCTCTCCATGCTTTCTCATGAGAACATGGCCAGCCGGGAACCGATATTTGAACAATATGATAAACAGGTACAGGGGCGTACTCAAATCGAAACAGGCATGGCCGATGCCGGAGTTATGGCTCCTTTTAATTCAGAAAAATATCCATCAGAAATTCGAGACATTGGTATAGCTTTATCTACTGATCACAACCCACGACACGGATTAATAAGCCCTTACTGGGGTGGGGTGAATGCTGTGGTTGAGGCCATGCGAAACATTGCCGCCGTGGGAGCAACACCTCACGCTATTACAGATTGTTTATGCTTTGGGAACCCGGAAAACCCCCACCAAATGTGGGAATTTGTTGAAAGTGTCCGCGGTGTCGCAGATGCCTGCCATGCCATAACATTAAAAGAAAATCCGGATCATCCCACGCCTATTATCGCAGGAAACGTAAGTTTTTATAATGAATCTAAATCGGGTGCGATTCCTCCCAGTCCAATTGTGAGTTGTTTGGGGCGGATTCAAGATATAAACAAAACAATACCCATGTGTTTTCAAAAATCAGATTCTATTATACTGATGGTTGGCCAGCGCGTAGATGAGCTTGGCGGAAGTCTATATTACAGCCTATATAATGAGTTGGGCAGCAATCTGCCAAAACCTGATCTTAAAGAAGTCAAAAATCAAATTTTTGCTTTAAATACTTGTATTGAAAAACGCTTGGTTCGTTCCTGTCATGACATCTCAGATGGTGGTATTGCCTCCGCTGTTGCAGAAATGACTTTTGGAAATAAAATTGGGTGCGATATTGAAATCATTAGCGATTTAAGAGCTGATACAATTTTATTTTCTGAAACAGGAGGATTCGTTTTGGAGCTATCAATGAATAATACGGAAGCGGTGCAAGCTATATTTTCTGATTATATGATCGAATTAATTAAAATTGGGTCAACAAATGATTCAGAAATAATGACCTTTAATAACGTTGTTAAATTAAAGGTGAAAGAAATGAAAAAAGCGTGGACAAATGGATTGCGGGAAAAACTGTAATGGCTAAAATCAGCTACAAATCGGCTGGTGTGGATATTGATGCTGGAAATGAAGCAGTAGATCGGATCAAAAATAGTGTGCAGTCTACTTTTACATCTAATGTCCTCGATGGGCTGGGTGGTTTTGGTGCGCTTTACGATCTAAAACCAATTCTAGATAATTATAAAAATCCGGTTATGGTTCAAAGCATTGATGGTGTCGGGACAAAAACGATCATCGCTAGAAAACTAGGAAAATTTAACACTATCGGGATTGATCTTTTAAGTGCCGCTGCCAACGATATTTTAGTTATGGGTGCACGGCCACTAACCTTCCTTGACTATATTGCTAACGATAAGCTGAATCCAGAAATTATAGAAGAAATCGTCGCTGGAATGGTGGGGGCCTGCAAAGAAACTGGCGTGTCTTTAGTTGGTGGTGAAACAGCTGAAATGCCGGACACCTATTTGCCTGGAGAACATGATCTTGTTGGGGTCATTACTGGTGTTGTTGAAAAAGAATCAATTATTACGGGTGATTCCATTGTGCCTGGCGATTCAGTATTGGGATTACCATCGAACGGTCTACACACCAATGGTTATTCTTTTGCACGAAAGCTCTTTTTTGATATTGGTAAATATGATGTACATGATTCCATCCCGGAATTAGAAAAACCCATCGGACTTACACTGCTAGAGCCTCATATTAATTATACAAATCATGTGTTTGCAGTATTAGACAATAATATTGATATTAAAGGTATAGCACATATTACTGGGGGTGGTCTGCTAGAAAATATTCCGCGCATTTTGCCTGATAATTGTGGTGTTAAAATTCAAAAAAAGGTTTGGACAACCCCCCCTGTTTTTAATGTGATGCAACATATAGGTAAAGTAGATGAAAATGAAATGTATCGTACTTTTAACATGGGTATTGGAATGGTATTTATTGTTGATTCATCCAATATACATATCGTTAAAAATGCGCTCAATAATTTAACAGATGTCTACGAAATCGGTACTGTAGTAAAAGGGAAAAAAGAAGTGGGTATTGAATAATGTCCAGCATAGCTGTCATCCAATTTCCCGGATCTAATACAGAACGAGAGACACTCATGGCTTGTCGCCGGGTTGGTTTAAATCCTGTCGAGTTTTTATGGAATGAGTCTACAGAAAAATTAATGCAATTTGATGGATACGTTATTGTTGGAGGATTTTCTTATGAGGATCGTTCCAGGGCGGGTATCATTGCTGCGCTGGATCCCATCATAAAACAAGTCAAGCTGGAAGCAGAAAAAGGTAAGCCCGTTCTAGGCATTTGTAACGGTGCACAGATTTTAGTGGAGAGCGGGCTTGTTCCTGGGCTTCAAGGTTATTCTATAGGAATGGCGCTTACTGATAATAAACGAGTTAAGAAGGGTAGTGTGGTTGGTGTTGGATATTATAATACATGGGCTAATTTGCAGAGCTCTATACCATCAGACCGATGTGCTTTCACACTCCATCTAAAAACTGGGGAATGGATCAATGTTCCTTTAGCTCATGGTGAAGGTCGTTTTATTATTCCAGAAGAATTGCTAAAAAAAATGATTGCTAATAATCAAACAGTTTATCGTTACTGCGATGATAATGGTAATATTATAGATGAGTTCCCAACAAACCCAAATGGGTCTATGTATAATCTAGCAGCGGTATGTAATGCCGCGGGAAACGTCATGGCCATCATGCCTCACCCTGAGCGAACTAGTAACGGCGATGTTATATTTTCATCTATGAAAGAATTTATTGAAACCGGCAATCCTGTTAAGGAAGCTACCCTTTCCTTTGAACAACCACACTATGAAGTAACAGAATACAACACAAATGGTAGTTCCACGCAATGGATAATTGACACGATCATCGCAGATAATGAAGCCTCCTCAGTACAAAGCGCCCTGAGGCGTTTAGGGTACGACATTTCCATTAAACGACAAACCCACTGGGAGATGACAATAGATGGTAAAAAGAGACAGGTGCTTCAAAAAATTAATGATACTGGTGAGCTTTACAATTCTAACAAAGAGCTTATAAGTACAATCCAAAGAGGAAAAAACACTGCATCTTTCTTGGTGCGCCAAAAAGAAGATATGATTGGCCGGTCAAAATTTGAGTCGTTAACGCGACGCTTTGAAATTAATGAAATTTCACAATTAAAACGCGGTGTCATATGGAATGTGATTGTAAACAGCGGTAATTTTGAAACCATATTAAACCAAGTTTTAGATACACACATATTATTCAACCCTTTATCTCATGAATGCTATAGAATCAACTGAACATTATAAAACCCGCATCAAGGCTGAACTAAAAAACACATTAACTGAAACAGCCTTATCTTCTGGAAACAAAAAAACTGGCAAGGTCCGAGACCAATATGAACTTGATAGCAAGATTGTACTGATCACCACAGATCGCCAAAGCGCTTTTGACCGCGTACTGGCATCCATCCCATTCAAAGGACAAGTGCTAAACCTTACCAGTGCCTGGTGGTTTGACCAGACAAAGGATATTATCCCTAATCATGTAATTGAAATCCCTGATCCTAATGTAACTATAGCAAAAAAATGTGAGGTGTTTCCAATCGAATTTGTAGTTCGGGGATATATCACTGGCAGTACAAGCACATCCCTTTGGACTGTATATAATAATGGTGACCGAGAATACTGTGGAAACACGCTCCAAGAAGGGTTGGTTAAAAACCAAAAACTAGACACCAATATGCTCACCCCCACAACCAAGGAAAAGCATCACGACCGTCCAATCTCTCCTGATGAAATCATAAGTGAAAGATGGATGACTCAAGCAGATTGGGATTATTGTAGCCAAAGAGCACTAGAATTATTTGCTTTTGGGCAGGAAAAGGCAATACAAAACGGTATGATACTTGTAGATACAAAATATGAAATGGGGCGAGATGCGGATGGAACAATTAGGCTTATTGATGAAATCCACACACCTGATTCTAGCCGCTATTGGATTGAAAGCACATATGAAGAACGTATGTCTGCCGACCAGGAGCCACAAAACATTGATAAAGAATTTTTGCGTCTTTGGTTTGTTGACAATTGTGATCCATACAATGATGAAACTTTGCCCGAAGCACCAGAAGAATTGGTGGCTGAACTGTCAAGTCGTTATATCTATTTATATGAAACTATTGTTGGCAAATCTTTTCCGTTTCCTGATGCTGGTAAACTTGTTCAAGAAAGAATTAATGAAAATCTAAAGGGGCTTTTATGAAAGCAGTAATTATCATGGGTTCAACATCAGACGAGCCTCATTCAAAAAAAATTACAGACAACCTAGATGAATATGGCATTTCTTGGGAGCAGCATGCCGCATCAGCCCACAAACAACCATTAAAAGTATTAGAGATTCTTGAAGCGAATAAAGATAGTAAAGATATTATTTATATAACTATTGCTGGGCGGTCTAATGCTCTGTCTGGATTTGTTGCTGCCAATTCAGAATTCCCCACATTAGGATGTCCGCCTTTTTCTGATAAATCAGATATGTTAATCAATATCCATTCTACCTTACAGATGCCGAGTAACACCCCTGTGCTCACTGTGATTGATCCTGGCAATTGTGCTTTGGCGGTTAAACGAATCTTTGGTGTCTAGTCGGCTAACAGCTATTTCTCCAATAGACGGGCGCTATGCCAGTAGCGTGGGGAACTTATCCGCCTACTTTTCTGAAACTGCTCTTATGACATATCGGCTAAAAGTCGAAATCGAATATCTAATCGCACTTGCTAATGAAAAAGGTATAAAAGAGCTGGCTCCTTTTTCTAGTAGTCAAAAATCTCGTTTACGAAAATTATATCAAAATTTTACTCCTGCGTGCGCAAAACAAGTTAAAACCATAGAAGCCACAACCAATCATGATGTAAAAGCAATTGAATATTATATTCAGGGAAAGGTTAAAAAATCTTTACACCCATGGATCCATTTTGGGCTTACATCAGAAGATATAAACAATCTATCTTATTCACTTATGTGGCAAGACGGATTAAAAAAGGCATATGTCCCAGCGCTTCAATCGGTTAATAAGTTATTAAAAGAATTTGCCAAGAAATATAAAAACACTTCTATGCTAGCCCTTACCCACGGCCAACCAGCAACACCAACAACTTTCGGGAAGGAGGTTGCTGTTTTCTACGTACGCCTGGATAGACAAATACAACAAATTAAATCCAACACATTGTTAGGAAAATTCAGTGGGGCCACTGGAACATGGTCCGCTCAAACGATCGCTTATCCTAAGGTCAACTGGACACGGTTTTCATCCCGTTTCGTTAAATTAATTGGGCTTAAACCAAACCTGATAACAACTCAAATCGAACCGCACGATTCATTGGTAGAAAGTTACCACCAGGTTGTTCGGGTCAATTCTATTCTTAGTGATTTTTGTCGTGATATGTGGTCTTATATAAGTCGGGGTATTATTGGGCAGAAACATATAAAAGGAGAAGTGGGGTCATCCACTATGCCTCATAAAATAAACCCTATTCAATTTGAAAACGCAGAAGGCAATCTGGGGATTTCAAATGCGCTGTTAAACCACCTTTCAACAAAATTGCCGGTTTCTCGGATGCAGCGCGATTTAACCGATTCTACTGCTTTGCGCAATCAGGGCGTGGCTTTAGGTCATTCCTATCTATCCCTGCAGAATATACTAAAAGGTTTAAAAAGAGCCACCATTAACGCTGTCCAAATTTCTTCTGAATTGAATAATCACTGGGAAGTCTTGGCTGAGGGCGTACAAACAATCCTTCGCAAGGCGGGAAAAACAGATGCATACGAACAATTAAAAAAGATAACGCGGGGTCAAAAATTCGATCAAGAGGCTTTCACTGCATTCCTTGCCGGGCTTAACATTCCAGATGATGATAAACAATCCCTGCTGAATTTGACCCCCGAGAATTATATTGGATTAGCTCCTAAACTAGTAGAGATGATATAATGTGTGGCGTGGTTGGTATCCTTTCTACTCAGAAGCAGGTGGCGGGCGAATTATATGAGAGCCTGATTCACCTACAGCACCGCGGTCAGGATGCCGCTGGAATGATGACCTATAACAAGCGGTTCCATGAAAAAAAGGGGACTGGGTACATCCGTGACATTTTTGATGAACGAAACATGGCGCGTTTACAAGGTCAGGTTGGGATTGGGCACACACGATATCCTACCGTTGGGGGTTTCAGTATTGAAGAAGCGCAACCAGTTATGACACATGTTCCATATGGCATCTCCATGGCTCATAACGGAAACCTGGTTAATTATAACACGCTTGTTAACGAAGTATACGAACAAGACCATCGACTTATTAATTCATCTGTTGATATAGAAGTTATTCTACACATTTTTGCCCATGCATTAGATCATCCCAAGTCAGACGATAAAGATCTTAGTTTTTTTGACCAAATTTGTAAGGCCGTTGACACGGTTTTCCATCGGGCCAGCGGTGCTTATTCTGTTATTGGAACTATTATGAATAAGGGAATGGTTGTTTTTCGTGACCCCCATGGAATACGACCTCTAGTCAAGGGCGTTCGACAAAATGATGATGGTACAACAGATCGCATTTTTGCTTCTGAAACAACTATGTTTTATGCCCTTGGTTTTGAATTAGATGGAAATGTTGCCCCTGGAGAGGTTATCTACATTGAAGAAAACGGCACTGTTCACAGTCGCATATTAAAAAACGAACAGTTTACACCCTGTATATTCGAATATGTTTATTTTGCCCGACCCGACTCTATCCAAAATGAAATTAGTGTATACCGCTCTCGTCTTCGCATGGGTCAAAACCTTGCGAAGCGGTGGAAAGAAGAATATCCCAAGATCATCCCGGACATTGTTATTCCTGCTCCGTCCACCGCAAATACCGCCGCATTAAGCTTTGCCCATGAACTAGGGGTGCGTTTTTCGGAAGGACTATATAAAAATCCATTTATTGGTAGAACCTTTATTATGCCGGGCCAAGAAATTCGTAAAAAATCTGTTCGATATAAACTAGTTCCCCAAGAATTTGAGATCCGCGACAAAACAGTTCTTATTGTGGACGACAGTATTGTCCGTGGCAACACAAGCAAAGAAATTGTTCGCATGGTGCGTGAATTTGGTGCCAAAAAAGTGTTCTTTGTTTCTGCTTGTCCACCAGTAAAATTTCCGTGTTTTTATGGTGTTGATATGCCCACGCGTGGAGAATTAGCTGCTGCGCAGCGTAGCGTTTCTGAAATAGAAAAATATATGGGTGTAGACATTTTAATGTACCAAAAGATTGATGATCTTGTCGAGGCCGTTACACGCAGGGGGGAACATAATATCGACCGCCCTTGTATGGCGTGTCTAAATGGTCAATACATTACTGGAGACATCGATGAACATATCATGGACAGCATGGAACAGCAGCGCAACCATGAACGGTCTAAACAAAAATGAATATTCTCTTGGTTGGCTCAGGGGCCCGAGAGCATGCCATTGCCCGTGCGCTAAACAATTCACCACAAGAAAAAAACATTTTTTGTCTCGGATCCAATATGAATCCCGGCATTTTAGAGCTGTGCTCAGAAATCAAAATTGATGATGTTAATGACCCAAAACTTGTTTCTGGTTATGCTTTAAAAATTGGTGCTGTGATTGCAATTGTTGGGCCTGAAAACCCATTAGCGATGGGTGTTTCTGATGCTCTTTGGGCCATAGGAATAAAGGTCGTCGGTCCAAAAAGAAATCTAGCTCAAATCGAAAGTTCAAAGTCCTTCGCCCGCGATCTTCTAACCGAATATAACATTCCTGGTTGTCCGGAATACCGAACTTTTTCATCTATGGATGGCGTGTTATCCTACTTACAAACTCTCGATGAAAATTATGTGGTAAAATATGATGGGTTAGCCGGCGGCAAGGGCGTTAAAGTAGCGGGGGACCACCTTAATTCACATGTTGAAGCAAAAGAATACTGCCAATCTTTAGTAGAGCGGGGCGGAAAATTTATCATTGAAGAAAAACTTATTGGTCAGGAATTTTCCCTTATGAGCTTTTCTGATGGAAACGCTCTAAAACATATGCCTGCCGTGCAAGACCACAAGCGCGCCTACGAAGGGGATGCGGGCCCTAACACTGGTGGGATGGGAACTTATTCGGATGCAAATCATTCTCTTCCATTTTTAAAAAAAGAAGATATTGACACAGCTCACAGCATTAATGTTGCCACTGCTAATGCCTTAAAGGATAAATTTGGTGAGGGGTACAAGGGGGTGCTTTACGGTGGGTTTATTGCCACTGCGGACGGTGTAAAACTAATCGAATATAATGCGCGACTTGGTGACCCTGAAGCCATGAATGTGTTACCATTGCTTGATTCGTCTTTT
>ENA-UPTF01001065-UPTF01001065.1-marine-metagenome-genome-assembly--contig:-NODE-1065-length-17896-cov-8.949492_pt1 | contig 17896 bp, 15 predicted proteins | sample MGYA00238166_ERZ767019 | MGnify/ENA primary metagenome ERZ767019 (study PRJEB28930, sample SAMN06266391) | marine metagenome | isolation source: Sea water from 250 m depth | place: Atlantic Ocean...
ATCTCACTGGGTATGAATTATTATACCGGTTATGGTCAGAATGAATTGAATTCGGAGAATAAATTCAGTAATTATGCCTGGGGTGAAGACTATCATGATATATTGAAATCGAGGTTATATAAATTGTTAAACTGGCTGAAAATAGAAATACCAGACGTCAACGGAATTGCCTGTGTTGATACATCACCAGTTATGGATAAGGTATGGGCACAGCGTGCAGGGTTAGGTTGGCAGGGAAAGCATACCAATCTAATTACAAAAGATTTTGGTAGTTGGTTATTCCTCGGAGAATTGCTTGTCGATGTTGAATTGGATTATGATGAATTATTCAGTGAAGATCTATGTGGATCTTGTACTTCATGCATTGATGCTTGCCCAACGCAGGCACTGGGAGAATATGAGATCTACGCAGAAAAATGTATTTCCTATTTAACAATTGAACATCGGGGAGATTTCCCCGATAATCATTCAGAATTACATAATTGGATTTATGGCTGTGATATATGCCAGGAAGTTTGTCCATGGAATGAAAAATTTTCTCAAGTTACTACTCAAAATTATTTTTATCCGAAAAAGGAAATATTACATTGGACGAATGAAGATTGGGAGAGAATTGATGAAGAGGGTTTCAGAAAATTATTCAAAGGCAGTGCTGTAAAAAGAACAAAGTATTCAGGATTATCAAGAAATATAAATGCTAATAGATAAGGAGGTATTATGCCTAAAGTTGGAATAGTTCTCGCAGGGTGCGGTGTAAACGATGGTTCAGAGATTCATGAAGCAGTCATTACTATGTTGGAACTTGATAAAGCAAATGCAGATATGGTGTTAATGGCACCTAATATTGATCAATTACACGTTATTAATCATGCCACCGGTGAGGAAATGAATGATTCAAGAAACGTATTAGTAGAATCTGCGCGAATTGCGCGTGGTAATATTAAAGATATTGTAGAAATTACATCAGATGACGTGGATGCATTGATTTTTCCGGGAGGATTTGGTGTAGCAAAAAATTTATCTGATTATGCAATGGCAGGTGCTGAGTGTTCAATAAACCCGGATGTACAAAGACTTTCAAAGGATATTCATAATGATGGCAAACCGATAGGTGTAATTTGCATTGCACCAGCTATGATGGCTCAAATACTTGGAGAGGAAACTGAATTGACTATTGGTTATGACGATCAAACAGCTAATGATATAAATACGATGGGGGCAAAACACATTACTTGCCCTGTAGAAGATATAGTGATCGATGATGACAAAAAAGTTGTCTCAACCCCTGCCTATATGGAGGCAAATTCTATAAAAGAAGCAGCAGAAGGCATCCAGAAATTAGTGGAACAAGTCTTGAAAATGGTGAAGTAGACAATTGAATTCTGGAAAATATTTTAATGCTATTCATCGCTTAAAATAATTGTGAGTTATTGGTTTTATTCTGAAACAAGTAGCTAAAATAGGTGATATTCCTGATTGTGGAAGTAAGTTGATCATGGTGGATGATCAACCTATCGCATTATTTAATATAAGGGGTAAGATTCTCGCTTGGGATAACCGCTGTCCTCATAGGGGTGCATCACTTGTCGATGGTAATATTTCAGAAGATGTTATTCAGTGTAAATTTCACCTGTGGGAATTTGATACTCGCACAGAATGCGCAATTGAAAATCCTTTAATTAAGGTGACTTCCTACCCTGTAACAATACAGGATGATATTGTATATATTGATGTCCCAACTAACAGCAATAAAACCTAAAGACCCGTTTCGGATGCTGTCTTTTGTACAGCAACTAGCGTGTTGTTCAGAGCTTCTTTTTCATGAGTTTGAAGTTCAAACTCAAGTATACGTTCTACACCGTCTGCACCGATAACAGTGGGTACGCCAATAAAATAGCCGTCAATACCAAACTCACCCTCGCACAGAGAGGCACAGGGGATAACGCGTTTTTTATCCTTTATATACGATTCAGCCATCTCAATCGCAGATTGCGCTGGGGCATAAAAAGCAGATCCATTGCCAAATAACTTAACAATCTCACCGCCTGCAAATCGTGTTCTTTCTTCAATTTCAGAGAGACGATCTTCAGATATCAAGTCCGTAATAGGAACGCCGCCGATAGTTGCTAAACGAGTTATAGGTACCATCGTATCACCATGACCACCAAGAACCATGCATGTGACATCTTGAACAGAATAACCTGTTTCCATTGCAATAAAAGTCCTGAATCGTGTACTATCTAGAGCCCCAGCCATTCCCACCACTTGGTTTTTAGGGAACCCTGAAACTTTATAAAAAGCATAGACCATCGCATCAAGAGGGTTTGAAATCACAATTACAAAAGACCTGGGAGCTTGTTCCTTTATATTCTCAGCCACATCTTTCATAATGCCTAAATTGATTTCCAGTAGATCTTCTCGGTCCATACCTGGTTTTCTGGGAATCCCAGCGGTAATAATGAAGACATCAGCATCTTTGACATCTTTCCAATTTGAGGTGCCGGTAATATTGGCATCATAACCATCGTGGGGACGAAGTTGCATGAGATCAAGCGCTTTACCTTTAACCATACCTTCAGCCTTTGGAATATCAAAAATAATGATGTTACCTAGTTCTTTTTGTGCAGCTAATAGGGCCAAGTTTCCACCAATTTGACCACCGCCGATTAATGCGATTGTTTTCCTAGACATTTATACCTCCATTAGTGGATAATTAACGTTGAATGAACTTACGATATGATAACTATTTTCTGATATGAAAAACCCCACTAAGTGGGGTTATAAAGGGATGAAATAGCTATTCTGATTATTCTATAGGTAAAACGTTGACAATTTTTCTTGATTTACCCTTTTGAATGAATTTTACTATACCATCTGCTGTGGAAAATAATGTATCATCACCAGCTCGCTTAACATTCAAGCCGGGATGTGTTTTTGTGCCCCGTTGGCGAAGTATGATGCCACCGGCTAATATTGATTGTCCATCTGTTACTTTAATCCCCAACCTCTTTGCATTAGAATCGCGACCGTTTCTACTACTGCCAACCCCTTTTTTATGTGCCATTATTTTGCCCCACTTTTCTTTGGAAGTGACTTTTTAGTGTCTTTAGAAGAATTATTTTTCTGTTCTTTTTTTGTATTAGGCATTTGAAGTTTATTTACCTTTAATAAACTATATCCTTGCCGATGTCCATTTTTTCTTTGATATCCTTTACGGCGTTTCTTTTTATAAATAAGGAGTTTTTTGTCGCGGTTATGTTCCATTATTTCTAGAGTCACAGAAGCGCCAGCAACTGTAGGAGTGCCAACTGAAACATTTTTCCCGCTGTCCGTTAGCAGTATCTGGTTGAGTTTTACCGTGTCCCCAACTTTCCAATCTTGAGATGATACCTTTATGATATCGCCTTCAGATACGCTGTATTGTTTTCCTGATATTTTTATTATTGAGTACATAATTTACCTTAAAAGTCCGCGAAGTTACATGCAAGCGGATTTCTATACAATATCAACCTTATTAGTTACATCTTTACCATCTTTTGCTCTATAAAACCGATACTGATCTCTTTTTATAGAGGAATTAGCTTCAACGGAAATATGTACAAAGTTTTGCCACATAAGCCCACGTAATACTTTTTTCTTATTCGTGTCCAAAAATTCTGCATTTTCAGGGTGTAGATCCAGCCGAAGTCGCAAATCACTGAATTTACTTTTATATCTGCGTAGCCAGTGATCGATTCTTGTTATAAGTGTTTCAAGAGAAATAATTTTTCCTGCACCATGGCATGTAGGACATTCATCACTCATTGAATCAAGCAAACTTAGTCGAATACGTTGCCTCGTCATTTCCAGCAGTCCAAATTCACTAATAGGTGATACTGCAACTTTTGCACGGTCTTTTTTCAGTTCTTTGCGCAATTCATGATATACCTTACGTTGGTTATCCTCTTCGCGCATATCAATAAAATCAATCACGATCAACCCCGAGAGGTCACGCAGGCGTAATTGCCGAGCTACTTCCCGTGCTGCTTCTAGGTTAATTTTAAGAGAATTTTCCTCATGCCCTTTTTTACCTACGAACCGACCACTATTCACATCCACAACAACCATGGCTTCTGTTTTTTCAATAATCAGATATGCACCGCTCTTCAGCCAAACTTTTGGTCGTAACAACTTGGCAATATCATCTTCGATACCCATGCCTTCAAATATTGGAGTTTTCAGTTTGTAATAGTCTAATCTGGATGCCATGTTAGGAGACACTTCCTCCAGGTAAGTTTGTGTCTTGCGATACAATTTTTTTGAATCGATGACTATTTTTTCCACATCTGAACTGAACAAATCACGGATTACGCTGGAAGCGGTTTCTAGGTCTTCATAAACAATGCATGGTGCTTTTGCCCGTTTTGTTTTGTTTTCTAAAGTCCGCCATTTCTTTATTAATGTCTTATAATCATTGGTCAATTGTTCCTCAGATTTTCCTTCGGCTACAGTTCTAATAATCAATCCCATATTATTTTCTTTTAAAGAATTCGCGAATTTTTTCAACCGCCTCCGTTCATATTTATCCCACATCTTTTTTGAAATACCAATGTATTTCGCGTTGGGGACTAAGACTAATAATCGACCAGGTAATGCTACTTCGGTTGTAACCCTTGGTCCTTTACCCGCAAATGGTTCTTTTATCACCTGTACAAAAATTTCCTGTCCAGTTTGAAGATCTACTTTAATTGAACCATGATTTCGGTTATTTTTATTATGATGTTCATCGGAATCCGTTCCATCAAGGTATTTATTATTTTGGATTTCAGTAAATGGAAGGAACGCATTTATATCATATCCAATATCTACAAATGCTGCCTGCATTCCTGGTAGTACATTTTCAACTACTCCTCTATAAACATTTCCGACCATCCGATGTTTATCTTGTTTTTCTATATATACCTCTACCAATTGACCATCCTCAAGGATAGCAATACGGGTTTCACCCAAACTTTCATTGATATAGATTTCTTTTTTCATATTTTCACCTTTATCCATTTATTAGCGGCAGATAATAAATATCTGCACGGCCCAGTTAGCCCGTCTTCACAGGCGAACCAGCTATCTTTATTTTTAGGTGATGGGATTCTAGTAGAAAGGAACGGGTTTTTTCCCGCTGATAAAAACTTTGCTAAATATTTTTAATTATGTTAAAAATTCTTTTTTTTGGTTTAAAATCCACTAGGAACTATCACCAAGAGAAAAGGTACCTTATATTCTAACGCTCCGCAAGTGTTATTATTCTCAGCACTTATTTGTTTGAAAACTCACGATTATAGACTAATATTTAAAAGAATAATATTGAATAGTCGTGATTTGCACCATATTGCCGCGACAGAAAATAACGCTGCTAAAAAGGTTATAACCCCCGAATAGTAGCGGGGGTTTTTTATTATGAGTAAGATAAAAGACATTTTCAAAGATCGAATTCTGGTTCTCGATGGAGCAATGGGAACTATGGTTCAATCGTACAATCTAGTTGAAGAGGATTTCCGAGTAGATCGGTTTAAAGATATCACTAGCGACCTTAAAGGTAACAACGATCTGCTCTGCCTTACACGTCCTGATATAGTAGGTGAGATCCATAAGGCATATTTCAATGCTGGGGCAGACATTGTGGAAACAAATACTTTTAATGCCAATGCCATTTCTCAAAAGGATTATGGTACAGAAAAATTGGCCTATGAAATCAATCTGGAAGCAGCCAAGATCGCTAAATCAACTGCAGCATTATTTTCTGATAAACCTAGGTTTGTAGCCGGCGCAATGGGACCCACAAATCGAACCGCTTCATTGAGCCCCAGCGTTAATGATCCAGGTTTCCGGAATATAAATTTTGATGAGCTCAAAGATGCCTATTACGAACAGGCGAGTGGGCTTTTGGCAGGAGGCGTGGACCTTTTCCTGATAGAAACGGTTTTTGATACCCTGAATTGCAAATCCGCCTTGTATGCCGTTCATGAATTACTGGAAAAACAAAGCAAGGATATACCAATCCTCGTATCGGGGACCATAACTGATGCCAGCGGCCGGACTCTTTCCGGACAGACAGTTGAGGCTTTTTGGTATTCTATTCGCCACGGAAATCTAACTGCGGTAGGACTCAATTGCGCATTAGGCGCAGAACAGATCCGCCCCTGGTTGGACGAACTTTCCGCTACCGCAGACACCTATGCTTTTGTCTACCCTAACGCAGGTTTGCCAAATGAATTTGGGGAATATGATGAAACGCCTGAGACTATGGCAGTTGTTATTAAAGAATTTGCTGAGAGTGGACTAGTAAATCTTGTGGGTGGTTGTTGTGGTACCACGCCGGATCATATCAAAGCCATTTCTGAAGCAGTAGAGGGCGTAAAGCCAAGAAAAATCCCGAAATTAGATTCCTTGACCAAATTAAGTGGCCTAGAACCGATTACCATAAGGCCCGACAGCAATTTCGTAAATGTGGGCGAGCGGACTAACGTTACCGGTTCAGCCCGCTTCCAACGCTTTATTAAGGAAGATAATTACGAGGAAGCCCTAGCGGTGGCCAAGCAACAGATCGAGAACGGGGCCCAGATAATTGATGTAAATATGGACGAAGGATTACTTGATTCGGAAACAGCCATGGAAACCTTTTTACGGATGATCGCTTCCGAACCAGATATTGCAAAAGTGCCTGTCATGATAGACTCATCAAAATGGTCAGTCCTTGAAAAAGGGTTAAAGAATCTGCAGGGGAAGGGCATCGTTAATTCCATTTCCATGAAAGAAGGGGTTGAAGAATTCAAAAGACAAGCCAACGTGATCAAAAAATATGGTGCGGCAGTAATTGTAATGGCTTTCGATGAGACCGGTCAAGCCGATACATACGACCGGAAAGTGAATATCTGCACTCGAGCCTACAATATTCTAACAAAGGAGATAGGATTTCCACCAGAAGACATAATTTTTGACCCCAATATTTTTGCTGTCGCTACGGGCATTGAAGAACACAATGAATATGCCAAAGCGTTCATAGACGCAACCAAAACCATTAAAAAGACCCTGCCCAGCGTGCACATTAGCGGCGGCGTGTCTAACCTTTCTTTTTCCTTCCGGGGGAATGATGGTGTGCGGGAAGCTATGAATTCTGCTTTTCTTTACCATGCAGTACAAGCAGGGATGGATATGGGTATCGTCAATGCGGGTCAGCTGGCGGTGTATGATGATATTGATCAAGATTTAAGGGAACGAGTAGAAGATGTGCTCTTCAATCGAAGGGAAGATGCCACTGAACGGCTGGTGGATATAGCCGAAAAGTATAGAGGCGTCAAAAAATCTCAGGAAAAAGATTTATCTTGGCGGGAAAAATCCGTGGCGAAGCGTTTGAGTTATGCCTTAGTTGAAGGGGTTGTCGATTTTATCAAAGATGACACGGAAGAGGCCCGCCAGCAGTTCGACAGACCGATTGAGGTCATCGAGGGTCCACTAATGGATGGGATGAATGTGGTGGGAGACCTTTTTGGCGCAGGGAAAATGTTCCTACCTCAGGTAGTGAAATCTGCTCGCGTTATGAAGAAGGCTGTGTCCTATTTGTTGCCTTACATCGAAAAGGAAAAAGATGAAATTGGTGTCACGAGTAAATCTAATGGAAAAATTGTTGTGGCAACGGTAAAGGGCGATGTACATGATATTGGTAAGAATATTGTAGGTGTAGTGTTGGGCTGCAATGGATATGATGTTATTGACTTGGGGGTGATGGTAACATCAGACAAGATTTTGTCCACCGCTCGTGATGAGGGAGCGGATATCATTGGCCTTTCAGGATTGATTACTCCCAGCCTCGACGAGATGGTCCACGTAGCCGCTGAAATGGAGCGCCTTGAATTTAACACCCCTTTACTTATTGGTGGGGCCACTACAAGTCGGAAGCATACTGCTGTAAAGATCGAAAATAATTACTCTGGGCCTACGGTTCATGTGATCGATGCATCCCGAGCCGTTGGTGTAGTGGGCAAGCTCATGAATAAAAATGAAAAGCCAGATTTTGTAGCAACAGTTCGAGATGATTTTAAACAGATACGTGTTGCTAGGGCTAAAAAGACCCCAATCAAGACCTTGTCAATGGAAGCAGCGCGAAATCGGAAGTTAAAAGTGGATTGGAGCAATTACCTAATACCAGAACCAAACTTCCTGGGGGAAAAAGTATTTGAGAATTATCCATTGGATGAACTAGTGGATTATATTGACTGGTCACCTTTTTTTCATGCTTGGGAGTTAAAAGGTGTCTATCCCAAAATACTATCCAATAAAAATTACGGGGATGAAGCCCAAAAACTATTTGATGATGGACAAGTATTGTTGCAGCGGATAGTATCAGAAAAATTATTGACAGCCAAGGCAATCATCAGTATTCATAATGCACATGCAGAAAATGAAACAGTTATTTTAGAAGGCGTTGAATTCAATTTTCCCCGACAGCAGGTGGACAAGGGCGCAGATCAGCCCAATTACAGTCTAGCGGACTTTATTGCGCCAAAAGATGATTTCCTCGGAATGTTTGCAGTTACTACCGGACATGGTTTAGAAGTATTAGTGAAAGAATTTGAAGACAAAAATGATGATTATAATGCCATCATGATAAAGGTGTTAGCGGACCGTATGGTGGAAGCCTTAGCGGAAAGAATGCACGAACGGGTACGGAAGGAATTTTGGGGGTATGCAGCTGATGAACAAATTAACACTGAAAGTTTAATTAGAGAAAAATATGTGGGTATCCGCCCAGCACCAGGTTATCCAGCTTGCCCTAGCCACGAAGAAAAAGATAAGATTTGGTCGTTGCTTGAGGTGGAAAAGAATACGGGAATTATCTTAACAGAAACCCGGGCTATGTATCCGGCCGCTTCCATATGTGGGTGGTATTTCTCCCATCCGGAATCACGCTATTTTTCTGTGAGTAACATTGGTTTATAAAGAAGACGACACCCAATTTTGGGAAGACATTTATTTAGACGATGATGCGGGTTGGGATCTAGGTGGGGTCACACCTGTTTTTGATAATATTGCTGATCAGCTAAACCGGGGCAAGGTATGTATTGTAGGTTGCGGAAATGGTTATGATGCGGTCATGTTTGCTCAAAAGGGATTCGAGGTTACAGCAGTTGATTTTGCGCCATCAGCAGTAATAGCGTTGGAAACAATGTCCAATAAAGAAAATGTGAATATCCAGATACTTCAGTCCGATATTTTTGCCCTGACACCCGAATATGACAGTGTTTTTGACTATGTTATTGAGCAAACTTGTTTTTGTGCCGTGAACCCCCAGCGCCGACAAGAATACGAAAGGTTAGTATATAAAATTTTAAAACCGGGCGGAAAATTGATTGGTCTCTGGTTCCCTCTGGATAAAACGATAGAAGATGGAGGCCCACCATGGGGGATAACAATTGATGAAGTAAAATCCATTTTCAAAAATGGTTGGATTATTGAAAGGGAAGAATTTCCAGAAATATCCATTCAACCAAGAAAGAATCGTGAAAAACTTATTATATTTGGAAAACAATGATTGATCATTCCACATTTGATTTTCTCGGGGATCTAAAAAAGAATAATCGCCGGGACTGGCATAATGCCAAAAAAGGATTGTTTAAGGATTCTCAAAATAATTTTATCGATTTTATTGCCATGATATGATTTCGAATTACAGAATTCAACCCCTATATGATTGCGGTCAGGCCAAAAGACTGCTTGGCTCGTATTTATAAACTTAACTTTATCGCATGCGTTCTGTTTTAAATATAGCGAAAGAAGCTGCAATTGAAGCGGGCGGTATTATTCTTAATTATTATAAAGCCGATTACGAAATACAAGAAAAGGGGTACCACAATCCTGTAACTACTGCAGATCGCGAGGCTGATACCAAGTTAAAAGAAATTTTACTGGAAGAAAGACCTAATTACGGCTGGCTTTCTGAAGAAACAGTGGATTCGCTTGACCGATTGGGAAAAGAGAGGGTTTGGGTTGTAGATCCTTTGGACGGGACGAAAGAATTTATTGAAGGTGTGCCCAACTTTGTCATAAGTGTAGCTTTGGTCGAAAATGGAACATCGATCTTAGGTGTTTTATTAAACCCGGTGACAAATGAGATTTTTACTGCAGCTCAAGGTGAGGGTGCACAATTAAATGGTAAAACCATTAATTGTGCGGCAAAAGACAATGTGAAAGATATGGTGATTCTGAACAGTCGATCAGAAACCCGCGGGGGACTTTGGGAACAGTATGCAGGTACATTTCGTGAACTGAGAGCGATCGGTTCGGTGGCCTACAAGCTGGGTCTGACCGCAGCCGGACAGGCAGATATTTTTGCATCCCTGCGCCCAAAGAATGAATGGGATATTTGTGCAGGGACGTGCATCATCCAGGAAGCGGGTGGAAAAGTTATTGACCTGAACGGCAATAATATTAGTTTTAATCAAGAAAAGACATTAATAGAGCCAGGTTTGATTGCCGGGGAAATCCAAGCTGTGGACAAAACGTATAAAGTGTTTAGCGCAAATAAATAAGATGAAAGAAATACCAAAAGATGCAGTTAGGTGTTTAGATAAAGGTTTTGTCCGGTTGGTAGATTCTATGGGCGGGGATGATGCTATTGTGCAGGCTGCTCGGGTAAGTTACGGAAAGGGCACTAGCAAAGTTAGTCAGGACCGAGGCCTCATTCGCTACTTGATGCGCCACCGCCACACCACGCCATTTGAAATGGTGGAATTCAAGTTCCACTGCAAGATACCCATTTTTGTGGCCCGACAATGGGTTCGGCACCGTACCGCCAACATTAATGAATATTCATTACGCTACTCGGAAGCCCGAGACGAGTTTTATTATCCCGAGCCCAAACAAATTCAATTCCAAAGCACCCTCAATAAACAGGGTCGTTCGGGTAATGTGCCCAAGCAACTCACTGATAAGGTCCTAAAATATTTCAAGGAAATATCCGAGCGCAGTTTTGATATGTATAAAGAACTGAACGAAGCTGGCTTGGCGCGGGAACTGATCCGAGCCATCCTACCGGTAAATCTTTACACAGAATGGTATTGGAAGAATGACCTGCACAACCTGTTGCATTTTATTGGTCTACGCTCTGATAGCCATGCCCAGTATGAAATCCGAGTCTACTCTGATGCCATGGCGGATGCAGTAAAAAAAGTGGCTCCATTTGCCTGGGAAGCTTACCAGGACTATGTGATTAGCGGTTTGCGTTTTTCCCGGATTGAACAAGGTTTACTGGAACAACGTCTTCCTGATAGAGTTATAGATGATATTCTTGAAGACATTGCTTACCAGATCACTGCAACCCTGCACAATAATAAACCAAGGGAAGCTGAGGACCTGTTTATCCTTTATCAAAAACAGGGCGGGATAGATTCTTTAGATGACTTTGAACTGAAGTGGTCTTCAGGAGAGATTGAAATTGGCAACGTACGCGAGTTACGGGAATTCAAGACAAAGCTGAAACGGCTGAATAAATAGTTTCAAAAGCTTTAACCCTAAACCGGAAATGGCTGTTAACAAATCATCTAATCATTACCGGGAATGAAGTGTATTCATTCGCTTACCACGGGGTAATTTGAATATTCTAATGGAAAATGTCTTTATTTAACCGAGCCGAAATAATAGATCAGAATTTCACATACTTTGTGAAATCAGGTAACCTCCCTCAAGCCAAAATCGATATCCCACTTTCAGATACAAACATAAAACCATCGGATTTGGTTTCATTATTTGAATCCCAGGTTTTGAGCCGGCACATGGACTTGAAAGCAAGGCTTATGAAAGACGAGGGGAAGTGTTATTACACCATTGGAAGTTCCGGCCATGAAGGCAATGCTGTCTTTGGAAAGATATTCCCTTACACAGATATGGCGTTTCTGCATTATCGCAGCGGTGCATTATTTATTGAGCGCTCAAGGCAGACACCAGGATCCACACCTCTGTACGATCTCGCGCTTTCTCTTACTGCATCTGCAGAGGATCCTATTAGTGGAGGTAGACATAAGGTATTTGGTAGTAAAAAACTGAATATACCGCCACAAACTAGCACAATTTCCAGTCACATTCCTAAAGCTGTCGGTGTAGCGCTTTCCATAGACCGAGCGCGTGATCTTGATATTCAGGAAAGGGAATTGAAAAATGATAGCGTTGTTCTCTGCAGTTTTGGTGATGCGGGTGTAAATCATTCCACTGCTCTAGGAGGGTTCAATACGGCTGGCTGGGTAACACACCAGGGTGGACATGTTCCCATTGTATTTATTTGCGAAGATAATGGTATTGGTATTTCGGTGCCTACACCTGAGAATTGGATCGAAAATTCTTTCTCGAACCGCCCCGGTTATAAGTATATCCCCTGTGATGGATTAAACATAATCGAACTGATTGAAAAATCAAAAGAAGCAGAATCGTATTGCCGAAATCACCGATCACCTGTTTTTTTCCATATGAAAACTATTCGGCTAATGGGTCATGCCGGTTCAGATATAGAATCTGGGTACCATAAACAAGAAACCATTGAAAAGACAGAATTGAACGATCCTCTACTTCACTCATCCCGGATTCTGATTCAAAACAAATGTTTATCAGCAGATGATATATTGAATCTATATGAATCTGCGAGACAAACCATAAATCATGTATGTGAATCAGCAGCCAAAAGACCGAAAATAAACACTGCGGAAAATGTGATGGAATCAATCACAGCAAATACGTTCAATCGAACAGTTCCAACTATACCAAGTCAAAAAGATCGGGAAGCCATTTTTGGGAAAAATTCTGCGCGATTGAGCCAACCTCGGCATATGGCAAAATTAATTAATTATGGTCTATCAGATATTATGCTTCGTTATCCCAATACACTGGTATTTGGTGAAGACGTGGCCCAAAAGGGCGGTGTGTACAATGTAACAGCTGACCTTTACAATCAATTTGGAATTCGCCGTGTTTTTAATAGTCCACTAGATGAAACCTCTATCATTGGCTCTGCAATAGGTTTTGCCCATAATGGATTTGTCCCTATTCCAGAGATTCAATTTTTAGCTTATTTCCACAATGCTGAAGATCAGTTACGTGGAGAAGCGTCCACTTTGCCTTTTTTCAGTGAAGGACAATTTATGAATCCAATGGTATTAAGAGTGCCAGGGCTGGCGTATCAGAAAGGTTTTGGCGGCCATTTTCATAATGATAATTCTCTGGCAGTTTTTCGAGATATTCCCGGCGTGATTCTGGCATGTCCGTCCAATGGCCCTGATGCTGTTAAGATGCTAAGGACTGCCGTACGGGAAGCATATGAAAACGGCAGGATCACTGTTTTTGTTGAACCAATTGCATTATATATGATAAGGGACCTTCATAAACCCAAAGATGGATTATGGAATTTTGAATACCCTGACCCCAAAGAAGAACTAGCTATTGGTGAATTTACCGAGTACGGGAGAGGAAAGGCACTGACCATAATCACTTATGGAAATGGATTGTATTTATCTCTGCAGGCACAGAAAGAAATTGAAAAGAAGCTGAATAAAAAGATAAAAGTGATTGATTTAAAATGGCTATCTGATATTAATCTTCAAAATCTTCTGAAAGCAATCGGCACATGCGCGAAAGTGCTAATTGTAGATGAATGTAGGAAAAAAGGTTGTCATGGAGAAGGGCTTATTGCCGACATGGCCAGTGTATCCAATAAGAGATTAACTATCAAATTGCACGCTGCAGAGGACAGTTTTATTCCGCTGGGCGAAGCGGCAACAGTTACCTTGCCTAGCAAGGAAAGTATCATCAAATACGCTTTGGAACTTGTTAATGGGTAAAAAACGAATTGTTGTCATTTGTCCCGGGCGAGGAAGTTATACTCGGGAAACATCCGGATATCTAAAGAACTATGGTACACCGGCAAAGGATCAGATTAACTTTATGGATGAAAAGCGAAACACGGTTGGTTTGCCAACAATTTCTGAATTGGATTCTCAATCCTTTAAAACCAAGATACATATGAAAGGTGAGCATGCTTCGACCCTAATCTATGCTTGTAGCTTGGCTGATTTTGTATCAATTGATCAATCTAAATTTGAAATCGTTGCTATAACCGGAAATTCAATGGGCTGGTACCTTGCATTGGCATTTGGTGGTGCTCTAAAGCATGAAAAAGCCTATTCCCTGATTGATACCATGGGATCGATGATGAAGGATACTATTATTGGTGGACAGATCATTTACCCAATTACCAATGATAACTGGCGGGTGGATGAGGCAACAAAAGAAAATATCATAAATAAGGTGGAAAAAGCAGGAGCATATATATCCATTTACCTTGGGGGATATCTTGTTATTGGCGGCGCGCAAAAGGCGCTAGATAAGCTGTTAAAATCACTTCCTCAAAAAGATAACTATCCGTTTCAATTACCTTACCATGCAGCTTACCATACTGCACTTCTGGAATCTGTATCTGAAAAAGCATTTACCATGCTTCCCGAGAAAATATTTCAAAAACCGATTATTCCGCTTGTAGATGGTCGGGGGTATATTTGGTCTCCATGGGCAACGGATTCAAACGATCTTTGGAATTATACGCTTGGTCATCAGGTTTGTAAAACGTATGACTTTACTATGGCCATTAACGTGGCGATAAAAGAATTTTGTCCGGATAAATTGGTTTTACTTGGCCCTGGGAATACATTAGGTGGGCCCATTGGACAAATTATTACTGGACAAAATTGGCAGGATATTTCCTGTAAGAAAGACTTCACTAATCGGCAAAAGACAGACCCATTTCTTATTTCATTGGGTATTCCTGGCCAGCGTAATTTAATTTGTCATAGTTATGAAAAACAGACTGCATCGACGTAATTTCTAGAAATAAAAAGCTGTAGAAATGAAAAAATTTGGACCTGACTATTACAATATTTCTGATGACCTTACTGAAGAAGAATTGCTTATTCAGCAAACTGCTCATGAATTTGTGCAAAACGAATTTATACCGGTAATCAATGAGCATTTCGAGCAAGGCACATTTCCAATGGAACTTGTCTCGAAAATTGGCGATCTTGGTTTTTTGGGATCTGCTCTTCCGATTGAATCTGGTGGTTCGGGAGTAAGTAATGTGGCCTATGGGTTGATCCTACATGAATTAGAGCGGGGAGATTCAGGCCTTCGATCTTTTGCTAGTGTGCAAGGATCATTAGTTATGTACCCTATCCATGCTTTTGGGTCAATTGAACAAAAGGAAAAATGGCTACCAGGTTTAGGCAAAGGTGAATTGATCGGCTGTTTTGGCTTAACTGAACCTAATTATGGTTCCCATGCAGGAGGCATGGCCACCACAGCCAAAAGAAACGGAGATGGTTGGGTTATTAATGGATCAAAAATGTGGATCACCAATGGCAGTATTGCAGACGTGGCTGTAGTCTGGGCTAAGGATGATGATGATGTTGTTCGTGGTTTTCTGTTAGAAAAAGGTATGGATGGATACAGTAGTAATGATATTCATGGTAAGTTGAGTTTACGTGCTTCTATCACTTCTGAGTTAGCAATGGTTAATGTTCATGTTCCAGATTCTGCGCGGTTACCAGGAGTGGAAGGCATGAAAGGGCCTTTGTCCTGTCTGACTCAGGCTCGATATGGTATTGCGTGGGGGATGACAGGCTGCGCGACTGATTGTTACCAGACTGCTCTGAATTATGCCAAGGAACGAAAACAGTTCTCTAAGCCTATTGCGGGATACCAGCTGACTCAAGCCAAATTTACAGAAATGCTGACTAGGATTACGGAAGCGCAATTGATGGTATTACGTTTAGGTCGCATGAAAGATGCCGGTACGATGAATTTTCAACAGGTTTCAATGGCTAAGCGGAATAATTGTGTCATGGCCAGAGATATTGCCAAAACGGCTCGAGAAATTCTTGGGGCTAATGGTGTTACACTTGATTATTCACCGATTCGGCACATGGCAAATATTGAATCTGTATTTACTTATGAGGGTACCCACGAAATGCATACCCTAATTATTGGTGAAGATATTACGGGAATTTCTGCTTTTGAATAATTTTTTGATTAATCATGAAGCGGCGTAGTTTTATAAAGACTAGTGCTGCCGGATTGGTGGCACCAACCGCATTAGTCAGTAATGATAGTAAACCGATAAAAAATAGAGTGCGAAAACCAATAGCGATATCTACCTGGAACCATGGTTTACCAGCGAATGATGCTGCAATGTCCATTTTAAGACAAAATGGTTCTGCACTAGACGCTGTTGAAGTAGGTGTACGTGTACCAGAGGCAGACCCGGAATCACAATCTGTAGGCTATGGAGGTCGTCCAGATAAAGATGGGCATGTTACGCTTGATGCCTGCATCATGGATTCATTTGGTAATGCAGGTGCGGTCGCCTTTTTGAGAGATATTAAACATCCTATTTCTGTTGCACGAAAAGTAATGGAACAAACAGATCACGTAATGCTCGTTGGTAAAGGAGCAAAAAAATTTGCGTTAGCTTATGGTTTTGAAGAAGAAAATCTTTTGACCAAAAAATCTCGTGATGAATGGTTACGTTGGAAAGAAGACCATAGTATTAAAGATTCATGGGGACCAAATGAAGAACATGATACAATTAGCACTCTTGCAATAGATAATAATGGTGATATGGCTGGTGCCTGTACTACCAGTGGTATGGCCTACAAAATTCATGGCCGAGTTGGAGACAGCCCATTAATTGGTGCTGGAATGTATGTGGATAATGATATTGGTGCCGTAGGTGCGACCGGTAAGGGTGAAGAAGTAATCAAAACCTGCGGCAGTTTCCTTGTGGTTGAACTTATGCGCCAAGGTTATTCAGCTATGGATGCCTGCCATGAAGCTGTACAAAGGATAATTCAAAAGCACACTGAAAAGGTAAAATTTCAAATTGCATACATTGCCCTGCGGAAAGATGGGGATATAGGCTATGCAGGTATCCAGGATGGATTCCAATACGCTCTGTTTAAAGATAACCAGAATAAATTATATGATGTAAAGGGGATAGGCTAATTGTGAATTCATTTTTCGAATTTATCACAAATAAGTATATACCCAAGTCAAGACAATCTACCAAGAAATACCGCACCCGGCTTGGGAAGTTTCAAGGATGGATTTCAGTAACAGTTAATAGCCTAATGTTCTTTGTTAAGCTCATAATTGGAGTTGTAATTGGATCCATTAGTGTAATTGCTGACGCAGTACACACATTATCTGATGTTATTTCTTCTGGTGTGGTAATCTGGGGGTTTAATGAATCTGAAAAACCTGCTGACAAAGAACATCCCTATGGTCATGGCCGCGCTGAATATGTAGCGACTTTAGTAATAGCTGTGTTATTGATAGTTGCGGGGATTGAATTTATCGAATCCTCTATTGATCGTATTTTACACCCCAGTGAAATAGAACCAGCTTGGTGGATGATTATTGCTATCATCTCAACAATATTTATAAAATTAATTATTGCAAATTATGCGGAATACTTATCCATGAAAATTGCATCAGGCACGTTACATGCTGATGCCTGGCACCACCGTATAGATGCCATATCGTCATTGCTTGTTGCTGTGGCGATGATAGCAGGGAAATTTGGGTATAGTCAAGTCGATGGCTGGGCTGGACTAGGGGTAGCACTATTCATTATTTGGTCCGGGTTCGGCATAGCCAAGTCTGCAGTTGATGACCTGATAGGTAAGCCGCCTACCTCGGAAGAAATAGAAGATATTCGACAATTAGCGCGGGCAGTGGATGGTGTCATTGATGTTCACGATATTGCCATCCATAGTTATGGTAAGGATAAGTTTGCAAGTATCCATATTGAAATTGATGCAGATGAAAAACC
>ENA-UPTF01001066-UPTF01001066.1-marine-metagenome-genome-assembly--contig:-NODE-1066-length-17879-cov-6.875520_pt1 | contig 17879 bp, 16 predicted proteins | sample MGYA00238166_ERZ767019 | MGnify/ENA primary metagenome ERZ767019 (study PRJEB28930, sample SAMN06266391) | marine metagenome | isolation source: Sea water from 250 m depth | place: Atlantic Ocean...
AAGGTTGTAACAGTTCCAAGTGAGATAGATAAACAGGTAGCAATTGACGCTTTGAAAGCCATGAATGTTAAGATTGATACGTTAACAAAAGAACAGATCAAATACATGAGTAGTTGGTAAAACTTCTTAACTAAACTTTACAAAACCTATATCAAATGAAATCAAAAGCAATCATCACAAGTGCTCTACCATACGCGAATGGAGAAATCCATCTTGGACATGTCGCATCTACATATTTACCAGCTGATGTAACTACAAGATTTCTAAAACAGAAGGGTGTGGAGGCATATTACATTTGTGCATCTGATGACTTTGGAACACCTATACTAATACAATCAGAGAAAGAAGGGAAAACACCTGAAGAGTATGTGAAATATTGGAACAAGCGTGACGCTGAAGATTTTGCGGCATTTAATATAGAATTTGATTTCTTTTACAGAACAAGTTCTTCTGAAAACAAGGAGTTTGTTCAATATGTATTCAAGAAACTTGAAAACGCCGGATATATTTATGAAAATGACATAATCCAGTTTTACTGTAATAATGATAAGAAATTTTTGCCTGATAGATATGTAATTGGTACATGTCCATACTGTAAGTCAGAAGAACAATATTCTGATTTATGTGAAAAATGTGGTCGTGTTCCAGAAGAAATTGAAAATCCACATTGTTCAATTTGCGGGCAACCACCAGTTAAGGAAAAAACAACTCATTATTTTTTCAAACTGAAAAATTTTTCAGAAAAATTATCACAATATCTTGAGGATAATCAAAACCTACAAAAAGATGTCAAAAAATATGTACAGAATTGGATCAAGGAAGGACTAACTGATTGGGATATTACTCGTGATATATCTTGGGGAATTCCTGTTCCTATTGATAGTGTGAATGATAAGGTGTTTTACGGTTGGTTTGATAACCATCTCGCATACATTTCATCGGCTGTAAAATTTCTTAATGATAGTGGTAAGGATGGGAAAAAATTTTGGAATGAATCTGACATTTATCATTTTATTGGAAAGGATATAGTTTATCATCACTATTTATTTTTGCCAGCAATGCGTTTGGGAATTGAGGAGGAATACAAACTTCCTGATTATATTCCAACAAGGGGACATCTTACATTACAGTCAAAAAAAATCTCAAAAAGTAGAAATTGGTATATAGGCTTGAAAGATTTCTTACAGATATTTCCAGCTGACTATCTCAGATTTTATCTTGTATCCATAAATCCATACTCTCAAGATGATCTCAATTTTGATTGGAATGAGTTTGCAACCAAGATAAACTCTGAATTGATAGGCAATTTTGGGAATTTGGTGAATCGCGTACTAGGATTTACTGTAAAATCATTTGATGGTGTTATTCCAGAACCAGAAGAATTTGATGACGCAGATAAAGAATCAGAGAAATTAATCAAAGAATTTGTTACAGAGATTGGTACATTAATGGAACAAAACCATCTTGATAGAGCATTAAAAAAAATATTACAGTTTTCAGCTCATTTTAACCAATATTTCCAACATAAAGAACCATGGAAGAATAATTCCGGTACAAATTCATGCATATATCTATCCGTTAATGCTGTTCGAAGTTTGGCAATAGCCATCTATCCATTTTTACCAGAATCATCACAAAAAATTTGGATACAGTTGGGTATGCATGATAATATTTCGACACAAGGTTTTGATGAAATATCAAACATATCGATAAAGCAGGGTCACAAGCTTGGTAAAATATTTCCACTCTTTCAAAAAATAGAAGAATCTGTGATAAAGGAACAAAGTGCCAAGCTTGGAGATAGCATGTAAATTGAAAAAGATTTTTCCACGTATATCTACAAGGGGTTTTTATGATTTGGATTCTGGTGCTACACTACAACATGAGCCATATCATTTGTATCCAAAACGAATGTTTGATGCATTAGTTGGAACAAAAGAAATAACTATTATGATTCATGGCTTGCGAAATAATGCAACAGGCGCACTCACAAAGTTTATCACAGCGAGAAGGAGGTTATCTGCTCTTGGCTACAAACATCCTGTTATAGGATATAGTTATGATTCAAACACCGTTGGCGCACAATACATTTCATACGCACTTCATGCTTTGCATACAGGTGTGATAATAGCCAACAAAAATGGAAGAAATTTGGCTAAATTTATTGATGATTTTAAACATAAAAGTCCAGAAACAAAAATCAGACTCATAGGACATTCTCTTGGGGCACATGTGATTATGAGTACGATAAAAAATCTTGCAAGAAATGCAAAAAATAAAGGAATTATAGAAGCAGTTTATTTTTTTGGGGGGTCTATACCCAGTAATTCATTAAATATGAAAAATGGCTCTATATCCCAAAAAGTCGTCGCAAGAAAAATTAGAAATTATTATAGTCCACATGATGATGTTCTACGTTTAGCTGATTATTGGAATTGGGTTGATAGACCAATTGGGTATAGAGGGGCTGATGGAAAAACAGTACCAAAATACTCTCAAACCATGGTAAAACCAAAAAATCATCGATTTGCTAGTTATGCATCTGTACTTAGGGCTTTTCCATGAGATCAGTGAATTTTGTTGTTCTTGGTGAACAAACAATAGCAAATGATTTTGGGAAAAAAGGTACGGTGACAGATCTTACAGTTTATGATAGAAAAGAATCAGACATAATTAGAACATGGGTAGTACCCAACGGATTTCCAGAAAAAATACAACCACTACTACAGGCGATAAATATTGCAGAGTATGTAATTTTTTATGTTGCATCGCTTGACAGATACACTGGAGAACAAATCATTGCACTCGATATGCTAAATAAAAAAAATGGAATACTAAGCCATTCCTACGAGGTTGATGAAAATCGTCTTCATAGCATGATAAAAGGAACTGTGTTACAGAATTACAGGAAGATAGATTCACCGAACATCAAGGAAGAATTGATAAAACTTCCACCTGTTTCAAATGATGGTCCTGCACAAATTGTGATTGATCATTCTTTTGATGTAAAGGGTGTTGGCACAGTAGTTTTGGGTAAAGTGTTACAGGGAACAATAAATCAATATGATAATCTTAAACATCTTCCATCTGGCACTGACGTGATGTTGAAATCAATCCAAATGCATGATGATGACGTGAAGCAGGCAGTTTGTCCAGCGAGGGTTGGCCTATCATTAAAAGGAATCAAACCAGACGAAGTTGGAAGGGGAGATATAATCACTTCTGATGAATCATTTGAAATAAAACATGAACTTGAAATTGATTTTAAACAGTCACCATTCTATAAAGGTGAGATTTCTGAAAATCAAATGTGTCTTGTAAATATTGGATTACAAGTAAAAGCTGCAAAATTTTCCTCAATATCTCCTGCCAAACTAATATTGGATAAACCAGTTGTTTGCAGAAAAAATGAGATTTGTCTTTTGATCAAGCCGGAATCTACCTCAGTACGTGTAATTGGTAGTGGTAAAATCAATTAACTTCAAATGTAGATAAAATAACCATTATTTGTGAAATCTGCACGTGCATGCCCAATTTGTACAAACTGTGGTTCAAAAAAGTTTGAACGTATTGATGCTGATGGTGTTATGGTTAGATGTATCAAGTGTAATAGGGAGATTAAGATATAGATTATATGTGTAGAATTCAGTATTTTTGCCATGGCAACGACTTGGAAAGATTCTGATATTAGCCTAGATTCAATCAAAGAACAAATAATCGCAATTATTGGGTATGGAATTCAAGGGGATGCACAGGCTAACAATCTAAAGGATTCTGGTCTCAAAGTCATAGTAGGTCTAAAGGAGGGTGGTTCTAGCTGGAATAAGGCAAAGAATGATGGGCATGAAGTGATGTCCGTTGCAGATGCTTGTAAAAAGGCTGACATCATACACATCTTAATTCCAGACATGGTTCAATCCAAGGTCTACCAGAATGAGATAGAACCAAATCTTTCTGAAGGAAATGCACTAGCATTTTCGCATGCAGCTGCAATTTATTGGGGATGGATAAAAGCACCTGACAATGTTGATATTATCATGATTGCACCAAAGGGTCCAGGCTCTAAGGTAAGAGAGACATATCTTGATAATTTTGGAACACCATCAATTGTTGCAGTAGAACAGGATAAGACTGGAACTGCGTGGGACAGAACACTTGGAATTGCTAAGGGAATTGGAAGTGCACGCGCAGGTTTAATCAAAACTACATTCAAAGAAGAAGTGGAAACCGATTGGTTTGGTGAACAAGCTGATCTTTGTGGTGGTTCTGCATCTATGGTTGTAAATGCATTTGAAACATTGGTTGAAGCAGGATATCAACCAGAGATTGCATACTTTGAAGTTTTACATGAATTGAAACTCATTGTTGATATGATTCAGAAATATGGAATCAATGGTATGTGGAGACGTGTAAGTGAAACCGCTAGATATGGAGGTCTAACACGTGGTCCGATGGTAATGAACAATCAGACAAAAGAGCAAATGAAAAATGTTCTACAACAAATACAGGATGGAACATTCAACAAGGAATGGTTAGACGAATATGAAAAAAATGGCAAAGATGCATTTGATAAATATATGAAACAATTAGATTCACATCAAATCGAACAAGTAGGTAAGCAGATGCGGAAAATGATGTGGCCTGATTCTACTGAATGATTATAATTTTCTTAGTTTAGAAACACCATTTTTGATATGATTTATTATATCATCAAGTGATGTTCCAGGTCCAAAGTTTCCACTAACACCAGATTTTTCAAGATCTTTCTTATCTTCCTCTGGAATTGTTCCACCACCTACAACAAGTACATCTTTAATTCCTTTTTTCTTTAACACCTTGACAACTTTAGGAAACAATGTCCCATGCGCCCCATTCAACAAACTCAATGCAACTGCATCAACATCCTCATCTTCTGCAATCTGTGCTATTCTATCGGGTGTAGCAAATAAACCAGAATAAATTACTTCCATTCCAGCATCTCTAAATCCACGGCATAAAACTAATGCACCTCTATCATGACCATCTAAACCTAGTTTTGCAACAAGGATCTTTATTTTACGAGATGCTGTTTTTTGTTTCATATTATGTATTCACATATTTCCCTTAAAATCTTTTAATTTTTTTTTTCCTTAATCTCCAAATTCTATAGAGTACAAACATGCCTATAACCGCCATTATTCCAAATATTATTGGGCTGAATGAATGATCATTAAGAATACATGATATCACTTCATCATTAAAACTGTAATAATCAAGTAATATTTCATCAGTCTCGATATCAAGATTTCTTTCTCTCAAATATTGTATCCTTTCAAGAATTTGACCTTGTATAGATTCAAGCTCGTTTCTGTCATTAGCACTGCATTCATACATGAATAATATTAGATTACATAGAAAATAGACTTTTCATAATTATGAATTTTGTATGTTATGGCGTAATAGTTACTTCACCGAAAAATTGTGTCAAGCCTAGGAACATTCCAATCACTGATATTATAACTATTACAATACCAGTTACCACCTTATCGTTCAATGAATGATAAAAAATTTATGCAGTTATAAACATAAGTAATAACTATTGACATAAATTTAGATAATGATTCTTAACATTCATGAATATGGCAAACATTACTCCAATTAATTATGAGATAGAGTTTGAACCATTATTTCATAATTTTACGTTTAATGGTACAGAAATCATCACTCTCGATATTTCAAAACCCACAAATTTAATTTTGTTAGACGCAGCGGAGCTGAAAATAAAGAAATCCCATATAATACAGGGTAGAAAAACCATCACTGCAACTACATCACTGAATAAGAAAAATGAAAAACTGACAATAAAACTTGCCAAAAAAATTAAGGGAAAGGTAAAATTATGTATTGAATTTACTGGGACTTTAAATGACAGACTTTTGGGATTTTACAAAAGCCAGTATAAAGATCAAAATGGAAAAACAAAATATCTAGCAACAACACAGTTTGAGGCTGCTGATGCTAGAAGAGCATTTCCATGTTGGGATGAACCAGCTGTTAAAGCTACTTTTGATGTTTCATTATTAGTGGATAAACATCTTGATGCAATTTCAAATATGCCTGTATCATCTAAGAAAACTGTTGACTCTAAATTTTTGTACGAGTTTCAGCGAACCCCAATAATGTCTACATACCTTCTCTATCTTGGAGTGGGTGAGTTCGAGTATTTGCATGGAAAATTGCGTGATATAAAACTACGAATTGTTACCACAAAGGGTAATAAGAATAAAGGAAAACTTTCATTACAATTCACAAAACAATTCCTTGCTGAATATGAAAAATATTTTGGAATAAAATACCCACTTCCCAAACTTGACATGATTGCAATTCCTGATTTTGCTGCAGGTGCAATGGAAAATTGGGGTGCAATTACATTTAGAGAGGCGATTTTACTTTACGATCCAAAGACATCCTCAACTAAGACAAAGCAGTACATTGCAGAAGTGATATCACATGAATTAGCACATCAATGGTTTGGTAATCTTGTCACAATGAAATGGTGGAATGACCTTTGGCTGAATGAGAGTTTTGCAACATTTATGGCAACAAAGATTGTTGATAAATTTTATCCAGAATGGGATCTTTGGAACCAATTTTTGGATGATGCTATGTTACAAGCTATGAGTCTGGACGCATTGAAGAATTCTCATCCAATTAATGTAGACGTAAAGCATCCTGCACAAATTAGAGAGATCTTTGATGTAATTAGCTATGATAAGGGTGGCTGTGTTTTACGTATGCTTGAAAACTATGTCGGTGTGGAAAACTTTCGAAAAGGGCTTAAACATTATCTAACAAAATATAGATATTCAAATGCAGAAGGGCAAGATTTATGGAATTCGATTGGAAGTGTTGCACACAAACCTGTTAAACCAATGATGAAAACATGGATAGACATAGTTGGTTATCCTATTGTTACTGCTCAACGAGAAAATTCACATGTCATGTTATCACAAAAACGATTCTTAGCTGATGGTAGCAAATCCTCAAAAAGTGTATGGGAGATTCCTATAGTGATCGATGAAGGTAACAATCAAAACTCAATACTGTTAAAATCACGCAGTAGGAAAGTACCATTAAAAAATACTGATTCAAATTTCATAATTAATTCCGGTAGGTATGGATTTTACAGAGTAGAATATGACAAGGCGAGTCTGGAGAATCTGTCATTATTGGTAGATGAAAAAATACTGAACCATGTTGATCGATGGAGTTTACAAAATGATTTGTTTTCACAGTGTGTTATAGGTGACAAACAACTTCAAGAATATCTTGATTTTACTACATCATATCATGATGAAGATGATTACATTACTTTGCTGAATGTAGCACACCATCTTTACTATCTGTATAATCTTACAATTAATGAAAAATTCTCTGATGAAATTCGTGTTTATGCCTTACAATTTTTGGGGAGCATATTTGATCACCTTGGATGGGATTCTAAGAAGAATGAAAAACATACTGATTCATTACTACGCAGTTTTGTGATAACCGCACTCGGAAAATTAGGTGATAAAGAAGTACTCAATGAATCTAAAAAACGCTTTAATAAATTCATTAAAAATAAAAATTCGCTTGATGCTGATTTACAGGAACCGGTTTTTGTCTTGACGGCATGGCAGGGGGATCAGAAAACTCATAGTAAATTGACATCACTTTACAAGAAGGCTATTCTTCAGGAAGAAAAAATGCGATTTCTTACCGCACTATGCAGTTTCAAACAGAAGAATCTTCTTATAAAAACTCTAAATTTTTCTCTGACTTCAGATGTGCGTTCACAAAATATTCGTGTACCAATTATGAATATAGCAGCTAATATTTATGGAAAGGATATTCTCTGGCCATGGTTAAAAAAATATTGGAAAAATCTTGTGAAAAAATTTGGAGCAGGAAACCCATTAGCCAATAGGATTGTTGCAAGTATTGGTGGAGTAGTTGAGAACAAACAGGAAAAAGAAGTACGTACTTTTTTTAAGAGGAATCCAATGCCAGGAACTGAACGTATATTGGAACAAACATTAGAAAGAGTTAGAATTAGATCCAAATTTTTGCAACGGATCAAAAAAGAATTCATATAACTATGATTAAAAAATTAGTTATCGGTGCATGTTTATCTGTTATAGCAATCATAATAGTTTTAGCAATATCTAATTCACCAATTGACGAATCAATGATATCACAGGCAATTTCTGTAGATGCTTTGTATAAACCAGAAAATAATACCATAGAGATTACTTATGCCGATATATCAGAAAAAACTGATTCTGTAATAATTGAGATTTTGGGTATGGATGAAACATTTCATAAAGAATTTTCACAGCAATCGTTTGTAGAAACTGTGCAAATTACTTCTCCACCAAAATATGGTTGGGAAACAATGCCAGTTACATTTTCTATAACTCATAATCAATTTGGGGAAATTGGTCTAAAAATAGAAATTCATGAGTCTGACGAACCAAAATCTAGAATAGTTTACATGAAAACTTAGAAACCAGCAGATCTATATATCATCACACCCGAACTTGTACATGGAAAAGGAATCTAGTCAATGGTGGGATGGGCTTGGCAGAGACCTTGAAGAAGATATTGAGGCAAATTCCTGAGTATCTTAGCACAAATCAATATCAATATAATATTCTTATTAATTAAATCAAGTTTTATGCTTCATAATTCGGCGTTCAAAGACAAACCTTGAACTTTATCTCATCAATCTCTTCGGAAGTCAGAGAGAACCTTGTTGAATAATCATCAGCACTGGATTATCACAATAAGGGCATTTAGGTTTTCCAGTTAGTTAAAAAATAGTACAGTCAGGCTCTACTAATTTTACCTAGGTATCTATAAGGTAAGATTATCAGGGTAGTCATGAAATACAGATGTAAAACGTGCAATACTACTTGTACTGATATTATGGATCATGTTAGAAAAGTGCATAAATTTTCAAAATGGATCATAGAAGAAAATACCAAAACAAACAAGAATAGCTTTAGAAGTGCTTTTGAAGAAATAAAATAGTACAATCTAGGATAACTTGGTCAGTATTTGGACGATAGTGATTTTCCTGAAAATACCAATTTTTCATAGTATTCCAAGTATTCTAGGCATTAATCCAACCTAATTGTCAACAATACCAATATTTATTGCAGAAACAAAAGATAACTATACTTGGACATTACTTCTGATTTGAAAAAGGCAAAACGTGGGGCAATTGCAAAGGCAATTTCTATTTTTGAAAATGACAAAAAAGAATCAAGAAAATTAATCAAAAAAATATTCAAAAGTTCAGGTAAATCTATTGTGATTGGTATTACAGGATCAGCTGGTGCAGGGAAATCATCATTAATTGATAAAACATCAATTCAATTAAAAAAATTAGGTATGAACCCAGCTATCTTAGCAATAGATCCTACTAGTCATGTAACTGGAGGTGCAATCCTAGGTGATAGAGTACGAATGATGGAATCAACAGATTCTGGGACATATATTAGAAGTATTGCATCAAGAGGTGCAACTGGAGCAATCTCTAGATCAATTCGAAACAGTATACGTGTATTAGAATATGCCGGATTTAATCCAATAATAATAGAAAGTGTTGGAGCGGGCCAAACAGAAATAGAAATTTCTCACATTGCCGATATTATAGTTGTAGTATTCAATCCACATACCGGTGATAGTATACAAACCATAAAAGCTGGAATAACTGAAATTGGCGATATTTACATTGTGCACAAAAGTGACCTAGATGGTGCATCACAATTGTTTCAATCAGTTCAGGATTTTATTGGCAGTGTAGAAAAAAACCCAGTAATTCTAAAAGCATCATCTAAGACAGGAAAGGGAGTTGCCGAATTTATAAAAGAATTAAAAATATTAATATCAAAAAAGAAAAAGGAGAAAAAATTGTCAGAAAAACAAAGGCTTTCCAAAGAACTTGATGACCTGATTTTGGGCAATATCAACGAAAAAATTTCATCAATACTACATTCGAATAAATCCTATTCAGCATATCTTAAAAAAGTACATGAAAAAAAAATTGATCCATTTGAGGCTGCTGAAAACATATCAAAAAGTATACTGAAGTGATGATAATGACAAAAGAAAAACCAAAATCAAAACAATTTGTGACTGATTCTAATATCTCAGTAAAACCAGCTTATTATGGTTCAACAAAAAAACCCAAAAAAGAAGAACCAGGGAAATATCCATTTACGCGAGGAATTCATCCTGGGATGTATCGTGATAGATTATGGACAATGCGTCAATATTCTGGATTTGGAGATGCTGTGCAGACCAACAAACGTTATAGATTCATGCTAGAAAACGGACAAACTGGTCTTTCGATGGCTTTTGATCTACCCACACAAATTGGATATGATCCAGATTCACCCCAAGCTGAAGGAGAGATTGGGAAAGTAGGTGTATCAATTGCATCACTAAAAGATATGCAAACGGCATTCAACAAAATCAATTTAGGGAAGGTTTCAACTTCAATGACAATAAATGCAACTGCATCAACACTTCTAGCATATTATATTGCCGTAGGGAAATCCCAAGGAATTTCAAGCAAAGAACTCAGAGGCACAACTCAAAATGACATATTGAAAGAATATGTTGCAAGAAATACCTACATTTATCCTCCAGAGCCATCAATGAGGCTGATAGGCGATATGATTGGTTACTGCGCAAAAAATGTGCCACAATGGTATCCAATCTCAATCTCAGGATATCATATGCGTGAAGCAGGTTCAACTGCCATCCAAGAAATTGCATTTACCATTGCAAATGCAATTGAATATATTCAAACATGTATAGATAGAGGGCTAAAGATTGATGATTTTGCACCAAGACTTTCATTTTTCTTTTGTTGTACAATAGAGTTTTTCGAAGAAGTTGCAAAGTTCAGAGTTGCACGGAAAGTTTATGCAAAAATCCTAAAGGAAAGATTTCATGCCAAAGATCCTAAATCATTGCATCTGAGATTTCATACGCAAACAAGTGGAGAATCATTAACAGCCCAGCAACCTGACAATAATATTGTTCGCGTTGCCATACAAGCAATGGCAGCAGTTATCGGCGGAACACAGTCTTTGCATACCAATTCAAAGGATGAAGCATTAGCACTTCCAACGCAGGAAGCTGCAAAGATTGCATTACGAACACAGCAGATTATTGGTTTTGAAAGTGGGATTACTAAAACTGTAGATCCATTGGCTGGTTCATACTATATGGAATCACTATGTGACGAGATTGAAGAGAAGACATGGGCTTATCTCAAAAAGATTGACAAAATGGGAGGTGCACTAAAAGCCATTGAAAAGGGATTTTTCCAATCTGAGATTAGGCAGAATGCATATCGGCTCAAAAAGGAGGTTGATGATAATGAGCGTGTACTTGTAGGTGTTAACAAATTCGATGATAAATCTAATAAAAAACAAGACCTTTTGAGAGTAACTGATTCTTTAGGAAGGAAACAGGAGCAATCCATAAAAAAACTTCGTAAATCACGCGATGAGAAAAAAACACAATATGCCTTATCAAAAATGCAAAAAGCGGCTGAATCTGATAAAAACTTGATGCCATTTATTATAGATGCAGTTCAGGCATATGCTACAACAGGCGAAATTAGTAACACATTCAGGGAAGTTTTTGGACAATATAGGCCAAGAGAGGTGTTTTGATTTGAAAATTGATCATATTGCCATTGTTGTGAATAATGTTGAGGAGGCTACCAAAGCATATCAGGAGGCATTAGATGTGAAAGAGGTCGAATTTGAAACTGTGGAATCAGAAGGGGTAAAAGTTGCAATACTTCATCTGGAAAATGCAAATATTGAATTGATGGAACCAACAAATGATTCAGGTCCAATTAAAAAATTTTTAGAAAAACGTGGAAATGGGTTACATCATATAGCACTTGAAACTAAAAATATTGAGAATGAAGTGACAAGAATGGAAGGATGCGGAATACAATTTTTAGGAAAAATCAGACCTGGTTCTGCAGGAACCAAGGTTACATTCATCCACCCAAAATCACTAAATGGTGTTTTGACTGAGCTTTGTAGCAAACAAGATTGAGATATGTACAAAAAATTAATCCTGCATTCATTACTTTTTTTCTTAATATCTAGTATTGTATTATCCCCTGTATTTGCTGAACTAGAGTTCGAGTCAGGGCCATTAGAACAAAAACCACTGGATGAAAGAGAGCAAGAAGATCAAGATGTTATGGACGTTTGGATATATGCAATAATTATAGTTGTAATTTTGCTAATTGGTAGATTAGGTTTTAGAATTATCAAAAAACGAAGAACTAAGAAAAAAGATTAACGTACTGCCAATCCGTCAAAACAATCTGCACATAAATCATCATGTGTTGTTAGCCCTTTTGGCATCTTTAATCCACGTTTTCTACAATCTGAAACTGAAAATTTTTGGGAAAATTTGCTTAACTCTTTTTTACATTTATAGCAAAGATGCTTCCCTTCAATAAGGAATCTTAGATTTAGTCTTCCCAGAGCAGGCAGATTGATGATTTTAAAATACAGCATCATATTTACAAGAAATTTATGCTGAACCATATAGTCATCAAGTTGTTCCCTTTTACCATCAGTTGCAAATTCAATGATTTTTTTCCATTCACTCTTTAAATGTTCTATATACTCATCAACCTTTTTGGAGCCATCATCAGTCGGTGCAAAGTAGAATTGTGTTTGTCCCCATATCCCTTTACCTTCAATAGCACTAATGAGTTCAGAGCGGTCCAAAAATTCTAAAATTTTTTCTATCTCTTTTTTATCAAGTCTGCTTGTTTGCTTTATGTTCTTGATTGTTTTTCCACCTCCCACAACAGCGCCTAAAACCTTCATTTCATCAACGTCTAAATCCATAAACTCCCTGCAAAATTCCCATTTTAAAACTTGACTAGTATATTCGGTAATGATTTTTAGATTAGTAAATATGATTAAACATATGGATAGCTGTTCTAGACATACTGCATATAGGCATGGTAAGACATATGAAGAATGTAAGGAACTGGCTGAGAATTTTACAGCAGAATTGAAACCTGAAATTCAAACGAAAGGTAAACTGCTTTGGTCTGAATTATTGGAGAAAGTGGAACATGATGAACTGATTTACAAATTGACGCTCAAATATCTTAGACGAGACGGATTTGACATAGGAAATAACAAGATCCCAGAAATTAAAAAAACCTAGTGCCAAAAAATTTTTTTGATTAATGTGAGTAGTACAGTAATCAAACTAGCCTAGTGCTAAAAAAAATTTTTTTTTTTGCTAACGTACTAGAGGTTAATAAATTGATTGTTGGCACTATAGTTATATACACGTTTTTTGTGGTACTTTTGTTGAAACGGACACCAGTGCTACTATTGGGTAGTATGTTAGTTATTGCAACCATATTTGCTATATTGCCTGATGCTGAAGCAGCAGGGAATGTAGAAGCTGGCGTTGGTGAATTTAGACTCGGTGAGGTTTTAGATGAGTCAATAGGCTGGTTTATCGTTGTAGGTCTAGGTGCAATATTTGCAGGTGTCATTTCGGCTGAAATTAAATTTGAGGAAAAATATCTAGGTCACGTTCAAAACTCAGAATGGTTTAACACTGCTGGCAGAATTATTAAAACAGGTTTAACTGCAGCAGCAATCGTATCTGCCTGGACTTGGGCAGCAACACTGCTTCAATCTTCGACGGTAGCGTATCTTTATGGTATAAGCGGACCATTTTGGTATGCATCAGGAGCAACAATTCAGGTTCTTTTATTCGGAATTTTGGCCATTGAACTCAAACGAAAGGCACCAAACGCTCACACTTTCTTAGAAATTATCAGAGCAAGATTTGGTAATGGTACTCATAAAATTTTCTTAGGTTTTGCATTAACATGTAACATGATTGTAACTGGAATGCTTCTACTTGGAGGAGCAGCAGTTGTAAACGGTCTAACAGGAATGGACATTACAATTGCGGCATTTTTGATTCCAGTAGGTGTCATGGTCTATACTTTGGTAGGCGGTCTCAAGGCAACATTTGTTGCAGACTATATGCATACTGTAATTATCTACATTGTAATTCTTACATTCGTTGCAATGGTATTCTTCATCAGTCCAGTTACGGGCGGAATTGAAGGAATGTACAACAAACTGGCAGAAGCTGCGGTGTTGAAACCAGTTCTCGAGCCAACCTTCGTACCTGGTGAACCAGGTAACGCAATGGGTGCTTATCTTACAATGGCTTCTGCGGGTGGTTTGATCTTCGGAGTCATCAATATTGTCGGTAACTTTGGAACTGTATTTGTAGACCAGGCATATTGGCAACGAGCAATCGCTGCACAGCCAAGTTCAACCGTAAAAGGTTTCTTACTTGGTGGAATGTGTTGGTTCTCAATTCCATTTACACTAGCAACTACGATGGGGCTTACTGCGGTCGCGCTGAATGTGGCGCTTACACCAGAGCAGGTGCAGCTCGGACTTACGGTTCCTGCTGCAGCATCAGTAATGATGGGTCCAATAGGCGCAATCATGGTTTTGGTAATGTTATTCATGGCAGTAACTTCGGCAGGATCTGCTGAACTAATCGCGGTATCTTCTTTGATTACTTATGATGTATACAGAACATACAAGAATCCAAATGCCACTGGTAAACAGCTACTCAAGGTAAGCCGGACGGTTATAGTTATTTTCGGTCTGGGAATGGGTGCTCTAGCTGGAATATTACTAGGCATGGGCTTAAGCTTAGGATTCGTATACTTGGCAATGGGCATCTTAATTGGCTCTGCTGTTATTCCAATCGCACTAACAATTACTTGGAGCAGAACAACAAAGGCTGGAGCAGTTTCTGGTGCACTTATCGGTGTAATGCTATCATTAGCAACATGGACAGGAGTCGCAGCATCAGAGGCTAATGGCGTTATTGACATTGCATCACTTGGTGGTGCGTTCCCAATGCTTTATGGTAACGTTGTAGCAATCTTATCATCCGGATTAATCTGTGTAGTAGTCAGTTTGGCTCAGAGGAAGGTCTATGATTGGAAGGAAATGAACACTCACATGAATATTGTAGAGGCTGACATGTCTGAGAAAATCAAAGCAGAAATAGCACAGAGACAACAGGACGAAGAGACATTAAAGAAGGCATACCAATTCAGCCTAAAGGGAGGCGGTATTTTGACTATAATCTGTGTAGTAATTTGGCCATTACCTTTGTACTTCTCTGGATATGTATTCGACTTGGCATTCTATTCCATGTGGGTAGGCATCGCAATAGTTTGGGTATCAATTGCATCATTCTGCATCATCTGTATACCAATAATCGAAGCCCGAACCGGTTTCGCCGAAGTATTACGTGGCAAAGCCAAAAACTAACTGAAATTCTTTTTAATAACTGGTTTCTGATCGTATTATGACATCATGTAGCGGCTGTGGTATTGTCCTAGGTTTCAAAAAGTACAAATTCCAGAAGCTATACCGAGTCCCAGGTAAATTTTGCAAGAATTGTATGTCGTTGGTTGGAAAGGATTGGGACGACCATGGAAGTATCACTTTACCAAAACGTCCATGTGATTTGTGCCAAACGGAATTCTATTTTCTTCAGACTGCATGGCAGGGACAGAAGCAAAAGCACTTTTGTGGTGTATGCCATAAGGTTGCAATTAGCGGAATACTGCCTGAGAAAAGCAGAAAGGAAATGACAAACAAATTTCCAATACCAATGCTGATAATTGGATGTCTTGGTGGTGTGTTAATGGTTCTAGGTATGATATTCACATTGATGGGTGGCGGAGAAGCTGGACCCAACTTGGTGAATATATTATTTGGTGCATTTACTACTGCAGCAGGATTTTTGTTGGTTCGACGTACTATAAACAACAGAAGACTGATGTTAGGAAACGTCTAATACAAACTGTATAATCTTGCAAGAGATACTTCTTTTGCAGGATCCACAGTAGCAATCTTCCCATCTACTTTGGTCTCGTACGTTTCTGGGTCGATTTCAATTTTTGGTGTCGCGTCGTTGTACACCATGTCCTTTTTTCCAATGTTGCGGCAGTTCCTTACCGGCACCAATTTTTTTTCAATTTTGAGTTTTTCTTCCAAGCCGTTGTCTAGTGCAAGTTGTGATGTAAATGTGACAGACGTTGTCTTTTTTGCTTTTCCAAGTGCTCCAAACATTGGTCTATAGTAGATTGGTTCAGTTGTAGGAATTGATGCATTTGGGTCGCCCATCAACGAGTATGCGATGAATCCACCCTTGATAATCAGTTTCGGTTTGATTCCAAAAAATTGTGGTGTCCACACTACAATGTCTGCAATCTTTCCAGGTTCAAGCGAGCCAACATACTCAGAGATGCCGTGTGTGATTGCAGGATTGATTGTGATCTTTGAGATATATCGTTTAATTCTATAATTATCATTTTCTGCATTATCTTCAGGAAGACTGCCTTTCATCTTTTTCATCTTATCTGCAGTCTGCCAGTTTCTTGTTGTCACTTCTCCAATTCTTCCCATTGCTTGGCTATCTGATGACATCATGCTGATTGCGCCAATGTCGTGTAATACATCCTCAGCAGCAATCGTTTCAGCACGAATTCTAGATTCTGCAAATGAGATGTCTTCTGGAACAGATGGATTCAAGTGATGGCAAACCATCATCATGTCCAAGTGCTCTTCTAGCGTATTGGTCGTAAATGGCCTTGTAGGATTGGTAGATGATGGTAAAATGTTTGGTTCACCTGCAATTTTCATTATATCTGGAGCATGACCACCACCTGCACCTTCTGTATGATATGTGTGAATCGTCCTACCGTTTATGGCATTTATAGTATCATCAACATATCCACATTCGTTTAATGTGTCTGTATGAATTGCAACCTGTGTATCTGTCTTGTCTGCAACATTTAGGGCAGAATTAATTGTCGCTGGAGTTGTGCCCCAATCTTCATGAAGTTTAAGACCACATGCACCAGCTTTTACCTGCTCTAATAGCGCTTCCTCCTTGGAGTCATTTCCCTTACACAAGAATCCAAAATTTAGTGGAAACTCTTCAATCGCCTCAATCATTCTGTGTATGTTAAACTCTCCCGGTGTACATGTAGTTGCGTTAGTCCCATCAGCTGGGCCTGTACCACCGCCAATCATTGTAGTTGTTCCATTACATATTGCATCAATTGCCTGCTGTGGCGAGATAAAGTGTATGTGGCTGTCAATTGTGCCAGGCGTGCAAATTGTATGCTCACCTGAGATTATTTCAGTATTTGACGAAACCACAATGTCAATATCATCCATAACGTTTGGATTTCCAGCATTTCCAACACCAAGAATTTTTCCATCTCGAATTCCAATGTCAGCCTTTATGATGCCAAGAGTTGGGTCTATTATCATTGCATTGGTGATTACCAAGTCAGCAGAGTCTTCTCGCATGACACCGCTTGCTTGACCTAATCCATCCCTTGCACTTTTTCCTCCACCAAATACGAGTTCGTCTCCATATTTGATTAGGTCCTTTTCAATCTCCATTATCAAGTCGGTGTCTGCTAATCTAACTTTGTCGCCAGTTGTAGGTCCAAATAATTCAACATATCTACTGCGTGGAATCTCAAGTGTACCAGACTTTTCTTCTGTGTTTTCTAAAACATTCTTGAAACCTTTTTCGTTAATGTTTTTTATCGCATCCGACTTTTTAGATTTTAAATCACCACTGACTAATCCGCTAAAACCAAAGATTGTTTTTGTTCCACCATACTCCACAACCTCAACATGTTTTGTTTCTCCTGGCTCAAACCTGATTGACGTACCAGATGAAATGTTTAGATGATAACCTAATGCCTT
>ENA-UPTF01001067-UPTF01001067.1-marine-metagenome-genome-assembly--contig:-NODE-1067-length-17878-cov-6.020785_pt1 | contig 17878 bp, 15 predicted proteins | sample MGYA00238166_ERZ767019 | MGnify/ENA primary metagenome ERZ767019 (study PRJEB28930, sample SAMN06266391) | marine metagenome | isolation source: Sea water from 250 m depth | place: Atlantic Ocean...
AAATTGTTTTTTCTGGCAATTTGTAACAGCTCTAGATAGGTTTCTTTTGAGAGCATTTCGTAGGATTTGAGAAAGGTGACACCTTTTTCTATCAAGCCATTGACCACATTCTCAATATCCGATGTTTCATCAATACCAATAGATAATTCAGGGAAACCAGGCTCCATTCCCTTATAAACTCGATCACGACCATCAATCAAGGGTCCGGCATAAAAAAGTCTTGGTGTTGAATCAGGATTCGCTTCTATGAAATCTATTGAAGGTCGAAGTTTTTCCATGATAGCTCCAGTGTCTCTAATGCTGGTGATCCCATTTTTTAGAAATAATCTGAAATAGCTTTCATGATCTATCTCCGGAATAAAGGTTAAATGCACATGAGCATCCCAGAGACCCGGGATCAGGAATTTATCGCTTCCATCAATGATCTTATGATCTTCTTTTTGATCAGCAGTCAGTTGATTGGAATTAATAATGGATTTTATTATGCCGTTTTCAATAAGGACTGTTTGGTTTGATCGAACAGGATTCTCTGCATCAATCAGAGTAATATTTTCAATAATCAAACCCCCATGAGCAGCTATCTCCATAGACAGCATAAGACTTAAAATGACAGTAAATTTTCTATAGTTCATAAACCCTCCGAAATAACAAAGTCTCTAAATGAACAGTCCTTAATATGTACAACGGCATTTTGGTACTCTTCTCCATCATATACTGATTGTGCAACTTCATAACTAGGGAATTCAACCAAAACCGTTCTTTCAAGTTTCGCATTCTCTTTATTAACTTGATTGCCACCACGAACTAGAAATCGACCATCGTTTTTTTTGACAATATCGGTAACAGCCTCTGCATACAGCTCAAAGGCTTCCTGATTATGGTAAATGCATCTAACTATCCAATACCCCTTCATAGGGCCATACCTCCAAACCATGGATTGCGTTTCTAATATCCATGCTTAAATTTACACTTCCAACTCTTGCTTTTCGCTCCAGGTCAAACAAAGTGATGGTTGATGGTGAGGAGCCGACTGCGATGAAATTTTGATCAAACAGGCATAAACCCCTAGCGAACCCTTGGCGTGCTATTCGGCTATCGTCAAGATCAGTATGAGTTAACTCGCCCTCTTCATAGGTAGGGATTTTTAGATTTGTCTCCTCACCTTCGCGACTAACAGACCTAACACAGTCGCTTTGCGTATCATTAAAAATCACACCTCTTTTAAAAGGTCTAGCATTGTGTGTGCCTTGGGGAAGACTGCAATATTCATTAGCATTGAGATCACTATCCAGGTGAATTAATGCATCGGTTCTCAGGCCGCTAGTAAAGAGCCCTTTTTTGGAGCATCTCACATTATTCAAGTGTAGATTATTTGCCATTTCAGGGCCGTCTTCTGTCTGTGGATCAAACAATTGGGACTTCCAACCTTTTGGGGTTTTTCTAAGATGAATACCCCGAGTGAATTCATCTCGATCAAGATCGAAGACCAAGATACTGTCACAGCCTGTTGAGGTAACAAACAATAGGTTTTCATGTTTATTAATTTCATGAGCGTGTTTCAGGAAGGGATTCTTGTATGAGCGTTTGACTTTAAACTCAAGATCATAAACAAAGATTTCATCACTCGCAGCAATAAAAATCTCACCGCCACTAAATTCAATCCCTCGTAATCCTCGATCCCAACCTCGACCAGTAAAATCAATACCCGAATCATCCCAGTCAACCATAAGCTCTGCAATTTGCTTTTCAAAATCAACTAAATAGATGCCCCCATGACTCTCACCTTGCTGGCTTCCTCGGACAACAGATGTGGCTATGAGTTTAGGTAGTGATTTCATTTTTTTATTGTAATCGAAATGGAATTACACATTAAAACTAAATTAGATAATTTCTATGATAAGGTTTGACCTATGCTGATTATAAAACTCTATGCGTTGATTTCGCTTTTAATCTTTATCTCGACAAATACTTTCGCAGAAGATGACGTTTCCCACATATATTGTGGGCAAATGCTCGATGTTGAGAGTGAGGAGATAATCGATGGAGTTATGATTTCTGTGGATCTGAAGACTGAGAAAGTCATCGAGGTCAATTCCAATATCCAGCTAGCTGCTGCTAATAATATTCTTGATCTAAGCGATTATTTTTGTCTACCCGGTTTAATTGATATGCACACCCATATCTCAGAAAAAACCTCCAGTGATTTGAGTGAATTTTTAACTCGTTCACAAGAAGAGCAATTAGTCGAAGCTCGAGAAAACGCTCAGACAACTCTCGAGGTTGGTTTTACCTCCATCAGAGACGTTGGTGTTTATATTGCATGGACAGATAAACGGCTAAGGGATGAGATTAATCAGGGATTAACTCCAGGGCCAAGGATGCAAATTTCAGGGTACTATCTCACTATTCCAGGCGGGGGAGGAGATATCGATATACCCGATTATAAGGGCAAGGTTCCAGGGCACATTCGCCAGGGCGTGACTCGAGGTGAGGATCAATTTAGGCAAAGAGCAGAGAAGGCGGTTAACGGCGGCGCTGATCTTTTAAAGATGATCGCATCAGGGGCTGTTCTTGCATACGGCAGCACACCCGGGAGTCCTGAGATGGACCCAGATGAGATTGAGGCTGTCGTTAGTGTTGGTCAAGAGGCTGGTATTAGAGTCACAGCTCATGCTCACGGTGCCGAGTCCATCAAACAAGCAATATTAGCGGGGGTTAACAGCATTGAACACGCTTCCTTAATCGACGATGAGGGAATCCGATTGGCTAAAGAGAAAGGCGTGGCTTTATCAATGGATATTTACAACGGTGATTATATAAACACGGTTGGTGTCATTGAAGAATGGCCAGAAGAATTCTTAAGAAAAAACAGAGAAACAACTCAAATTCAAAGAGAAAATTTTACAAAAGCACATCAGGCAGGCGTCATAATAGTTTACGGCACCGACGCGGGTGTTTACCCGCATGGTGACAATGCAAAACAGTTTGCCTACATGGTTAATCATGGCATGACGAGTCTTGAAGCTATTCAATCAGCTACCATTGTTGCTGCAAAGGTGATGAATTGGGAGGACAGAGTTGGGCAAATCAAGCCAGGTTATTTTGCAGATATTATTGCTGTAAGAGATAATCCTTTGCTAAATATTCGTTTACTCGAAGACATTAATGTAGTTATTAAAGGGGGTGTGGTTTATAAAGCCAATTAAAATCATGAAAAAATATCGCATCTTAGTCTCTTTGCTTTTGTTATCAAGTTTTATCGGAGTTAACACCAAAGCGATGCCAGTAATGGACACTCCCGAAGTGATTATGACAGGCGTTCCTTTCGAAATAAGTGTCTCTGAGTTTGATCAAGAAAGAGTATGCGAGTATCAATTATTAATTGATCAGGCTATCTATCAACCTGCTCAGTGTAATGCGGGTGTCCTAAGCTTTGAGTTTTTATCGATAGAAGATAGGTCTAACAATCAACTCTCACTACTAATCGGCGATCAAGAGATTTCAACTAAGGAATTAAATGTTTTGTGGGGGTGGATGTCTATTATGCCGCCATTAATTTCAATTCTAGTGGCGCTCTTTTTCAGGAGCGTTATCCCAGCACTGTTTTTAGGAATTTGGATTGGGTCTTTCTCTATTCTAGGTTTTAAGATAAGTGTTTTATGGCAAAGTTTTCTGGATGTGATTGCAAAATATGTAAAACAAGCGCTGGCAAACCCAGATCATGCCGCCATTATTATTTTCAGTCTCATGATAGGCGGGCTTGTAGGTATTATTTCAAGAAACGGCGGCATGTTAGGGATTGTTAATGCACTCAAGGGTTTTACCACCTCAGCAAAACGTGGCCAATTGATCACCTCGACTCTAGGTCTTACCATCTTCTTTGATGATTATGCCAACACCTTAGTCGTCGGAAACACCATGCGTAAAGTTACGGATAGGCTAAAGATTTCTAGAGCAAAGTTAGCATTTCTTGTGGATGCAACTGCAGCACCAGTAGCTTGTATTGCATTAATCACCACATGGGTGGGCTATCAGATCGGTATGATAGATGTTTCGGTCAATCAGATTGATGCAATTAATCAATCAGCCTATTCAATTTATCTCAACTCTATTTTGTATAGTTTCTACCCAATTTTTATGCTCGTTTTTGTTTTTACCATTGCAGGATCAGGCAGAGATTTTTCCACAATGTACGATTATGAGGTTGCAGCAAGACAGGGAAACGATAGATCAATCCAAGAAGCTTCAGCTGGTTATACCAATGAATCAGAATCTAAACAACTTGAAGCAAAAGACCCAGACAGAGCCAGAGCTGTGAACGCTTTCTTGCCAATATTGGTCTTTATTATAAGTGTCATCAGTGGATTGTTCGCTACTGGAGAAGGGGACAATATTCAGGATATTATTGGTTCTGCCGATGCCTATCAAGCGCTCTTATGGGGCTCTTTAATCGGGGTAATGATGGCATTCCTACTTTCTGTTTCACAAGGATTAATGAGCTTGGAGGAAACGGTACAATCATGGTATGAAGGCGTTAAATTTATGATCTTTGCCATTATTGTGCTAATTCTTGCATGGTCTTTAGGTCAAACCACTGAGCTTCTTCAAACAGCCCAATATCTTGTCTCAATTCTGGGTGAGTTTTTACCGGTAGCCTATGTACCCACCATAATTTTCATTCTAGCAGCTGCAACTGCTTTTGCCACGGGCACCAGTTGGGGAACCATGGGCATATTTTATCCCATAGTTATTCCTCTCGCATGGCAGGTCCTATTTATAAATGGCGTTGCTGATGTGGAGCATATGCATATTATATACTCTTCAGTTGCTTGTGTTCTATGCGGGGCTGTCTGGGGCGATCATTGTTCCCCGATATCAGATACCACAATTATGTCCTCAATGGCATCCGGTTGTAATCACATTGATCATGTTGCAACTCAATTCCCCTATGCAATGATTGTGGGATCGATAGCACTATTACTTGGAACCATTCCCACCGGCTATGGCTGGTCACCGCTTTTGATGATTCCTTTAGGGGTATTAATGATTTTTACAGTAATATTCCTTTTTGGAAAAAGGATCGATTAATCGTCATGGACGTCAAACAAACCAATAAAATCTTTAAAGGCGTTCATCAGGTTTGTTCACACGTTTCTGAGTCGACAAACTGTGAAATGACTTTCTCAATTTATCTTCCAGAAAATCCCGATTCTAGTAATCTCAAAACATTAATTTGGTTGTCAGGGCTTACATGCACTGAAGAAAACTTTCGGATTAAATCCGGGGTTCAAAGGATTGCCTCAGAGTTAAATATGATTATTGTCTCTCCAGATACAAGCCCTCGAGGCGAGGGTGTGCCTGACGATGAACACTATGCATTGGGACAGGGCGCAGGGTTCTATTTAGATGCCACTGCATCACCATGGAACAAGCATTTTAGAATGTACTCATACATCACCAAGGATTTGATGGGGGTTATCACTAATAACTTCGATATTGATACTGAGAAAATAGGAATATTTGGCCATTCCATGGGAGGCCATGGCGCCCTTTCAATTGCTATCAAAAACCCTGGGTTATTTAAAACAGTTTCAGCGTTTTCACCCATTTGTTCTCCCATAAAAGTGGGCTGGGGGAAAAATGCATTTGCTGCTTATTTGGGCGATGAAATCTCTGACTGGGCTGAATATGATTCAACAGAATTAATATTAAACAGAGGTTGGTCTTCAGATATTCTGGTCGATCAAGGTCTTGATGATGAGTTTCTCGATGAATATTTAAAGCCAGAACTCCTTTCAGAGGCTTGTCGTCAGAAGGGGGTTAATCTTCAATTGCGGCAACACGATGGCTACGATCACAGTTATTTTTTTATTGCCAGTTTTATTGAAGACCACCTCAGATGGCATGATCAAAGGTTATAGAGTCTCTCTTAACTGATCGAGATACCAGCTTATAAATCGCTTTTCAGTCGATTCCTTTTCAGAAAAAGGACCCGAGGAATACTTTCTTGAATTAACACCTTTCTGATTATTAACGATGATTCTCTCATCTGCTTTGGTGGTTACATCCCATAACCAAATAAGACGCTCGAGATCATAATCCCCTCCTTCTTTAGCATCTTTGTCAACCATCCAGTAAACATCGCACTGACTAGTGTGATGAGTAACAGGGGTAAAGACATAGGCTACAACATGATCAGAATAAGCTAGTAGGAAGCTGACAGGACCCAAACTAAAATCAGAGGCTCCTGCGTTATAGTCTGTTATATCTCCTATCAGGGGAGCCAATGGTTTGCCATCTTCACTGCCAGTTATATAGCCCCCGAAGAGAGCATAGCGATGATAGGCATATTGTTCTTGAGACTCAATTTGAACATCATAATCCGCAGCTATGTCGTAATCCTTCATACCGCATTTAACCAGAGTCTCTTTCATCGGTTTCTGGGCTAATTCATATTCTTTACTAGACTCATCGTATTTTAAGCTGTGTGATTTTGCATATTCTGGGTGAGCAGGGGCGCAGTGATAACATTCGTTGTAATTTTCGACGGTGAGCTTCCAATTCGCATCGATGGAATAATTTTTATGAGCGGCTATTTTTAAATCTTTCATCCCAAACATTTGCATGGGCGCTGTTAAATCTTGTTTCATCATTTCAATAGATTTTGGATGGTCTGAAAAATTAATCATGATCAGTCCTTCAATCAACTCAATCGAGCAGTTATGAAGGCTTAGATTCTTTTTATCGATATCAGCACTCAAATTTTTAGCAGCAACTAAATCGCCTTCTAAGTTATAGGTCCATGCATGATAAGGGCACATCAATCTCTTTACATTGCCTTTACTCTCGAGACAAACGTGAGAACCACGGTGTCTACAAACATTCATAAAGGCTCTAATCAGGCCATCTTTACCCCTGATGATAATGACTGATTCGGTAAGCAGATTAAATAAAAAGTAGTCTCCTGAATTGGGTATTTGGGATTCATGGCCTGCTAATAACCATGAGTTCATATAGATTTTTTCAATCTCTAGATTAAAAATTTCTTTATCTTTATAAAATTTTTGATCTAGAGACCAGTCTTTAATCTGGTTATTAATTAGTTGTTCTAGTTTTTCCATAGGTTAAGAAAATAATCAGGTACTTGTGGCAGGAATTTAGCACAAAATTAAATACTCTGCAGAGATTTTATTCGCGATGATTTATAGATTAGATTTTTTTCTTCGTCTTCTTTTTTTTGTTGTCTTTACCGTTTTCTTCTGAGGTAATTTGACAATTTTAGACAACTCATCGAACGGGTCTGAGTTATGAGGTATGGACATGGCGCCAACAAAGTATTCTTGGAATAGTGGTTCAGTAGCTGTCTCTATTTTTTCGATCTTTTTCACCTCTTTTTCGATTTCTCTTCTACTTTTTATATCCAGAAGAGCTGTCCTGGCACCTGTGCTTGCTGCATTTCCAGCTGAACTTACTTCATCCAGGTCACAATCGGGTATCAGACCCAGTACCATGGCATATTTCACATCAATATGACTACCAAAGGCACCAGCAAATCTAATCTTGTCTATTTTTTTGATATCTAATTTATCCATCAGTAATCTCGCCCCTGCATAGAGTGCTGCTTTAGCCAGTTGAATGGCTCGAATATCATTTTGCGTAACAATAATTTTCTGCTCACCGTCATAGAGCATATAGGAATAAGTCCTGCCATCTTTAAAAAGACATTCATTATCTTTAGCTGCTTCTTCGTTCATTAGCCCATCTGTAGAAATAATTCCCGACAAGTACATTTCTGCTACAGCTTCTATGATTCCAGATCCGCAGATACCTGTTATCCCAATATTTTTTATACTTTCTTTAAAATCAGGATCATCAGACCATAAATCTGAGCCTATTACTTTGAAGCGTGCTTTGAGATCTGATGGATTAATTCTGACTCTTTCAATTGCCCCTGGAGCAGCTCGTTGTCCCGAATTAATTTGAGCCCCTTCAAAGGCTGGACCAGTAGGGCTTGAGGCGGCCAAAATTTGGTCTTCATTCCCAACCACTATCTCTGCATTGGTTCCTACATCAACGATAAGATTCATTTTTTTCTGATCGTAGGGTTTCTCAGTAAGGATTACAGCCGCCGCATCTGCTCCTACATGCCCAGCTAAACAGGGGAGAACATAAATTTCAGCTTGAGGATGGATATCCAATCCATAGTCGGCAGCACTTATAGAAAGAGCTTCACTGGTTTCTAGTTTAAACGGTGCAACACCTAAAGGCACTGGATCAAAGCCAAGGAAAATATGGTGCATAACTGGGTTACCAACCACTGTGGTTTCCATTACTAGATTAGGTTCAATCTCTGACTCAGAACAAGCTTTCTTTATCAGGTTGTTAATTGCATCGCGTACAACTTTTGTCAGTTCAGTTTGAGATCCTGGATTCTGCATACAATATGAGACTCTACTCATCAGATCTTCTCCGAATCTTATTTGAGGGTTCATCGACCCTTGACTTGAGATTACTTTGCCATTTTTCAAGTCACATAAATTAACAGCGATTGTGGTGGAGCCAATATCTATTGCAGCACCGTATATTGCCTCAATTAATCCAGACCAGACACCTACAACTTCAGTCTCATCTCTGACTGCAAGAGTAAAGCCTTCAGAAGGATTTTTAATTGCATTAGCAAGTGTTTGTGAGTCGCATGTTATTGTTTCTATATTTAAAGACCAATCTTTATGAAGCTTATTTACTAATAGCTTTTCTATATTTTCAGATAAGTCTATTGTTGAGTCTATGTAATAGAGTCTCGTTATTGGATTAATGAAAATATCTGTAGCTTCAAAATCTTTTCTAACTATTTGCTGATGCAATTGACTTTCTGGAGGGACATCAATAACAACATCACCAAGAAGTTTTGACTGACAACCCAGTCTCCGCTCTTTTTGTAGTGATTTTCGTTTTGCGTATTTTTTCTCAGGCTCAGAAACATCAGAGAGATGTGAAGAGTCCGATGTAATACCATGTTTTGCGAATTGACCCTCTGCTAGTTCTATCTGACATCGACCACAAATGGCTCTTCCGCCGCATACAGAATCTAAATCTACTCCGAGTGATCTTGAGGCATCAAGGATTGTTGTTCCTTCTGGGAAGTTGCCTCTTTTTCCTGAGGGCATGAATGCAATTTTGAATTCTTTTTTTTCAGCTTCAGTCATGAAATGTCATACTAGGAGCGTCTTTTTCTTCTGCTTCTTTTCTGATTAGGGTCTCTATAATTCATTATCCAATCAGAGCATTCTGGATCATGTCCCATAACCACATTAGCTCCTTTAACTGATTGCATGATTTCTTTTTCTAGTGGATTAGTGATTGCACAAGGCATGCCACTGGCAATTGCCATAGCAATAAAGGCAGTGTTTAGTCCATGACGATTAGGCAAGCCAAAGCTTAAGTTTGAGGCGCCACAGGTGGTGTTTACTCCTAGTTCATTTTGTAATTTCTTTATTAATTCTAGAACCTGTCTGCCTGCATCATTAATAGCTCCAACAGGCATAACCAAAGGATCAATAATCACATCTTCTTTTGGGATACCGTGATCCATTGCCCTTTCTACAATTTTTTTCGCAACATCAAACCTGACATTGATATCTTCTGATATACCTGAGTCATCATTTGATATTCCTATGACAGCGCATCCGAATTTTTTTACTAAAGGCAGGACAGTTTCTAAGCGTTCTTCTTCACCGGTTACTGAATTAAGAAGAGCTTTGCCTTCATAAGCTTCAAGACCACGTTTAAGAGCTTCAACTATGGATGAATCAATACATAAAGGAACATCAGTGATTTCTTGAATTAATTTTATTGAATCGGCCAAAATTTTAGGCTCATCAGCCAAAGGGACTCCTGCATTGACATCTAGCATTTGAGCGCCTGCGGCCACTTGACTCAAAGCGTCTTCTCTAACTCTTTCAAGATTACCCGCTTTCATTTCTTCAGCAAGCAACTTTCTTCCTGTTGGATTTATTCGTTCACCGATAATTACAAAAGGTTGGTCAGAACCAATAATGACTTCTTTTGTTTTAGAACTAATGAGGGTTTGTGGCATTCTTTTCTCCTATTCTGGCTTTATACCTTTAGCTTTAATTGTTTTTTCAAGAACCTCATCATCAAATTGACTTTCAAGCTCATTGACTAGGTTATCGACCAGCTCTTGAGGATTTCCTTCCATGGCTACTGTTTCCCTTCTCCATTCGGACATATAAGCTTCACTGGAGCCTTTACCAGCTCTCATAGCAGCTCGATCAATCGCCACTTCAAATTTTGGATTAAGTTGTCTTTTATATTTCTCTCTACCTACTTTGTAGATAACATGAGAGGGTATATCTCTCCAATAAATTGTGATCATCTTACCCATCAATTAACCGCTTGATTTAATTGTGATTCAACATTATCCAAACCTGTGTATTGGAAAGAGTAATCTAAGTCTAAAAAATCTGCATATTTTTTAGCATCATTTTGCAATGATTCTGATCTAGTTTGAGCTAAATAGACAACTTTTTTATAATGTTTGAAATATTCATGCTTCAATTCTGGGTATTTATCTATCGCCAAACCTTCAACTACCAATCTTTGAAAATGTTTAACCAGAAAATCTGTTAAATAAAGTGTGCCTATTTCTTGATCAGTAAACTCTTTAAATCTTTTTTGCCCTGAAAAAAATTCATAGCAATGAGCTCCATCTAATCTTTCAAGATTATATTCTTTTAGAAATGAGTCCAGCATGCCGCCTGTGCCACAATCAGCATAGGCAACAAAAACCTTTTGAAAATCATCTTTTAAGGCAATGTATTTTTCTTTAATTTTCTCTGGGATTAACTTTGGGGTGTTATGAAGTTCTGCGTTGAGGCATTTTATGGTGACATGATCCCATGAGTTGAGCTTTTTTATTTGGTTGAGTTCCAATGAAAGTGCCCCGCAAGCAATAATAAGTACTTTCGAGGTCATTTTTAATTCTGAGCAGCCACCAATTCTTTCATGGTTTCTACAGCACTTCCTGCATCCATACAATAGGCATCAGCACCAATGGCCTCTGCAAATTCATCATTGAGGGGCGCACCACCGACCATGATAATGTATTTGTCTCTTAGTCCTCTTTGTTTGAGCTCATCAATCACAACTTTCATATAAGGCATTGTTGTTGTTAGTAGAGCTGACATACCTAATATCGTTGCATTGTGTTCTTCTAGTGCGTTTATAAATTCATCCACATCGGTATTGATTCCAAGATTAAAAACCTCAACCCCTGCACCTTCCATCATCATGCCAACAAGGTTTTTACCAATATCGTGGATATCTCCTTTTACTGTTCCTATTACCATTCTGGCTATGGGCTCAATACCAGATGCTGAAAGTATAGGTTCCAATAAAGCCATGCCAGCTTTCATGGCATTTGCTGCTAACAGAACTTCTGGAACAAATAAGATACCATCACGGAAGTCATCGCCGACTACAACCATTCCCTCTACTAGAGCTACATCTAAAACCTTAGTTGCTTCCCATCCTCTATCTAAAAGGATCTGAGTTCCTTCTGCAATTTCCTCTGCTAAGCCGTCATAGAGGTCTTCATGCATTTGTTCAACGAGTTCATCGTCGTTCAATTCTGAAAGGATAATGTCATCAAATTCTTCGGTCACAATCTTATTCCCCAATTTTCCGATATATAGTACTTGAGGAGAGATTATTTAGCTACAAAGTCCTTCTTCTTTTTCTTCTTCGTATGGTGTCCACTTTTGATGATTCTGGATTAATGTAGCTGTTTATCATGTTTTTATTCCCTTCTGTCATGGATCCCAAATCACTAATAATTTTATCTACATCTGTTGTTTGAGATGAGGGACTATAATTTTTTAATGATTCTGACATCGCTCTTATATGTACATGGGTTGTCCCACAACAGCCACCAATGATTTTAGCGCCCATATCAATAGCATAACGAGCATATTGAGCCATCATTTCAGGTGTTCCATTGTAAGTAATCTTATCCCCTCTAAACTCAGGTATACCACAATTTGCTTTTGCTACAAGTATCATATTTTCATCTGGCTTATATGACTTAAAACATATTAAGGATCCAATTAATTCAGAGGCGCCTATTCCACAGTTAGCTCCATAACCAAACACACTAGGGGAAAAACTCGCAGTTAGATCAGTAAGCTTTGCAGGTTCTAGGCCCATCATTGATCTTCCATGTGTATCAAAACTGTATGAGCAAATTATGGGTAAATTTGTTTCTTGGGCTCCAAGTAAAGCGGCTTCCATCTCTTCTTCTGATGACATTGTTTCAATCCATATGAAATCAACACCGCCTGCTTTAAGAGCTAGACTTTGTCTGAGAAAGGCGTCTTTAGCATTATCTTTTGATAAATCACCGAGTGGCTCCATAATTTCACCAGTAGGACCTATAGACCCTGCTATAAAAACTTCTTTCTTTGAGTTTTTACTAGATTTTTTGGCTATTTCAGCAGCTTCAAAATTAATTTCATCTACTCTATCCTCATCACCGTGAAGGGATAATCTAAATTCATTTGCTCCAAATGAATTTGTAAGCAAGATATCAGAGCCTGCTTGTAAGAAGCTCTCATGATTTGATCTAACTCGATCAGGATGCTCAAGATTCCATAGCTCAGGAGGGTATCCGGACTCTAATCCCATATCAAATAAGTTGGTACCTGTGGCCCCATCCGCTAAGAGGTAACCTTCTTCTTTAATTTTTTCTATAATCCTCAACATAAGTTCCAAAAAAAACCTGACTGCTATTGCATATCAGGTTTTTAGGAAGTTTGTCCTTTACCTTTTTAGCAATATTTATGAGCACCTGCAATCTGGTTCAAATCAGTGCATTTAGAAACATATTATGATTATTGAGTCATTACTAGTAAAAATGGAGTTAAAAAGATAACTCTATTTCCAGTGTGAATTAGGCTTCATCCTATCCTTACTGAGTTTTATTGGGAAATTAGACCTTATTTTTTCATCTGTCTTGCTATCAATATAATCCGGGTAATAGTTTTTCATCATCCCATTTAATTTTTCATGAGCAAGGTCATATATTGATTGTTTGCCTTGGTCTTCCCATTCTTGGGTTGTTCTTCTGTCAGCTAAATCAGGGTATAAAAATTCAGTTTCCATCAGCTCTATGGTTTGAGGATGTTTTAAATAGTGACCGTCTCCATAGACAACATCATTGATTACGTTATAAGACAAACTTTCATCATTTACTTCAATGCCTTTAACAAGCCTAAGGATATTGCCTGACATGTCATTATCGATAAGAGCCCCTTCAAAAGACCAGCCCATGATACTGCCAAGAGCTCCTGCATAATGCGATACAACATTGCTGCCCGCAAGCACTGCGGCTGTGGTTGTGATTGCTTTTTCATAACCTGCTTGTGCATCCATGGTTTTGGAATCAGTCATTCCACCAGCAACACTAGAAACCAATCCATAGAAATTACACATTTGTGCAGTAGCTGCCATAATTAAGGCTTGTTCACCGCTACCGCCAGTGAAAGCTCCTGTCCTTAAGTCTGAAATAAAGGGCCACATTTCAAAATCGCAATATGAGCCAGGTCTGATCATATTTACAACACATAAACAGGCGAGTGTTTCAGCAAATGATTGTACCAAGATACCTGCTAGAGAAGCAGGAGCAGTGGTTCCTGCTTGTGGTGCCGTGCAGACTCCGATATAAAGACCTAATTCCGCCATTCTCACCATTACTTCTGCATTATCTTGACCAAACCTTAAGGGCGACACAATTGGACAGCCTCCAATTTCTGCAAAAGGGCGTTTTATATACTCACCTTCTCCTCCGAGAAAGGTATCAAAGAGATTAATTATGGGCTCAATATGATCCACGTTATCAACTGCAAGACCAATCCCTTTCTCTGTTCCTGAGATCGCTGCATAAGCAGCATTGATATCATGGGTGAATTTATCTTGGCTGTATTCAGTGATGGCAAAGGGTTGCCCAAATTGATGTATATGTTCCAATTGATCACAAAGTCTAGCCGCGTCGTAAATATCTACTAGCGTGGTCGGCCGAAATGATTGTGATTCATATTCAAAAATTGAAATTGGTTCTCCAGAGGTGGATAGGTATGTTTTTTCCCCAGAGACCATATAATCGTATTTAGGGTTTATGGCATACATAAGATGCTCTTTAGGGGCTATATCTAATAGATCTTCAACTAAGGACCTAGGAAATTTAAGGCGGTTATCATCACCAAGAGTGCATCCTTTATCTAGCGTATGATCAAGTATTTCTGGAATAGGGTCACCTATGCCTATATTTTCGAGCACATCTAAGGCAGTTTTATGAATTTTTTGAATGTCTGAGTCGCTAAGAGGTTTGTATTGCCCACCTTCTAGACCTGGATAGACAATCGCTTTTTTTTCCGTGCTCTGTCTTATAGCTCTACGAGCTTTGCTACCGCCACTTCTACGTTTTCTTTCTGTCATACGATTTAGAAACGGTCTTTTGTTGGCTTGATGACATCTCTTGAAATTTCGATAGGGTAGGTGTCTCGGACTTTTTTATCCGTTTCATCATCTATGTAAACTGGATAATGTGAGTTAAGTATCTCTCTCGCTCTTTTTTCAGCTCTTTGTCTCATATCAGGCGAACCTTCAGCTTCCCATTCCTCTTGTGTGCTTCTATCCGCAAGTGTTGGATAAAGATATTCGGTTTTCATGAGTTCAAGGGTTTGTGGGTCTCTTAAGAAATGCCCCTCACCTTCAACAGTATCTTTTATAGCCCTATAAGATAAAGTTTCTTCGTTTACTTCGATACCTCTTACTGTCCTCATAACCATTCCTAGCATGTCATTATCAATAACAAGTGATTCAAAAGAATAGCCCATAAGGCTTGCCATCATTCCAGAAGACTCGGAAACATTATTGCAACCGGCAAGCGCTGCTAGTGCAACCGTTATACCTTTCTCATAACCTGCTTGTGCATCAGGGCTTTTTGAATCTGTCATGCCAGCGCCCACAGAGCTAGCCAGACCATAGTGATTGGTAATTTGTGCAGATGCAGCACTCATTATAGCTTCCTCCCCACTGCCTCCTGAAAAAGAGCCTGTCCTTAGGTCTGTGACAAACGGCCAAGGACCAAAAATAACAGGGTGACCGGGTTTGATTAAATCAATCAATAACAAACTGGCCAGTGTTTCTGCAATCACCTGAACGAGTGAACCTGCTAAAGCAGCCGGTGATGTTGCTCCAGATTGTGGGGCAATTACAACCCAGACAGGGGCATTCATTTCTATGGATGCTACTGCCACCTCACAATTATCGGTGCCATAGCGGAGTGGCGAGACGACTGTACATCCACCTCCATGAGCAAATGGCCGTTCTAAGAATTTACCCTCACCTCCAGCAATCATATCCAGCATTTCAATGGTTGGTTTGACATGATCTCCGCTAGCAAAAGTCAGTGCAGTATGTTTCTGTGTCCCTACAACACTGGCATAGGCTGTATTGATATCTGTTTTTAGTAAGTCTGTGAATTCTGTAGCTACTACTACTCGGGAATAACTATGAACATTTTCAAGGTAGTCGACCAACCGGGCAATATCATAGACATCATTTATTGTCGAAGGCCTGTATTTTTTTGCCCCTAGATCGAGCATTGTTACTGCTTCGCCTCCACCGTATAAGTTAACTTTTTTATCCGACATATCCACATCATGCTTAGGGTCTCTTCCATACATGACAAAGTCCCTACCGGCTCTTGCTATAACATCTTCCACTAGTGATCTTGGGAATAATAATCGACCTTGATCTGTAAAAGTGCAGCCGTTCTCTAAGGCAATCTCTTTTAATTCTGGGAGAGGGTTGGCCATACCAATATTTTCTAGAACATCTAAAACAGTTTGATGAATCTGTTCTAGATCATGATCAGTTAAGGGCTTAAATCTACCACCAATCATTCCTTTTTCGACTACAGGTCTAATATTTTGATTCTCTGTAGAGGTTTCTTTACTTCTTCTGGTTCTTCTTCTTGCCATTATGTAAAATCCTTAGTTGATCAATAAAACAATATTACACTGTTTGTTAAGCAAAAAAATTAAGAATTCAAAAACAAAGGAAATGGTAAATACAGAAACAGAACATGTGGCTTCTTATTATGCAGCTACAATAAATGAGCATAAAAACTACCCAATGCTCAATGAAGATATAACATCAGATGTTTGTATTGTAGGGGCTGGCTTCACTGGAATTAACACCGCATTAAACCTGGTTAAAAAGGGTTATAAAGTAGCGGTGATTGATTCGGCACGAGTTGGTTGGGGAGCGAGTGGCAGAAATGGAGGCCAGTTAATTTCTGGGTTTACCTACAGTAATAAATTTGAACAATTTGGAGAGGAAGTTGCTCAATCAGTTTGGAAACTTGGTGCGGATTGCAGTGATTTGGTCAGAGAGACCATAAAAGAGTTTGATATTGATTGTGATTTAAAAGAGGGCTTCATTGAAGTGGCTCTTAATAATGTCCAAATGGATGAACTTGTGGAGAGGAAAGAAGAGTGGGATCGGCGAGGTTACCAACATAATCTCACACTAGTGGATAACAGTGAAATTAATGATTATGTTGGCTCATCAAATTATATAGGCGGCATGATAGATTCAGGTAGTGGGCATCTTCATCCTTTGAACTTAGTATTAGGGGAAGCAAAAGCGGCCAATAATCTTGGTGTATCAATCTATGAGAAAACGAAAGCCTTAAACATCAAGCCAGGTAAAGAGGTTCTTATAGAGACAGATCAAGGTTCGATTAGAGCAAAGCATCTAGTTTTAGCTGGCAATGCATACATAGGTAAGCTCAATCCAAAATTAAGACGCATGATTATGCCTTCAAACAGTTGCATTATTGCCACTGAGCCATTAGGTGATGAGAGGGCAAAAGAGATCATTGCTAAGGATATGGCTGTTTGTGATCTCAATACCATTCTTGATTATTATCGATTGTCCTCAGATAAGAGGCTTCTTTTTGGAGGGCGATATAATTTTTCAGGTAATGAGCCTAAAAATATTGATCAAAATCTGAGAAAAAGAATGTTAAATGTTTTTCCTGATCTGGATGATGTGAGAATAGATTATGCTTGGGCCGGAAATGTTGCCGTTACCGTTCATCGTATTCCTCAACTTGGAAGATTGACTGACAACATTTTCTATTCTCAGGGCTATTCAGGGCATGGAGTTGCGCCTACTCATATGGCAGGAAAAATCATAGCCAATGCAATTAGTAATGAATGGGATATGATTGAGACGCTGTCTAAAATTAAGCACATTCAATTGCCAGGCGGTAAGTGGTTCTCTAGCACAGCGATGTCATTGGGCTTGCTCTACTATAGACTGCAAGATTTCATAGCCAGTAAATCTTGAATTAGACCTATATCTTTATTCCAGCTTTTTTTACTGTTGGCGCTATAGCAGAAAGGTTTCTGGGTGCCATGAGATGGGCGCCATGAACACCGTCAATTTCTTGGAATTGGTTTATTAATTCCGCACAAATCTCAATACCTTCCTCTATTTGATTTTCTGATTGCTCCATCCTTTGGACCATGCTATCTGGGATTACAGTTCCAAAGAGTTTATCTCTCATCCACTTGGCTGATTTATCGCTTCTCAGCGGACCGATTCCGACAATAAAAAAGAGTTGTTCTGATAATCCTGAATCAACAATATATTTCATATAGGTTTTTAATAAATCCACATCATAACAAAATTGCGTTTGTATAAATTTTGCACCGAGCTCAGCTTTTTCTTTAAGAGCAACTGGTTCCCAGTTTTCTTCTGGTTCATGAATGATTGCAGCGCCAGCAGG
>ENA-UPTF01001068-UPTF01001068.1-marine-metagenome-genome-assembly--contig:-NODE-1068-length-17875-cov-4.476009_pt1 | contig 17875 bp, 16 predicted proteins | sample MGYA00238166_ERZ767019 | MGnify/ENA primary metagenome ERZ767019 (study PRJEB28930, sample SAMN06266391) | marine metagenome | isolation source: Sea water from 250 m depth | place: Atlantic Ocean...
AATCACTTTCATGAAGTGGATTTATTGAACTAGACATCCTGAAAATTTTATCAGATAAAATGCCACCTGTGCCTTGTTATAATTTTTGCCTCCCATCTCTTAGCCTAAACGGGAAAAATATATATAGATGCCAGAGTCTATAAGTAAGCACTATATATTTGAGTGGCGTTTGGATTAGTGGAGATTTGTGAAATCAATAGAGGACTTTAAGATGAAAATAACAGATTTAAAAGTATGGGTTACGGCTCCGGAAAAAAATGGGAGGAGCTTCGTTTACGTCCAGATAGATACCGATGCAGGAATTCATGGAATTGGAGAAGCAACCAGCTCCGGTGGGGGAGGAAGCATTGTTGTTGGGAATATGTTGCGGTTTCTTAGAGATTCCACTTTAGAACAAGATTTCCGTGAATCCCTCATTGGAGAAAACCCCGAACATGTTGATCGCATATGGCACAAGCTATATCGACGTTTCACTGGGGGCGGAGGATCTGGAGGATTTGTGACAACAATGCTGAGTGGAATCGACATTGCTCTGTGGGACATTAAAGGAAAAGCAGCAGGAAAACCCATATATGAAATCCTTGGGGGAGGACCTGTTTGGGACGATATTGAAATGTACACTCACGTAGCCCCTGGAGACCCAGAAAGGGCCGCCAAACAGGCCCGTGAAGTGGTATCAAACGGCTTTAGAGCACTCAAAACAGACCCATTTATGCCGGAAATGAGACAGCACCACAGACGCTACAAACAAGGAACTATATCTCCAGAGGGCGCGTCTCTAGCTGTAGACACCATAGCTGCTATCCGGCAAGAAGTTGGTCCAGATATAGAAATTTTGATTGATTGCCACGGTAATTTTGACGTCCCCACTGCTATAGCAATGGCTCGACGTCTGGAACCTTTCAACATCGGTTGGTTTGAAGAACCTGTTCAACCTAATAGTAATGAGGCACTCAGGCATGTAAAAGACTCCGTTGGAGTACCACTGTGTGTAGGAGAGAGGCTGTACACACGATGGGACTTCGTCCCGATTCTAAAAGACAGATTAGCCGAATACCTAATGCCAGACATATTATGGACTGGGGGCATCACAGAATTTTATAAAATTGCCGCGCTAGCAGAGTCATTTTATGTCCCTGTCAGTCCTCACGATGCCAGCGGGCCTATCAACATATTGGCTGGCGCTCACACTATGATGACAGTGCCAAATTTCTACAAACTAGAAATGAATCATGCAAGTCTCGATGTTTTAAATAAGATGATTGATGAGCCACTTAAAATAGTTGAAGGTCGACTTCAGCTGCCGGACAGACCTGGTATTGGGGTGGACCTAAATCGAGAATTCATCGAAGCTCATCTAGACCAGGACTGGAATTAATTGTAATGAGTAATCACAAATTTCAATGCTCCTCCTGTAGTAGCTCTTATGAGCCCAGTCCAACACTACTCGAATGTGATAGATGCGGATCCCCGCTAAATATAAGTTACGTAACCCAGCTGGGCTCAGACCTCCATCCCACCGGATGGTCCGGCCATCCGATTCCTCTACCACTTGATCATCAGAAAGACCTAATCACTCTGGGTGAGGGAAACACTCCTGTCGTTCAATTGAACAACGTAAAAAATCGGATCGGGGCAGAAATATATGTGAAACAAGAATATATGAATCCCACTGGTTCGTTTAAAGACCGAGGTACCTCAGTAATGATCTCTGCCTTAAAATCTTTTGGGATTAATGAATTGGTGGAAGATTCTTCTGGCAACGCTGGGGCATCACTGTCCGCCTATGCAGCAATGTCCAACATGAAGGCCCACATTTTTGTGCCTGAATCTGCTCCAGCGCCGAAAATTGGCCAGATACAAGTGTACGGCGCCACGATACACAAAATACCTGGAAGCCGCGATGCTACCACAGAGGCCGCAAAGGCCTTTGTTCGCAATAACAACCTCGTGTATGCCTCCCATAATCTAAGCCCTTTTTTCATAGAGGGCACGAAGATTTTTGCCCACGAAGTTTTCAGAGAATTTGGAGACCACATACCAGAAGACATTGTTATCCCTGTAGGAAACGGGTCACTTTACCTGGGGATGTGGAAAGGGTTATGTGAGCTCAAAGAATCTAACCAAATCTCTCGAATACCACGTCTACATTTTGTACAGACAGAAGCTGTGAAACCTATATATTCCGCTGCAAACAATGTAGCTTGGGATACTTCAATGATTCGTGAAACCCGATCTGGTGGAACGGCTGTTGGGTCTCCTCCTCGACAAGATCAGGTCATTGACGCACTTATTAGATCAAAAGGTTCCTGCACGACTGTGACAGAAAAAGAGCTTATTGACTGGCAGAAATTTCTTGCATCAAAGGAAGGCATTTATGCCGAACCCACTTCAGCAACAGCACTTGCGGGGACAGAAAAACTCATCAGATCTGGTGAGATTGGAAAAAATAGCAGAATACTCGTACCCATTACAGGCTCCGGGCTTAAAGATGATCAGCCAAATTAGAAGCAACCTGCATACTAAATCAACTGTATTGAGATATAGCCTTCGAGAGGCCGGGAAGTGCTCCCTCTATGGTTTCGTCTTTAAGGCAATAGGAAAGCCTAAAATAACCTGGTAATCCGAAACCTGTACCTGGTACTGCCAAAACCCTTTCCTCTTTAAGCTTATCCACAAATTCAACGTCATCATCTATAGGGGCTTTGGGAAACATATAGAACGCACCTTGAGGCCTTACAACCGAATATCCCATATCTGTCAATTTAGAGTAAAGAAAATTCCTCTTTCGTTCATAAAGACCAACATCAACTGTCACTGACTGCAATGAGGTCACCAGATGTTGTGCCAATGCTGGTGCGTTTACAAATCCTAGCGTCCTGTTACAAAAAACCATCCCGTCGATAATTTCCTGTTTGTCGGGACAATCTGGATGAATCGCAATATACCCGATACGCTCACCAGGGAGTGCCAGATCCTTAGAATGGGAAGTCGCCACGATGCTACGCACATGATGGTCAAAAATATGGGGGTACTTTAGATTATCAAAAATAAGCCGCCGGTAAGGTTCGTCACTGACCAGATATATCTTCGTCCCGTATTCCTCTTCCTTTTCACGAATGATTTCACACAGGTTCGATAAAACTTCAGACGAATACAAAACACCTGTAGGGTTATTGGGAGAGTTGATAAGCACGCCCCTCGTCTTCGGAGTAACTGCATCCCTAAAAGCATCTAGATCTGGCAGGAAGTTTCGATCAGGAGGAACCACTTTACAGGATCCTCCGTGATTGTCTGCGTAAAAATGATACTCGACAAAAAATGGTGCGAAAATAACAAATTCATCCCCGGGATCCATCAAGGTTTTCATGACAACATTTAGAGCCCCTCCTGCACCACAGGTCATAATAATTTCATTGGCGGTAAAAGCTATCATCGTTTCATCAGTGAGTTGACCCGCCACTGCCTCACGTGTTTCCAGTAACCCAGCATTTGGCATATAACGGTGCATTCCACTGATAGGATTGTCAGCGATAGACTTTAATTTTGAAAAAAATTCTTCGGGTGGGTCTATCACTGGATTTCCCAACGACAAATCAAAGACGTTTTCTTCCCCAAACTGTCTTTTTAGAGAAATGCCTTCCTCAAACATTTTTCGAATCCAAGAACCTTGTTCCATAAAATTTTTTATCTTGTTAGATACTGGCATTATTTATTTTCCCAACCTAGAAGCGCTGATTTCCACATCCAGCTAATAAGATTTAGTAGTGATTAACTCAAATATTCGTTCAAGGCCATCAATCCCAAGGCGCCCCGCGACCCGGAGACTCACATCTCCATTGGAATCTATCACTATAAAGAATGGAAATGAGCTTACTCCCATTGCACGGGCAATGTCACTATCCGAGTTGTCGACAATCACAGGAATATTCCATTGCTCATTCTCGAACCATTTGTGAGGAGGATAATTGGCTCGAGTAGGATTTATAGATGTAGCAATACTTACGACTCTTATACCTTCGGGCAAGGGATTATCGAGAAAATAAGAAGCGAGCTCTCTTACTTCATTTCGGCAGTGGGGACACCAATGCGCCAACGCTATAACAATGGTAGTTTCGGCATCTTCCTGAAGTACTATTGGATTTCCAGCCAAATCAACACCCTTGATTAAAGGAGCTGTAAGACCGACTGCAGGGTCAAATCGATTCTCCATGGCGGGCAAGAATTCCCCTTCCACGTCAACCTGAATATTTTCATAAAATTCCTCGTCAATGTAAGAACCCGCTTGGGGTATTCTGGTTGCTTGAAAACTTAGTGGAGTCGCCGTAGGAATTAATGGCACAACTGTCTGAGACAAGGGAGTAGGCATTTGTAAAGAACTAACCGTCGGTCTAGCCAGAGGGGTGTAAGTGGGTAATGGGGTATAAGTGGGTAATGGGGTATAAGTAGGTGCAGGTGATTGGATGGTTAAATTCTGGGTGTAACCAAGTGAGTCTTCTTTTAAATCATCACATGAAACCAAAATCAGTAATCCAAGAAACATGGATATTGGCAAAAGAAAAATGCGTCGGCACTTGGGGTGTTCAGACAAAGGAAAGTAGCCTTAAATATTTCATCTACGAACTGTAATACCACCGTCTATAACGAGTTCGGATCCGGTGACGTAACGGGATTCGTCTGAGGCAAGATAGAGCACCCCAAGTGATACATCCCTGGCATTCGCTATTATCCCCAGCGGAGTCCTATCAATCATCGACTGTCGACCGTCACCGGTCCCAATCAATCCCTCCACCATGTCAGTCTCTATTATGCCTGGATGTACAGAATTACAGCGTATCTGTTCAGGGCCATATTCCACTGCTATTGATTTCGATAGTATCCTCACGAGACCCTTACTAGCCCCATAAGCTGTATATCTAGAACCTATAAGCCCCGCAATCGAAGATATGTTGACTATGGAACCTCCACCCGCATCTCTCATTGCCGGGACCACAGTTTTCGCACCAAGAAACACACCACGGGAATTCACATCCTGTATAGATTCCCAATCAGCATTTTCTGTCTCTTCCAGTCCTTTCATGATCAGAATCCCGGCGTTATTAACCAGAACATCTAATTTCCCATACTCAGTAACAGCTGTAGAGACGGCGTTTTTCCAGTCAGCCTCGTTGGTCACATCGAGGTGGACATAGGTAGCATTACCTCCTGACTCTCCAATCTCTGATGCAACTTGTTGTCCTTGTTCATCGATGATGTCACCAAGTACAACTGATGCGCCTTCTTCGGCAAAAAGGCGAGCTTCATCTGCTCCTTGCCCTCTGGCCGCCCCAGATATCAATGCAACCTTTCCTTCCATCCTTGCCATTCCTATCCCTCCGACCAAACCTCATTTTTCATTTATCATGTTAATTATCAAGTATGTTAGCAGAGCATCAAGTCGATACTCTGACTGCCAAAGCTAAATAATCTTTATTAATCGAGGTGGAGATGTCTTTCAACATAAAAGAGGTGATCCTGGGACCGGACGAAGGGAGGAAACTAAACGCCGTAGACCATCCATTTACATTCAAAGCGATAAGTTCTGATACAGATGGACATTATGCGCTTTTTGAGTCGATCCTCTATGGGGGTGGGCCAGGACAACATACTCACGAGAATGAGGAAGAGGCATTTTATGTAATAGAGGGTAATTTGAAGGTCCTGCTAGGGGAAAATATTATTGAAGCCAAACCAGGATCATTCGTGTTGGTACCGAGAGGGACAATCCACACATTTTTTAAATCGGACGAAAATCCGGTGAAGATGCTTGTCATCATTTCCCCTGCCGGTTTTGAAGATTTCTTCTTTGAGGTTGTCGGACCAGACGAAGTAGACGCCCAGATGATGGCAGACCGCGCTCTAGAGACTGGACACAAATACGGAGTCACATTCACAGGTCCACCATTAGGCTAATCTAACCAACTATCTTGCCTTATATCTCATTTTTAACACCTGAATATCGTCAAGCATTCTCTGCTCTGTAATCGATGTAGCTCTATTTGTAGAATTTAACAGTCTATTTTCAATCTCATATAAATGTTCAGAAGCATGTTTCCTGCAAGTCCATATTTGGTCTAGCAGACAAAAAATTGAGTCAAGGTCACATATATTTGATGCCGTCCGGAGACTTGTCCCACATTTATTGCAATACTTTTCGTCTTCCATAATTAAGACAACACCTTGACCATTTTCCTGTTATTGAACCTGGAATATATAGCAATGATTAAGAACAGTCAGCTGCAAAACCCATAGTCTTATTCCAACCATTTAACAATACAAGCACTAGCAATATACAATTTCTTGACTAGTGCATGACAGTACCAGACAATTAATTCGGACTTAACTGAAAATGCAAACTTTGGCATCACCTGATTGAAAGTCAGACAGATAATACAGAATCAAATTTAACTTAAGTAATTTTAATTCCGGGCCCGTAGCTCAGTGGTTAGAGCAGTCGGCTCATAACCGATAGGTCGTAGGTTCGATCCCTACCGGGCCCACCACAGTTCCTGGAGTTCCTAATTTCAAAAATGAGACACGTATTTAACGGATCTGCACTGATAGTTACCCTATTTGTTTTTTGTTTTATAGCAACTAACCAAGTGTCAGCACACGGTGACATGAAAGAAATCTTTGTCGGTGAAGTCGACGACTATAAAGTCGCCGTAAGCGTGATTCCCCATCAACCAATGGTCGGGCACGCTCATTTCACTATTGAACCAACTGACGTTAAAACTAGTAATCCAATTGAAGAAGCTATTATTACTATAATTGTCAGACACGGAGATGAAGCCTTCGAGTCACGTGCTGTAAACTCCCCTTCTTCAACGACAATGTACGATGCCAACCTTACATTTTATGAGGAAGGAGACTGGGAAGCAGAAGTAAAAATACAAACTTTGCCGGACCATGAATCTAGCGTTTTCTTCATAGTAAATGTAAGTGGGGAAAGTATCGTATCTGGCACTTCAGCAGGATATTTTTTCCTTTTTATTTTTGGGATTTTGGTTGTGGTGCCTATTATCTTGGTATTGAAATACCGTCGCGCAAATAAGACAGCGTGAGACTTTGATAAAGGTTAACCAAAACCCATATCAATTACCGTGGTAGTCCCTGACTGATACGGCAATAATAAGATTATTAGTGGTTTCCTTTTCGGAAAATATGACTTCAACTGGTTGTCCAGTAATCATGTGAGAGCGAAGATGGGAAGGGGTGAATTTACCCAAGTCGGTTTCTACCATCACCTTGAATATGGCCCCCCCATCAGTTTCTAAAGAAAACCAACTCGTTTCAGTCAAGCTACGTGCAGACACCTCTGCAATTAAACCATGTACGACAGATAAGTCCCTTTCTGCAACGCCTTCCTCACATCCAGTAAATAGTAGTAGGAAACTAAATAGAAAAGCTGAAGAATACAGACAGTTCGTCTTAAATTTCCTCAAATTTCCAATAGTAAATATTTCTTTTTTGTTCAAAAAGTGAACCTTAATCTAATTGACCTGTAAAAGCCTGATCACTAGTTTCTTTATATTAGGGGAGGGCTTACATGAAACTATCGATCCGGGCAGTAATACTTTCGATTTTTTTGCTAACGATTGCGGTGACTGGCAGCATCGCTTACGCTAGCGAAGAAAGCGGTTTTTCTAAAGGCCGTGTTGTAATAATGTCAGTAGACATAGACTCTATCAGTAATGGCAACAACTCTGCGTTATTTGAGTCTTTGACTGGCATATTATCGACCCTCCAACCAGGAGAAAATTTCTATTTTTCTGACATGGATAATCCAGAGTTATTTCTAGGACCATTCGAGGCTGGCTCAAAAAACTTTGCCGATTACAAGCCTCTTATTGCAGAAAAAATAACCGCCTATATTCCTGAGAATGACATTAACATTCCGGAAGTAGTCTCGCAGGCATACAACATAATGGGCAAGGAATCCGCCTCTGCAGGATCAACGCTCTACCTTGTTGGGCAAAGAAAAGTCCTCGCAGATCCCGAGTACACAGCACGACGCCTCGACCCAATCGCAGAAATGTTTAGTGCGAGCGGATGGACAATTACTGGCATTACCCCTACCGATGCGGACCCGAGTATGAATTACATACTCGACAGAATAGCTACAAAAACTGGTTCTAAGAGATATGAACTGACCATTGATGACGCTCTTAGAAATATAACCGACAAGATAATGACCCGAGACTCACTTGGTGCATTGTCATTATCAAGTCAAGCGTCACTAGCTAAAGATGAGGTATTGACCTCAACAATCAAAATAGCCCCCGGAACAAAAGATGCAACAGTCCTATTTTTCAAAGAAGATCAGTACGGTTCTCTAAAACTCAACAGCCCTCAGATAGATGAACCGGCAACAAGTGGCACGGCCTCGTTAAACGTTGTCGAAACACCCCACACAGTAATATGGCAAATCAAAGATCCCACCCCTGGTGTTTGGACTGTAGATGCCAACGGAATGGAAGGAAAGGTATCTTCTTGGCAAATATCTTCAAATAAATTCCGATTAAACCTTGGAATGCATGACCTTATTCCGACTGGGGAACCATTAAATCTCATCACATACGTAACAGAAGAATCGGTAATGGTTTCACCAGGAGAAAATTCCTTAGTAAAAGTGACTGTCACAGGTCCTGACGGTCGCAATGTCTTTTACAACTTAAATGATGACGGTGAGTACGGTGACGCTACTGCAGGTGATAACTATTATTCGGCTACTATAGCCAGTCCAGAAAGTGAGGGGGACTATGTCGTCAAAATGGAACTTGGATGGGCTGAATCACCTAATACTGTGATCGAACAACTCAGCTTTCGGGCACAAGCTTTCCCACAAATGGAAGTCACACAACTGAACACAGATAGAATGTACCTGGAGCGTAGATCAAACATAGCAACTATATTTGTGAACATCTCAGGGCAGTCGTTCGCAGTAGATCCCTCTTCAATAAGAGCTAGCTTCGGTGAGGGAGAAGACTTAGGCCAATTAGATATCGTTCCACGGGAAGGAACTTCAGATGGACGCGCTTGGATGTACGACGTTATATTCACACCAACTAAAGAAGGTATAACAACCTTAGCTCTTAACTTAGATATCGACTACGCTGGGCAGGTTCGTCAACAAGTCTCAGAATCTATAGCTCTTACCGCGATAAGCTTACCTAACCTCATACCAGATCCAGCACCGGAGCCGTACAACACAACAGTGATCGAAGTGGCACCAGAAGTTGTTCAAATTGCTAAGTCTAATGCTGGAATTGCAGTGGGTTTGATCGGCATACCCATCGCTTTGATAGCATTAATAATAGCTGGATTTACCTATCATCGTGCTCAAACTCGACCATTCGGATTTATCGATAATGAGGATGGTTCCGTCCTCGTAGATTTTCAGTCCCTTGAGAGGTCATTTTTCAACAAACTACTATTCCCAAGTATGGTCAAAGGGAAAGAAACAGCTGTTTCAGAATTAGATGGAATAACCTTCAAGTTCCGAAAAGATAAGGTCGACATCGAAACTTTTAGAGTGTCTCCTACTGTACGAATAGATGACAAGCCGGTCGTTGGGGAGATAACTCTAAGGAACAGTTCCTGGATAGGATCACACGGCCGATTGTTCAACTTTTTCACTGGCAGAGAATCAATTGTAGCTGAACACGGATTCGGCGATGACTAATCAGTTTTATGGATAAGTGCTCTCTATCATGGGTGAGTCCTTATCCATAAAATCATTCAAATCTATTTCTCTATTATTGTTACCGATTTAATCACATCTCCCTGGGGGCCAGGAACAGACGGGTCCCGCAGTGAAATAGAGTTAACAACGTCCATGCCGCTACTAACTTTGCCAAAAACAGAATGACAAGAAGTCTGAGGCACAGCGCAATTTTTCGGACTCCCGTCAGGCTTATACCCATCAAGAAAGTGTGTTTCTTTATACGTTATAAAGAACTGGGTGCCGTTTGTTCCTTTGCCATTGATGACTCCTCTGTTAGCCATTGAAATCACCCCTGGTCCATCATGTAGAGCATCAGGGTGAAATTCGTTATCGAAATAGTAACCTGCATTTCCTGACCCACTGCCAGTTTGGTCACCACCCTGAGCCATAAATCCTGATATTACTCTGTGAAATGTCACTCCATCATAAAAGCCTTCTCGAGCTAAAAACACAAAGTTGTTTACAGTAATAGGGACAAATTTTTCATAGAGATCTATCGTGAATTTCCCACCAGATTCCATATCAAATTCGGCAAAGTAATCATTCTTTGTATCAATAGTGACTTCAGGTGCTGAGTCATAACTTTTATAGGTACTAGAAACCTCAGCAGCGATAGGAGTTGCCTCTTGTTTCTCATCCTCGCCACACCCTATAAAAGATGCGATGGAGGTGACAAAAACAACCATCAAGAAAAAATTCAAGAGTTTCATTGATACTCCTACCATATTCTGCATATATTTCTGTTTATTTCGCTGATACAGTCGCTAATATTACATACCCTGAGGGGAAGAAATATATACAACAGTGTCGAGTTTAAAGTGACAGAACCTTCAGTCAGCCATGTCCAAAATAGCTTTGATGGCTATGTTGTAACCAAACAATCCAAAACCTGTTATGACACCTTTACACGACCGGGCAATCTCAGAATTACCGCCCCGAGCAGCTGGATTTGATATGTGTACTTCGATTGTGGGAAATGCAACCTGTGTTATCGCTGCAGCGAGGGCAGGATGTCCAGAAGAATACCCTGCAGGATTGATAATGGCAGCATCAAATCCTTTTTCATGGCATTCATAGAATTTGTTGATGACCTCACCTTCTATATTGGAGTGAAATATCTCAACATCAACACCAAGTTCGGAGGCATATTCATTAATTGCATTACTGTAATCATCCATGGTGTCCGTCCCAAATATCTCTACTTGAAACTTACCTCTCATGTTTATTCCCGCCCCATGTACAACGAGTATTTTTGTCATAACAAACGCTCCATTCTTAATAGATGTAACCAAGTTCCCAAGTCTAGCATAGCTATAGCAACTCGCTTATTAGTATATTAGCCTTTATCAATCATCTAACACAGTTATACATGCAGCTACTATCGACTCTGCATCAGTCTTGTACTCCTTGTAAAGGTCGTCTCTGTTGCCAGACTGACCCCAGTCATCGACTCCAAGTTGTATCGCTTTACTGCCTAGCGCAGAGCCTAGCCATGCAAGGGAATGAGGATGGGCATCCGCTACTGTAACGACAGGGGCGCCCGGCAAGGCACCTGGAATAAGCCGCCCAATATTTTGAGCAAGAGAGATTCCTTGTTCTACGGCACGCCTGGTCGATTCACGGTAATGACGGTATAGCGGTCCTGGGCCCGTAACATTAATAACGTTGGTATAAACACCCTCTTCTAAGAGCCTATCCGCAGCCTCTAATGCCTCTGGCACCATAGCCCCACAAGCAATTAGGTTAACTACAGGACTACCCGCTGAAGCCTCTCGGGAGGTTATTGAGCTATCTCTCAAACAATAGGCCCCAGTTAAAACCTGCAGCCTGAGCTTTTCAAGTTCAACTGGATCCAGTGGGGTAGGCATGAGTGTCTGATCTGTTGGCTTACTAGTCAAACGCAAATAGGTGCAACGACCCCTTTTACGAATTTGGTGCATTGCAGATAGCATAATCCACTCTAACTCTTGACCAAAACAAGGTTCGTAGGCGTCCAGTCCAGGCATCTCGGTGCCAATAGAAGGTGTCATCATTGACTGATGGGCTCCACCCTCAGGAGCAAGACTCAACCCAGATGGCGTACCCACCACAATAAATTTCGCTCCTGAGTAAACGCTGTATACAAAAGCATCCAGACCTCTCCGAACAAAAGGATCGTAGACGGTACCAATTGGAAAAAGTATCTCTCCATCACGTTCGTACGAAAGACCCAATTGGCCCAACATCATAAAAAGATTGTTCTCTGAAATACCCAACTCAATATGTTGACCGTCTTTTGACTCTTCCCAACGCAGGGCTCTAACAACATCCTCACCGGGGAGATCTTCAGAGTCTCCCGTCTTCCAGACTCCTACCCTGTTTATCCAACCCCCTAGATTCGTGGAAGAAGCTACATCAGGACTGACAGTAACAACTCGCTTAGATATCTCCCCAAGAGTACGGGACATATCGGTCAAAACTAAACCAAAAATCTGCTGAGTCGACATATTACCTGAATATTTTCTACCGAAGTCCCAAGGAATCTTTTCTGTTGGTAGAGGTGAGGTAATAGTATCTGGTGCAAGAAGTTTTGACCGACTTTCTACAAGAATGCCAGCCTCAGATTTGTCATCAGGGACAGGCCATCTTTCCCCGGTTGGCAAGTCAAGAGAATCTCTCAATTCCTCCATCTGTGCATCGCTCAAAGTCACCGAGTGATTTTGTGGGTCTCCCACTGAAGGAAGCCGATATCCCTTTAAAGTGTAGGCAAAAACTACATTTGGGGCATCTGTGCGATCAGACTCTTTAAACGCCTCTCTCAACGTTTGAAAATCGTGACCCCCTAGGTTGTGGAAAAGATCATCAAGTTGATTGTCATCCATATTTCCAATCAACCGTTTCATATCGTCAGGATACTTGCTGTAAATGGGCAATGCTTCTCTCAAAACAGGACTGTCAACCCTCAAGAGACGCTGGTAGACCTGGTTAGTCATATCATCGATTGCATCTCGAAGAATTTCGCCATTAGGTTCAACAAATGCAGCTTGCAAAAGGCTCCCGTATTTGGCTTCAATTACATTCCAACCGTTAGACTCAAACATTTCACGCCATGCTTTAACTCGAATACCCGGAATTATGCGATCTAAACTTTGTCTGTTTAGATCGACTACCCATAGGACATTCTTGGCCTGTTCCATCTCGGGTTCAGCAATAGCCTCCCAAATGGAACCTTCATCTAGTTCCGCATCCCCCACTATGGAGATATACCTGTTTTCCTCAGTCCTATTTTCGGAATTGGAAAAATCATGAGATCGGTTGTAGGAACTTACAATGGAAGCAAAATTAGGTGCAACTGGTCCAAGTCCTACAGAACCAGTACTAAATTCAACTCCGTCCGGATCCTTGCTTCGACTTGGGTAGGCTTGAAGTCCATGAAATGCCCTCAATTCAGTCATATACGAGGGATCTAAGTTACCAAGCAAATATTGAATAGCATGGTAAATGGGGGAACCGTGGGGCTTAACCGATATTTTATCTCCCCCATTCATGTAGTCAAAATATAGTGAGGTCATAATAGTTACGATTGAAGCACTGGAGGCTTGATGTCCCCCGACTTTAGTACCGTCGGGATTTAGCCTCACGTTGTTCGCGTAATGGACAAGTTCCATTGCGTTCCATAACACGTAGTCCTGTATCAACGAAAGGAGGTTATCCCCGTCTCTTTGTTCAGGAGTGTCTCCTATGATTTCGGTCCCAATTCCATACGCCATAGGCGAAAGCCCCCCAATGCGTATTCCTAGACTACAAGAATCCTATTCAACCGAGTATAGCACCCGAAACACAGATCCACGCCAAGAGCCAAGAATACTTCAACTACATCCATCACAAGGCTTACAAATAATCCTTGGCCCAACTCAGGCCTTCCTCTGTATTTCCTGCAGGAATATATTCACATCCAATCCAGCCGTCGTAACCCAATTTGTCAATAAAAGAAAAAAGGAATGGATAATTTATTTCTCCAGTTCCAGGTTCATGCCTTCCAGGATTGTCAGCAAGTTGCATATGACTGATTAAAGATAGATTAGATTCAATAGTCCTTGAAAGATCTCCTTCCATTATTTGCATGTGATAGAGATCATGTTGTAAAGATAGATTAGGAGAATTCACATCCTGGATTATTTCCTTGGCCTGATCTGTATGGGTTAAGAAAAATCCCGGTATATCTATAGTGTTGATACTTTCAATAATTAATTTGACTCCGGCGCTTTCCAGAATCGGCGAAGCAAACTGCAAATTAGATATGAATGTATCTCTCGCATTTTCAACACTTACGTTATCTGGCTTCACTCCGGCCAAACAATTAACCTGTGGGCAATGTAGGGCGGTTGCATATTCCACCGCTACACCTACACTGTCTTGAAACTCCCCCACCCTAGCAGGGTCACAAGCTATTCCTCTATCCCCCGAATCCCAATCACCTGCAGGAAGATTATGCAGAACCTGAGAAAGATCATTTTCAGCGAGTAAATTCACTAATTGATCTTGTTTATAGTCGTAGGGGAAAAGGTATTCCACCCCTTTAAATCCAGTTCTCCGAGCAGCTTCGAACCTATCCAAAAAATCGTATTCATTAAACATCATACTTAAATTTGCAGCTAGCTTAACCATTAATACTCCCTTAAGAAAATAATAACGAACTTACTTAATTGTAAATGTGATGAAGATTCTCTGTTGAATAATTTACTCTGGTTGGAGATATGAATTGGGTCCCTGTGATAAAATTACAGGGTAATTTAGTACGTGGGGACGCGTGGATTCGACAGGGGGTGTCACCGCGGAATTGCAGGTCGGGGCGCCTTCTACCTCGTTAAAAAGTGGGCAAAAAAGTTAACTGGCAATAAAGAGCTAGCACTAGCCGCTTAAGCGGCTACGTCCTTCATGACCGATCCCCGAAGGATATGAAAGGGCGCCAATAGACGGGGTGCAGCCAGTCAGACGCCGATAACACTGGCTAAAGATAATCGGCTAGTAGGGCCCAAGCGTCAGCCGATCGGGGCTGGGCCTTTCGAATATTAAGACCGGCTAAACCTGTAGCATATTCCGATCGGGGTGTCTTCTGGACGGGGAGTTCGACCCTCCCCCGTCTCCACCAAGAATACGATTCAGACGCCCAGCCTCAAGATGAGCCTGCGGCGTCTGGTGTATTAGCGCAATTTCACTGCCCTCGCTGGTGGTGGCTATCTCAAAGAGTGGCCATCCGGCCCAATATGTGACAACCTGTTACAAGTAGGAGGTCCCGTAGCATGAACATCAAGTTGCGTCGACATACGAAACCCCGCGTCACAGCTGCTGAAATGTACCAAGTGCAAGAATCGTACGTCCGTTTCAATCAAAAAGATCATATGGGCTCGCAGATGGTGTGGGATGCCCAACTCAAGGCTGAACGAGACAAACTAAAAGTCAAGCAACGAAAGCTTACGGAAAAGGGACGCCCCGGTTTCGAGGCTACTGCCTGGGGCCTTGATGCAGCGGCAGACTCCTTGCTATATCTTATGGACTTTTCAAAGAATCAGGGGGACGCTCCGGCTACTGCATGGCAATCTAAGATGGAACCCGCGCCGACAGGCCGACCGAAGACTTCCCCTAAAGAGGCCTCCCAGATTGTGCGTAAGGCCGCTCATTTGTTCGGAGCGGATCAAGTTGGATTTGCCGAACTGGACCGCCGCTGGGTGTACTCCCATTACTTCGATTCGGAGACAAAAAAGGATCACCCAATCAAGTTCTCGGATGAACCCGGTTACGAACAGTACGACCAACCCATTTGCCTTGAAGATGGGACACGGGTGATCCCGAAGGAGATGACCAACGTCGTGGTGTTGCTCCACGAATGGGGTAAGGATGTGGAGGGTACTGATTATGCACCGACCCTACTCACTGAGGGTCTCAGCACTCTGGCATATGCCCGAATGGCGCCGACCCTGTGGATGCTGACTGAGTTCATACGAGGACTGGGGTACAATGCCATCCCCGCGGCCAATGACACAGCCTTAAGCATCCCTCTGGCCGTCGATGCAGGCCTCGGTCAGCTAGGAAGACATGGACTGTTAATCAACCCTAAGGTGGGATCACGCTGCCGTATTTCCAAGATATTTACCGACCTTCCACTTGAGGCCTTAGGCGCAGTGGACTCGGGCATTACTGAATTCTGCAACGCGTGTTTGAAATGTGTCCCGAAGTGCGGTACGGAAGCGATCACAACAGGCAACCGTGGTTTTGAGGCTTTGGGCGAGAGCAATGCGTCGGGAGTATTAAGCTGGAAGGTAGATGCTAAGAAGTGCATGACCTTCCAAATCCGTGTCGGGACTACCTGTAGTACCTGCGTCCGCAGGTGCGCATGGACCAAGCCGCCGCGGAGAAGATACGCTATACCTCGCTTCTTTATAAGGAATTTTCGGTGGCGATGGTTGAACAAATCATGGGTGTGGCTCGACGATAGGTTGGGACATGGAAAGTTTGACAAGCAGGCTGATGACTTTTGGGGCGTGAGTGGGAATTGAGGTCTGAAGACCATCTAATTCGTTCGGTCTAGGAGCCGACTTAACGACTGCATTACAAGGGACAGCAGTGCTAATTCCTAGTGGCGAAAACCGGATTCTTTATCCAACCAATCACCACCAGTACCGCTAGATCGCAGTACCGCTAGATCGTATCTCAGGCCGAGTTTAACTCTCACCCGTCTCCGCCATATTTCCATTTACCAAAATGACGCTTCCTTAAGGTACGCACCTCACAACATTCAAGAAAGTTTTTTCAAAAATGATGCAGCACCAGATCCAAGCCATGGAGCCCATGGAATTCCCACAAACTTGACCCCTTTACTGAGATAGGAATCAAGGGTCGCGTCGTTAACTAACGCTCCTGCAATCTTGCCCGATTGAACAATTGTGTTGATGGCACGATCGACTGCGGCCTGAACATCAGGGTGTGAAGTCTGTCCCGTCAATCCCATGCTCTGGGCCAAATCTCCCGGAGCTACATAGAAAACATCAATGTGATCAACAGTCACAATTTCCTCTAAATTCTCAATCGCGACAATATCCTCAATGAGGACTGTAACCAATGTTTCCCGGTTAGCTGCCTGGATATAATTATCAACGCCATAGCTTTGGCGTCCGCTCGCAGCTCCCCTATGACCGATTGGTCCAAATTTTGAGGCATCCACTACAGCTCGTGCTTCCGCAGTAGTGTTCACGTGAGGAACCATAATACCTTGAGCACCAAGATCGAAAGTGCGGTAAATAATGCCTGGAGAGTTGGAATTGACCCTAACAATTGAAGTCATTCCCCAAAGATCGCACGCCCTACTGAGGTTGCCGACTTGAGCGAAGTCTACTGGCCCATGTTCACCCTCAATAAATATCGAATCAAATCCATATTGACCTAAATAATCGATCATCTCGGGTGAGTTATGTTCACCCATTAACATGGTTACAGCCTCACCTCGTTCCAATTTGCGTTTTACCCTGTTCTCACGCATTTTCATCATCACTTGTATCTCCATCTCCAAATTTTTCCAATAAATCTGGGTGAGTGTAGGAGGGGAGGTAGAACAAGTCAATGATGCGAAATTTGAGGTCCTTCATTGAAAAAAGTATCAGCTAATCGACGTGACATTACTCTACTGAAACGGGTTTCATTTAACTGGGCCCATTAAATTCATGTGAACTTTTATTCGTGAAATCCATAACAAGCCTCACGAAAAGTATTTGACAGAAGAGAAATCTGAAACCTATAATGCCCGCCATTGTTTAGAGATACGTGAGCCGGCAACAGACATTTCATATTTGTCGAAGCCTGATCCGTGTCCCTGCACGATTTTTTGTGTGAAAACGAAAACTCAAGAGGAGGAAACCGTGAGTAATATGTGGAAAGGGATGCGACCCCTCTCAATACTTGCTCTCGCCTTTGCGATTACATTCGCCATGGCGTGTACCAAGGAAGTTGAGGTTGAGGTCATTAAAGAAGTCCCTGTAGAAGTAGTTAAAGAAGTAGCAGTGGAGAAGGTGGTAACCCAAGAGGTTGAGGTTGAGGTCATCAAAGAGGTGATCAAAGAGGTCCAGGTCGAGGTAG
>ENA-UPTF01001070-UPTF01001070.1-marine-metagenome-genome-assembly--contig:-NODE-1070-length-17854-cov-5.662823_pt1 | contig 17854 bp, 20 predicted proteins | sample MGYA00238166_ERZ767019 | MGnify/ENA primary metagenome ERZ767019 (study PRJEB28930, sample SAMN06266391) | marine metagenome | isolation source: Sea water from 250 m depth | place: Atlantic Ocean...
AAGTATCAGATGAGTATATTTTAGAAAAATAATGAAATACAAAACTTGTGTTGCTATTACAGAAAATAATCCAAAAAAACTTTCTAAAATAGTCAAAAATGTATTAAAAAAATCTGAGTTTGTAGAAATAAGGTTTGATTTTTTAAAACCAAAAGACATTCCCACATCTCTTGAATTAGTAAAGAAGCAATTAATTAGATGTGTTTGTACGCTACGACCTAAGAATGAAGGTGGTAAATTTGTAGGCTCCGAAAATGAGCGAAAATCCATCTTAAAACTTATTGCAGAATATAATCCATTTTTAATGGATATTGAATTTAACACCTTACGAAAAGATAAAAAATTTCTAAAATATATGAAAGACTCTAAAACGAAAATTTTAGTCTCATGGCATGACTTCAAAAAGACACCAAACTTGCCAAGTTTAAATAAAAAATTGAAAAATATGAAAAAGTTCTCAAATCATATAAAAATCGTGACTATGGCAAAGACGGTTAATGATGCAACAAGAATAATGTCATTATACAATAATACTTCAGGCATCAAACTAATTGCATTTTCAATGGGTGAAGAGGGAAGATTTACAAGAATTCTTTGTCTTCATATGGGAAGTCAATTCACATATGTATCATTAGGAACACCAATCGCACCTGGTCAGTTTAGTTTAGATGAAATAAGAAAAATGAGTTGAATTACAATTGTTAAACTATAACAACAAGGGATATGTTATATCAATCCTTTTTAAAAAAATAATATGCTTAGAACATTTGCAGTTATAGGGGACCCAATAGATCACTCACTTTCACCAACTATTCATAATGCTGCATATAGATACCTGGATTTGGAGTGCACGTATATTGGCTATAAAATAGGTAAAAATGAATTGGAGTCCGGAATCCAATCTCTAAAATCAATTAAAATTTCTGGTTTCAATGTCACAATTCCTCACAAAATTGAAATCATGCAATTACTCGATGCTGTAGATGAAAACTGTAGACTGATAGGTGCTGCAAATACAGTTGTAAATGACAATGGAAATCTAAAAGGGTACAATACCGATATGGACGGTTTTCTTGAGCCTATAAAAAATAGAGAGATACCAATAGAAAATTCAAATGTTTTACTGCTAGGTGCAGGTGGTGCATCACGAGCAGTAATAGCTGGACTTGCAAAAGAACATGCAAAAAAAATTACAATAATTAATCGAACTAAACAAAAAGCTGAGGAATTAGCAAAATTTAGTAGAGAACTTGGAGTTGAATCAGACATAGTATCAATTGATGAGGTTGAAAAACTGAATGAGTTGTATAATTTGGTTGTAAACGCATCTTCACTAGGATTAAAAAGTGAACCAAATATTATACCAACAAAATTAATTACTGATAAAACAGTAGTTTATGATATTGTCTACAAACCAGTTAATACTGAATTGATTAAGATTGCTAAAAAGAAAAATGCCGAAATTATTTATGGTTATGAAATGTTGCTGGGACAGGCAACCAGATCGTTTGAAATTTGGTTAAAACAAAAAGCACCGTATGATGCAATGAAAAAAGCAATACTTGGGGGATTTTAAATGGTGATTGTAGAGAGTACAGTTCACGGTGCGGTTTCAATTGTAAGTGCTATTGCAACAGGCAATGGTGCCACATTGGGTATAGATACATTTGTAAAAACTAGATTAGAATTAAGAGATGGTACAGGAATTTCTATAACTTCTGATAATAAAACAATCAGTTCTAGATTAATCAATAAAGTAATAGAAAATACTGTTCCAAAGAAACAATTAAAAAAAGTAAAACTGGAATTGGACTTCAAATCAAACATTCCAACTGGTTATGGTCTAAAGAGTTCAAGTGCAATTTCAACAGCAGTATCAATGGCTTGTGCAAAAGCATTTGAAAGAAAATTAACAGATAAAGAAATCTTAAAAATTGGAGTTGAATCATCGATACAAACCAGGGTTAGTGTAACAGGTGCATACGATGATGCATGTGCGTGTTATTATGGAGGATTTAATGTGACTAATAATTATAAGAGAGATTTGATACTTCGGCGTCCAGCACCAAATACTTTGCAAGCCATAATTTTTCTTCCAAAATCACGAAAACGTGGAAATTTAAAAAAATTAAAAAAATTCAAACCTGCCTTTGAGAAAGCCTGGGAATTAGCAAAAAATGGTGATTACTGGAATGCTTCAATACTTAACGGCATAGCAACGTCATCCATTTTAAATTCAGAGCCTGAATTGATTTTAAGATTAGTACAAAAAGGTGCACTTAGTGCAACAGTTTCAGGAAATGGTCCAGCTATCGTTGCAATTACAAAAAAAGGTCATAATTCACATATTAAGAAGCAGTTTTCATCGTTAGAAGGAAACATAATAATTTCTAATATTAATAATAAAAAAGCTGAAGTACATGAAGTGTAAAATTCAAAAATCAAATCTGAGCGGTGAACTGACCTGCCCTGCAAATAAGAGTTATACACATAGAGCAATATTTCTTTCAGCCTTATCCGATGGAAAAAGTATAATAAAAAAAATCCTTCGTTCAGATGATACGATTTCAACAATTAATGCCTGTAAGGCATTTGGTGTTCAAGTTAATGAATCAGATGATACAATTACAATTGAAAACTCAATTAACTCTAGAATGCAAGGTTCTATGATTAATGCTGAAAACTCAGGAACCACATTAAGAATAGCAACTGCTATTGCAGCGTTGTCAGGTGGAAACACAGAATTGACTGGTGATGACAGTCTTAAAAAAAGACCCATGAGGCCTTTTCTAAATTCTCTAGAAAAACTAGGTATAACTACAGAATCAAATGATGGTAAACCGCCAATTACAATTAAGGGAAAAATAAAAGGGGATCATGTCAACATAGATGGTGATGTTTCTAGTCAATTTATTTCTGCATTATTAATTATTGCGCCCAGATTAGACAATGGATTAACAATTGAAATTGATGGAAATGTTGTTTCAAAACCTTACATTGATTTGACAATTACTACAATGAATAAATTTGGTGTCAGTGTAAAAGTTATAGAGTCGTACAAAAAATACTCTATTGAACATCAAATTTACAAACCTACTACGTTTACAGTTCCATCTGATTTTTCAAATCTTGCTTTACTATTAGCTGCAAATGTTCTTTTGGGTGATTCATTGAAAATTAAGATAAATCTTGGTGAATTACCACAAGGTGACGAAGAAATTGTGGATATTCTAGAAAAACTAGGCGTGAGTGTGATATTAGATGGTGATACTATAACAACTAAATCTCCAGAACTACTAGACGGTGGAAAATTTGATCTATCTAACACTCCAGATCTTTTACCGGCAATAGCTATTCTTGCCCTAAAATGTAAAAATCAGATTGAAATTTACAATGTAAAACATGCTAGATACAAAGAAACTGATAGAATCGCAATAATATGTAATGAGCTGAAGAAGGTTGGCGTGATAGTTTCTGAAAAAGATGATGGTATGATTTTGAAGAAAGGTGATTTGGTGAATGGTGTAGAACTAGATTCACATGCAGATCATAGATTGTTCATGGCATTTGCAATTGCAGCAATGTTCATAGGTGATTGTTTAGTGACAGATCCTGATTCGGCTAGTATCTCATACCCAGATTTTATTTCCAATCTGCAAAATTGTGGTGCAAGAATATCATTGATATAGAACGATTATAAGCATCTAAGATGATCTTTTATTGTTGACTGGTAATACAATTGGTAGACGTTTAGTTCTAACTAGTATTGGAGAAAGCCATGGTAGATGTGTCGGAACTGTTTTAGATGGATGTCCAGCAGGTCTTGATTTAACCGAAAAAGATATTCAGAAAATGCTGGACCTGAGAAAACCTGGGCAATCTCTTGTATCAACGCAAAGAAAAGAAGATGACCAAGTAGAAATTATTTCTGGTACGTTTAGAGGTAGTACAACTGGTGCACCAATTACAATGATCATTTGGAATAAGGATCAAAAATCTACAGATTATGAAAAATTAAGAACAGAGATGAGACCTGGGCACTCCGATTACCCTGCATATGTAAAATATAAAAAATTTAATGATCATAGAGGTGGTGGAAGATTTTCTGGAAGATTAACTGCAACTCATGTTATGGGTGGTGCAGTTGCGAGAAAATTGATTAAAGAACAATTAGGGATTGAAACAAATGCATACACATGTCAAATTGGAAAGGTGAAAATGAATCATTCTAAAGTAAATAATTTGAAAGTGATGTCTAGAAAAGGGATTTACTCAAATGTTGTTCGATGCCCATCGAAAACTATTGCTAAAAAGATGGAAAAAAATATTCTTGCTGCTAGAAAAAAAGGTGATTCACTAGGTGGTGTTATTGAATCAGTGTCTACAAATATTCCACCTGGTTTGGGGGAACCAATTTTTGGTTCATTAGAATCAGATATCAGTAAAGCAATGTTTTCTATTCCAGCAGTTAAAGGAGTAGAATTTGGTTCAGGTTTCGCAGGATCAGAGATGTTTGGATCCCAAAACAATGATCCGTATATAATTAGAAATGGAAAAATTTTAACAAAAACAAACAACTCTGGTGGAATATTAGGCGGTATTTCAAATGGGATGCCAATAGTTTTTCGCGTTGCGTTTAAACCAGCATCATCAATTGCAAAATATCAAGATACTGTTGATGTAAAAACAAAAAGGAAGATCAAATTACAAGTGACTGGAAGACATGATCCGTGTGTGGTCCCAAGGGCGCCACCTGTAGTTGATTCCCTAGTTTCATTAACGTTAGCCGATCATGCACTTCTAAGCGGACTCGTTAAACCAGTTTTGTAAAATTATGTCCGACATAGAAAAACTCCGTAAAGAGATGGAGGATATCACCGCTGATATGCTGAAATTATTGAAATCTAGAACTGATATTGCTAAAGAAATTGGAAATTTGAAAAATGAGCAGGGTCTTGTTGTGACAGATGAATCAAGAGAAGATGAATTAAGAACAAAAATGATGAAAGTGTGTGATGATATGGGATTTGACCATTCACTCGCAACAAGATTTCTAAATTTTTTACTAAACGAATCTGTTAAAGTTCAATCATTAGACTCATCAACACATCTTACTATTTTTCTAAAAGCAAAAGAATTAGAACGTCAAGGTAAAAAAATTATTCATTTAGAAGTTGGTGAACCAGATTTCAAACCTCCAATTACTGTACAAAAGTCACTATCAAAAATATATGATGGTGGATTTGGAAAATATGGTCCAGTTAAAGGTATTCCAGAGTTTCGTGATTCTATAGCAACATTTGCAAATAATCATTTTGGATGTAAAGTAAATCTCGAAAATGTAATGATTATTCCCGGTGCAAGGTTTGGTGTCTTTCTAGCCTTTTCAACACTACTCAATTATGGTGACGAAGTAATTATAATTGAACCTGCCTGGCCTGCATATAGACAATGTGCAATCAATGCAGGTGTCAAAATCCGTTCAATTAAGACAAAACTTGAAGATCAGTGGGAACCATCGTTAGAAGATATCAATTCATCCATTAATAATAATACAAAAATGATTGTCTTAAATTATCCAAATAATCCCACTGGCAAAATTCTATCAAAAGAATTATTGGATTCAATTTTTGAAATTGTAAAAAAGAATGATCTGTATATTTTAAGTGATGAAATCTATAGTAATTATTCTAATGAAAAATGGAAGAGTGTTCTCTCGTATAATTATGAAAAATCAATAATTACACAATCATTCTCTAAATCACATTCAATGACTGGGTATAGAATTGGATATGTCATAAGTTCAAATAAAATTATTGAGAAAATGGCAATGCTACAATCGCTATGCCTAACAAATGTTTCAGAGCCTATCCAATATGTAGCAATGAAATCAATTAATGATGATGTTAGTGAAAATGTAAAAATTATAGACCGGAGATTAAGTGTTTTATCCCGATTAGCCAAAGATATGGATCTAGAGTTTCAAATTCCAGATGGGGCAATGTACATTTTTGCACGCACAAAAAATGAGATTAATACATCAGAATTAGCCGAAAAACTACTTGACTATGGTTTGGCAATAGCACCGGGCAATGCATTTGGTGATTACAAACATTTTTTTAGAATTTCAGCATGTGTTGAAGAAGAAAAAATTATTCAAGGCATGGACATATTAAAAGCAAGAACTAATGATGGGTGATGGCGAAAACTATTGCGATTATTGGTGCCGGGGGTCAAATGGGCAAATGGCTTGCAAACTATTTTGTAAAAAAAGGATTCGATGTGACTGGTTTTGATATAGAGAATCCAATTCCAACAAATATCAAACAAGCTGGATCATTGATTAGTGCAATCCTGAACAAGGAATATGTATTATTGTCAACCCCAACAAAAAAGACTCCAGAGATTATTCGGTTAATTGCAAAAGAAATGAAACGTGAATCATACCTAATTGATATTACATCACAAAAATCAAAAACAGCTACTGCATTAGGAAAAATACCTCCAAAAGTTTGTCCAATCTGCATTCATCCTATGTTTGGACCTGGTGCAAATGGAGTGAAAAACCAAAATATCATATCAATTCCAATTAAAGATGGAAAAAAGGAATTAACAATAGCAAAAAATCTATTTCCTGAGGCTAGCTTTGTGACAATAGATTCAAACGAACATGATAAAAAAATTGCAATTATTTTAGGACTTACACATCTGATCAATATAGCATTCGCAAATATCCTAGCAAAAGATGATAAAATTTTACTCACTGAAAAAATGGCTGGAACCACATTCAAAGCTCAAAAAATTATTGCAGAAAGTATACTAACCGAATCACCTGAATTAATTGAAACTATAATTTCAAATCCCGACATTAGGAAAGTTGCAGAAGAGTTTTGGAAAGACATAGGTCGTCTATTAACTTCAGCCCAAGAAGGAAACGGCCATGAGATTGTCGAATACATTAATGCTAATAAAGAAAAACTTTCAGAAAATATAGATTTAGAGAAATCATATAAGAAATTAACCAAGATGGTTAATACAATGAAAAATTAATGAGAAAAACCAGAATCGTAACATCATTTCTTAAGCATAATAATAAAATCCTAATTCTCAAACGTAGTCAAAAAGTTAAATCTATGAAAGAATTATGGGCTGGAATTAGCGGAATTATTGAAAATAATGAACTTCCAATTAATCGGGCAAAAATAGAGATTTTTGAAGAAGTTGGGATTAAGCAAGAATACATTACATTAATCAAATCTAGTAATGAAATAACTGTGGAGTCGCCTCAATATGCAAATCATCAATGGATAATTTTTCCATTCTTTTTTAAAACAGACACAAATGACATTAAACTAAATTGGGAAAATTCAGAGTTTAGGTGGATTGACATTCAAGAGTTGAAAGAATTCAATACGGTCCCAAGCCTAGAAAAAATACTACTCAGTTTGTTGTAATTCAGTACTTTTTTCATATTTTCGTTGTTGTGGAAGCATTAGATAGACACATGCGCCACCACACATTGTACATGGTACATTATTTCCCGGATGTTGGCCAGTTCTTCCATGAATTTTTGCTGCCTTTTCAGGATCAATTGAGAGTGCTAATTGTTTTTCCCAGTCCAATGTCCTTCTAGCCTCAGTCATTTTCATATCCCATTTTATAGCTTTTTCTCTGAGTTTGACTAAATCCCCAGCATGTGCGGCAATCCTGTATGCAATTAATCCATCTTTTACTTCATCAGCATTTGGTAATGCAAGATGCTCTGATGGTGTAAGATAACACAGTAAATCAACTCCTTCACTAGCAGATACTGCTGCACCAATTGCACTAGCAATATGATCATGACCAGATGCAATATCAGTCACTAATGGTCCTAGAACATAATATGGGACATCCCCAATCAGTGATTTGGCAAGTTTAACATTTGCTGCAACTTCATTAAGTGGAACATGACCTGGTCCTTCAACCATAACTTGTACATCTTTCTCATTTGCTCGTTTTGCTAATCTTGAGATATTAATCATTTCTTGAACCTGAAGTTCATCATGTGAATCTAAGATAGACCCGGGTCGTAGAGCGTCACCCAAACTAAATGTCACATCATATTTTTGTGCTAATTCAATCATATAATCATAATGAGTAATGTATGGATTCTCCTTATCATATTTTAACATCCATGCGGCAGTAATAGTTCCGCCTTTACTAACAACACCTGCATATCTTTCAACTTTTAAAATCCTCTTTGCAATTTCTTTTGTTATTCCAGAATGAATTGTGGTATAATCAACACCATCTTTTATATTATTTTCAAATGCGTTAAGATAGTCATCTTCCGTGATGTCTAATGGGTTTTTGTGCTTTTCAACACCAAAATTATATGCTTCGTATATAGGAACTGTACCAAATGTTATAGGTGCTACCTCCAACAATGATCTCCTTATACTACCCACATCACCCCCATCACTGAGATCCATTATTGTGTCAGCATGATATTTTACAGCAACTTTGGCTTTTTCAATCTCTTCATCTACATTGACATTTAATGTTGAACTCCCAATATTGACGTTAACCTTAGTTTTCATACCTTTTCCAATACCAACATTATGAATCTTCTGTGGTCGTACGTTATTGCTTGGTATAATAATGGAGCCACTTGCAATTTTTGGCACAAGCCAATCAAGTGTCACTTCTTCGTCTTTTGCAACTTGTTTCATCTCATCAGTTGCTACACCACGTCGAGCTGAGGTCATCTGTGTTGTCATAATGGTTATAGTGCTTCTGGTAAATTTAAACAGTCGTTTGAAATCCGATCATTATGAATATTCTAACTGTTGGAGGTTCAGACCCATCTTCAGGTGCAGGAATTCAAAGTGATATCAGGACATTCTCATATTTTGGTGTATATGGATTCACTGTCATAACTGCAATCACTAGCCAGAATACAAGACATATTTCAAATATAGAACCTGTCTCTGCAAAAAATTTGAGATTACAATTAGACTCGGTTTTATCAGATTTTCATATAGATGCAATCAAAATTGGAATGGTCTATAATTCTGATATCATTAAAGTGATTTATTCAAAATTAAAGAACTGTCATGTTCCGATAATAGTGGATCCTATCATAAAATCAACCACTGGGACTACACTTCTCAAAAAAAATGCTTTAGACTATTACAAAAAAATGATAGTTCCCTTGGCTGATGTAATAACCCCAAACAAATATGAAGCAAAAATCTTGTCGGGAATAACAAATGTACAAAAATCTGCAAAAAAAATTCAAACTCTTGGTGCAAAATCTGTTATTATCACAGGTGCATCAATATCAAAAGGTATTATTTCTGATTTCATTCTAGAAAAAAATACGGAATATCAGATATCAGGTAAAATGATTCCAATTAGAAATCATGGAAGCGGATGTAATTATTCAGCATCAGTAGCTGTGTCACTTGCAAAACAAAATCCATTAAGATATGCTGTAAGAACTGCAAAAAAATATACTTACAATTCTATTAAAAATTCAAAAAATATTGGGAAAGGTGTTAGAATAACTCATCAACAAGATTCAGTTGAAAAAATGGAATTACTAGACTCAATAAATGATTTTAAACAAATCAAGAATGTGTATAAGATAATTCCTGAATGCCAAACGAATTTTGTTCTTGCAAAAAAAAGACCAAAAACACTAAAAGATGTTTTAGGAGTATCTGGTAGATTAGTAAAATCAGGTAAAGAAATTATGACAGCTGGTGAGATCACTTATGGTGGCTCACATCATGTTGGAACTGCAGTGATTGAGGTTAACAAAAAATTTCCAAATATCCGTTCCAGTCTTAATATTAAATTTGATCCTAAGATTATTTCAAAAGCGAAAAGTTGTGGGTTAGAAGTTTTAAGTTATGACAGAAAAAAGGAGCCTAAGAAATCAAAACTGAAAGAAGGATCATCTATAAAATGGGGAATAAATTATGCCCTCAAAACAAAACCACCTGATGTAATATATCACAAAGGAGATGTAGGAAAGGAGCCAATGATTCTAGTTTTTGGTGATACACCAAATGATGTAATCAAAAAAATTTCTAAGATGACATAGGTCACTAAAAATTGTGTAATTCAACATAAATACAACTCAAAACTGAATACAAATTCATGAAGGCAGTTATTTTAGCAGGTGGTCTTGGAACTAGGTTACAACCATATACAAATTCACTTCCTAAGCCTATGCTGCCATTAGGTGAAAAACCAATTTTGGAACATTTGATAGAATGGGTAAGAAAAAATGGTGTAAAAGAAATTGTTCTTTGTGTGAGCCATTTACGAAAAAAAATTGAAGACTATTTTGGTGATGGTGAAAAATTTGGTATAAAAATTGAATATGCTGTTTCAAACAAACCACTTGCAACTGCTGGTCAGCTAAAAACTGCTGAAAAATTTATTGATGATACATTTGTCTGTCTTTACGGAGATTCGATCTATAACTTTAGTTTACGAAATATGATTGTAGAGCATAAAAAAAGCAAATCTAGTGTCACGATGAGTCTCTATGATTACAAATTTAATTTGAAATATGGTGTTATTGATACAACAAACGCAGGAAGAGTGACTTCATGGAATGAAAAACCAGAATTTAGTGCAAAAATTAACATGGGCTGCTATGTAATGGAACCAGAAGTGTTTCAACTAATACCAAAAAATAAGCCATATGGAATGGATGATACTATACGGAAAGTGTTGGTAAAGAAAAAGAAAGTTAGTAGTATGATTTCCAAAAAAGGGTTTATCGATATTGGTGATAAAGAAACTTATGAAAAAGCAAATCATGAATACAGAAAAAAACTGGGTAAAATTTGATCATGCCTGAAATTATAATTAGAAAAATATCAGAATCTGATTTAGAAAATGGTTTTTTAGAATCACTTGATAATCTTAAACATGCTAGTGACTTGGGACAAACCACGGCAAAGAATATTTTAAATAAAATTCTAAATGATGAAAATCACATAATACATGTTGCTGAATATGATGGAAAGATCGTTGGATCTACTACATTATTAATTGAGCAGAAATTTATCCACCAAGGTGGATTTGTAGGGCATATAGAGGATGTTGTGGTGAAAAAAGAGTTTGAGAAATTAGGTATTGGAATGAAATTAGTTAATTCATTACTACAAGTGGCAGAAGAAAGAAAATGTTACAAAACAATACTCAATTGCGAAGATAGTTTAAAGTCATTTTATGAAAGAATTGGTTTCAAACATAAATCAAATGAAATGCGGTTTGATCATTAAAATATAATATTAGTTATTTTTTTTATACTCAAATAATTTTTCAACAGCAGCTAATAGTTCAGTGTTTCCCTGTTCTGTATGTTTTCTAAGATTATTCATTGGTGTAGTGACTATACTTTCAACAATAGCCTTTGACAGATCACCAATTATCTTCTTTTTATCATCGTCCATATCACCTAGCATGCTTAATGCTTTTTCAAGTTCCTTAATTCGTAACAAATCAATATTCTTGAAAACATCTTTCACAACAGGTTCTGCTTCTAGTCTTTTCATTGATGCCTCTAATACTGGTAATTCTTCTTTAATTATTTCTTCTGCAGAATTTTTCTGACCGATTCTACTACGCATATTTTTATCAACCATTTCGGCAATCTGATCAATATTCATTAGTTTAATTCCACTTAATTCAGCAACTTTTTCATCAACCGTACGTGGGTTAGACAGATCAAGAATCATCATTCCATGCTGTTTTTGGTTTAAAGCATCACGAATTCTCTCATGAGTCACAAGGAAGTATGGTGCTGTTGTTGCTACAAATACTATATCATACCTACCAAACCCCTCTAGTATTTCATTAAAATCAACTGGATTTCCTCCAACAGTTTTTGAAAATGATGTTGAGCGTTCTAAGGTTCTACTAGATATTGAAAATTCATATCCACGCCTATTCAATGATTTTGCAACTAATGCTGCAGCTTCGCCTGTTCCAATGAGAAGAATTTGTTTCTCTTTCATATCATCTACGTTTTCTTCTGCAAGTTTTACTGCCATGGAGCCAACTGATATACTACCTTTACTGATACCAGTGGAATTTCTTACACGTGTGCCAACTCGTATAGCCTTATCAAAAAGTGTGTTTAGATGTTCCCCTGATTTTTTAGAGTTTCTGGCAAAAGTAATCGAATCTTTAATTTGGCCTAAAATTTGTTCTTCGCCTATTACCATAGAATCTAGTCCTGATGTTAATTTCAAAAGATGCTCATAGACATCTGTGTTTACACTTACATCACAATTATCTTGAAATGCATTTTCTTCTAAACCTGCAATTGAAGCCCAAGTTTTTTTTATCTGATCAAAATCTTTCTCACTACCTGTGGCAAAAATCTCAATCCTGTTACATGTCTGTAAAATAACACATTCTTTTAATTCGGTATGCTTTTTGAACAAGGAATATGCCTCGTTGACATTAGAAAAAGAAAACCTTTCTAAAACATGAATTGGTGATTTCCTAAAAGTCACTCGAGCGTTTATGATATTTTGTTTCACGTTAATTCACTCAGCATTTTTTTTACTCGTTCCTGTGCAATTTTGTATTTTCCTTCTTTTAATAATCCTTTTACGTAGTTATCATTCATTACAGCGTATAGAAATTTTTTGCGATCGGATTGGAGTGGAATGACTTGTTTTGCCTCAGATCTTGCGAATTTCTGTAGTTTTATTTGATATATGTCATCACTTGAGATATTTTTCTTCAAAAAAGATTCTGTTTTTATCTTAATCTTTCTTGCCATTGCAGGACTGCTTCCACCTGTTGATATTGCAACTTGTACCGTATCTGCTATATTGATCACAGAAGGATGGGCAAAGTCGCTAATCTCTGGATCATCTGAGGCATAGGTATATGATTTCATCTTCCTAGCTTTCTCAACAATTTTTCTGTTTAGAACCCTGTCAGTTGTAGTAGCCATAACCAAATATGGTTTGTATTTTGCAAGAAATCCTGCATCCTCTAGTTTGATTTTTTTAAATTTAATTTTTCCCAGTTTAACATATTTCTCAACTTGTGGGTTTGAAGTGCTGCTTATAACAAGAATTTTACAATCCTGTGTCAAAAGCGAGCTCACTTTCTTCATGCCCTCGTTTCCAGAGCCAACTACGATAACAAGATTCCCCTTTAAGTGAAGATCAACTATCAATACTCTGGCGCACCGTGAATGATATTTATAGATTCAAGAAAGTCAGTTACATTTTTTAATTGATAGTAAAGATCTTGTGTATTGGCTGATATGGATAAACTTGACACTGAAATTCTAAATGAGATACAATGGAAATTTCCATTGGTTGTTAAACCATTTGATGAGATTGCAAAGAAATTTAGTATTTCACCAGATGAAGTGAAGGATAGGCTTATTCAGTTAAAGAGAAATGGTGTGTTACGACAGCTTAGTGCAATCTTTGACACAAGGAAATTGGGGTACACTAGCTCATTGGTTGCCATGGAGATTGAGCCAGATAAGTTAGAATATGTTGCATATCAAATCAATAGGCATCCTGGTGTAAGCCACAACTATGAAAGGAATCATCAGTTCAATCTTTGGTTCACCCTAGCTGTTCCTCCTGGATCCGATTTGGAAAAGGAGCTTGATATATTTTCAAAGTTAGATGGAATCAAAAAAACTAGAATGCTTCCCACACTACAGCTATTCAAGATTGGTGTAAAGCTGGATATGGTTGATGATAAAAAACATGAGGTAAAGCCATCCGAAGAAAAGAAAAAAGTCACCGATGTAAAGTTTGTAGCAACAGAGGAAGACAAGGAGTTCATTAGAGAACTTCAGAAAGATATGGAAATAGTTGACAACCCTTTCCAAAAGGCTGCCAAAAATTTGGGAATGACCGAGGATCAAGTTTTTGAAAAGTTACATCAATACGAAGAGATTGGAGTTATGAGAAGATATGCGGCTATTTTACGTCATAGAGAAGCTGGCTTTACTGCTAACGGTATGATTGTCTGGAAAGTTCCGAAAGGGAGGATTAGCGAAGTTGGAGGAAAACTTGGTGCTTTTCCACAGGTAAGCCATTGCTATGAAAGACCAGTATATCCAGACTGGCCATATAATGTATTTTCAATGATTCATTGCAAATCTTTCGAAGAGGCGGGAAAAGTTGCTGGACAAATTCAGAAGCAGATCAACGTTGATGAATACAAAATTCTGTTTAGTGCAAGAGAATTTAAAAAGACACGGGTAGAATATTTTGTCGACCATGATTTCAGTTTAGAAGAAAAGATACCTGCTTAGGAATTATATTCTATCAAAATGACCATACGGTATGTCTAATTTCCCCATTAGAAGACTGAGACGATTAAGGAAAACTGAAAAGATAAGAGATTTAGTTCAGGAGGTGTCGCTATCTCCAAAAGACTTGATTTGTCCAATATTTGTTGAGGAAGGAATTCAGACTAAAAAACAAATTCAATCAATGCCAGCAATTGAAAGATTCCCACTTTCTGAAATCGTCAATGAAGTAGATGCAATAGCAGAATTAGGTATTCCAGCAATAATGCTATTTGGGATTCCTCAGAATAAGGATGATGAAGGCACATCAGCATTCGTAGATCACGGTATTGTACAAAAAGCTATTTTAGAAATACGGAAAAATTTTGGTGATAAGATTGTAATAATGGCTGACGTGTGTCTTTGCCAGTATACATCATCTGGACACTGTGGATTAACTAGAGATGAGCATATAGATAATGATTCTAGCATTGCCACGTTATCAAAGATTGCTGTTAGTCAAGCAAAGGCTGGAGTGGACGTTGTATCACCATCAGCTATGATGGATGGTCAAGTATCTGCAATTAGAAATGGTCTTGATAACGCAGGATTTTCTGATGTTTCTATAATGTCTCATTCTGCGAAACATAGATCTAATTTTTATTCACCTTTTAGAGATGCTGCAGAATGTGCACCGCAATTTAGTGATAGACGAACATACCAAGTTCCATTTACAAATCCAAGAGAGGCTATGAGAGAAGTAGAAACAGACATCAATGAGGGAGTTGATATTGTAATGATTAAACCTGCTTTAACATATCTTGATTTAATTGCAGAAACTAAAAGAAAATTCAACATACCAGTATCTGCGTACAGTGTATCTGGCGAATATGCGTTAGTAAAAGGCGCTGCAATGAAAGGATGGATTAATGAAGATGAAATGACAAAAGAAATACTTTACTCCATAAAGCGTGCAGGAGCTGATATGATTGTCACATATTTTGCAAAATCATTTGCATCTAATCTTTGAATAAAAAATGAGAGACGAAGAAAGATTTGAAGTCGAGCGTGCACTTGATCTTTTACCACACATCACGGGTGGAAGTTGGGCTATGGTATGGTTTAGAATGAGAGGGATTAAAAATCCTACAAGAGAAGAATTTAGGGATAAGGCGATTGAATTTTTCTTTAAGATAGAATTATTACTAAAGTCATTTGATAATGATGAATCGTTGAATGAGATTAGTTCATACATAAAAAACCGTTTTGAAAACGAAATTAAACGGATACAAATTGGCGAAAATAAAGAAATTGAAAAAAGATATCAAAGATACATTGATTATGGTTAAATTTCCTTTTTTAGCATAGTTAGATATTTTTTTAGTATCTTAGTTCTTTTCTTTGCTTCAATCTTTCCAGTTTTTGTATTCATCATTTTTTCCAAAAGAAGTAATTTCTGAAAGAAATGATCCAGTGCCCATTTTTTATCATCAGGTTTTCTGTTTTTTGCAAAAGGATCATTTGGGTCATAAAACTGTCTATTTTTTACTCCACTAACAGAAAAAACACGGGCAATCCCAATAGAGCCTAAAGCATCTAACCTATCAGCATCCTGTAAGATCCTTCCTTCCAAACTTGTTGAAATTTTATTTTTACTAAAACTATGATTGGATATTGCCTCTGAAACAGTTGAAATTTCCTCTTCTGAAAATTTCAATTTTTTAAGAATTAAAGATGATTTTTCAGCACTTAGTTCAGATGATGGTTTAGTACGTAGATCATTTTTGGGCTTTTTTACAATATCATGTAGTAATACAGAGACTAACACTAACTTTTTGTTAACTTTCTCAACATTACAAATTTTTTCAGCATTTTTATAAACTCTCATTACATGCGCAAAATCATGAGATGGATCATTTTTTGCATATAATTTTTTCACATACGTTTTAAGATACTCTAATTCATTCAAAATTTCCACAGTTTTGGTTTATTGAGTTTGAATTTTCTCTTTGTCAATAAGATATTCCAATTAATGCAAGTAAAAAATACAACTGTACCTACACCTAAAACATCAGCTATAATGATACCTATGTATCGGTCTTCAAATAATTCAATAAATGGGGTAAGAACAACTGTACTTATTGAAATCATAATATAGTATGAAAGAATACGCCCTGCCCAAAAGCCAAGATATAGACCCAAACTTTTTGCGCGTAATAACCCATATGTCACAAATAACATATTACTAGGTAATGGCGTTGCGGCAAATACGAATGACGTGATTATATACCCAAATCTTTTTACTTGTAGAAAAGTTCCAATTGCATCTAGATTAGATTTTTGTTCCTTACCAACAAATTTTCGAAACACACCAGCGACTGATTTTAAAAAGAATCGTCCTATAGTTGCACCCGTTGCACCAATTATTGATAAGATTAATGGATCAAGTAAGGGATCTATTGCGTAAAATGAAGATAGTATAATCCAAGTTGGTGGCATTAGTAATGGAGCTGCATTTACTGCAATCAATAGGCAAAATATACCTATATACGAATACTCACTAATTATATCAAAAATATCCGTCATACATAATTTGTAATATATTACATCTAAAACCTTGCCTAATAAATTTGAAAAAAATGAATCAAAGATGCAAAATATTTAAATCAAAAAATGATATCTACAAAACGTGTCAGATAAAACATGGAAATGTTATAGATGTAATTTAACATTTCAAAGTTCTGATCATGCACAACTACATGAAAAATTAACCAGCCACAAAGTTTCTGCTATTAAAAGTGTAATAATATGATACACTGAATGTGTGATAAATATAATGGAGGGGGTGGGATTTGAACCCACGAACTCCTAAGAGAAAGGATATCTTATACTAGATCTTGAGTCCTTCTCGGTTGACCGGGCTTCGATACCCCTCCAATAAAATTTATTTCAAGAATTTAGCATATAACTTATCCTAGAAAATTTTTTTACTATTGAAGAAATTAATGTTGAAAACTGCTTAGTAATAAAAAATAATTTTAAAAAACAAAGTTTATAATCATTTTAAGGATTTTTAGTATTATGACAGCAATTAGTGAAGCACTGAACATGAGATCTGGAATCAATGTTCAAGGAAAAGTTGACCGTAAAGAAGAAGTTAGAACCGTAAACACGAAAGCAGGTGGAACTGTAGATGTTGCAAATGCATTTCTTGTTGATGATTCTGGTGAAATCAAACTTACATTATGGGCTGACGATGCTAAAAATATCAAAGATGGTGACGAAATCAAAATTGAAAATGGATACACCAATGAATTCAAAGGTGAAGTCCAACTGACAAAAGGAAAATACGGAAAGCTTGAAGTAATTTCTGGTTAGAAAATATAGGTTAACTATCTTCTAGTTTTTTTTCTTGTTTTTGGTTTAGCTTTTGCTTTTTTTGTTTTTGGTTTAGCTTTTGCTTTTTTTGTTTTTGGTTTAGCTTTTGCTTTTTTTGTTTTTGGTTTAGCTTTTGCTTTTTTTGTTTTTGGTTTAGCTTTTGCTTTTTTTGTTTTTGGTTTAGCTTTTGCT
>ENA-UPTF01001071-UPTF01001071.1-marine-metagenome-genome-assembly--contig:-NODE-1071-length-17841-cov-2.401317_pt1 | contig 17841 bp, 13 predicted proteins | sample MGYA00238166_ERZ767019 | MGnify/ENA primary metagenome ERZ767019 (study PRJEB28930, sample SAMN06266391) | marine metagenome | isolation source: Sea water from 250 m depth | place: Atlantic Ocean...
AGGATATGGTACGTACGACTGGCCAGAGGATAAGAATCCCCGTCTGTATGAACTCCTGTTCGCATCTGCTCCAGCTTATAATTGGATGCTCCCCTATCGTAAAGATTTTCCAGGACTTGCATTTGAGGGAGGAGTTCCAATCAAGGATTGGGACACTAAAGAAATGGATAGACGAATTGAATGGTTAAAGCGTTGGAGTGTCTATTTTCAGAAAGTTGTTTATTCAGAGATGGTTTCTCATGAATTTTTAAATCAGGAGAGGACCTTGCAGAAAATTCAATACTCTAATGGAGTAAGCGCGGAGTTTGACATGAACAAGGGTCTCTGTCGAATTTATGGTGTAGATGGTTTTAGTGGAGATTGGGAAAAACCTCATAAAGGCACATTTTAAACTGAGATATTTCTTCTGAAAAATCAAACTTTGTTGATCAATAACACTCTCAACCTTTCAATCAAGAAGCTGCACGTCTCAGATTGCTTTTTTCTTTTCAAATTTAAGAGTCTTCTACCAAAAGAGCCATTCCATCAGCACCAGTATCAGCTGCACCATTTAACTGGTGGTTTTTGCCATCAATTTGTATAGCATGGACCAAAGCAAAACCTCCATGACTTTGTGGCAAACGCAGGATTTCATGTTTTCTTCTGACTTCAGCACACACCCCTGTAGGGATACGAGCCTGACATGTAATTGGCCCACCTTGGCTGTCAAATCGGGGAGCTAAAACCGAATCACTAATGGACATCCCAAAGTCAAGATGGTTAAGAATGACCGTAAGCACCCCAGTGATAATTCTTGTAGCACCAGGGGCTCCAAGAACTAGAACAGGTTCATGATCTTTCCAAACAATTGTTGGGGTCATTCCGGTAGTGCGTCCTTTGCCAGCAAGAATACTATTAGGGTGATCGGGGTACGGGTGAAAGTTGATCATTGAATTGTTATACATAAAACCTAGTCCAGGTGTGATGACACCTGAAGAACTTCCTAGTGAGTGAGTTAGTGAAACACAATTGCCCCAGCGATCGACAACACTAGTGTGAGTAGTATCTGGTCCCCCAGTTTGCACATTAGAGGGTTCAAAATCTATTTTACTATCAATGATGTCTCGCCATTCTTGTGCTCGTTCCTTTGAGAGCATCCAGTCAAGAGGAACTTGGACAAATTGAGGGTCACCCATAAAACGATTACGATCTTCAAAACCCGCTTTCATAGCCATAGATACAAGATATATATAAGCTGGTGAGTTATGGCCTAAACTGACAAGGTCATATCCTTCTAAGATATTTAAGATAGCTGCTAAAGTAGGGCCACCATGCGGAGCAGGAGAAGTTTGGATTGTGTAATCTCGGTATTGAATAACTACTGGTTTTTCTTTGCGTATCTGGTAGTTTGCCAAGTCATCATTTGTAATCCAACTTCCATGTTTTTCTAGATCTACCATCATCATTTTAGATAAATTACCTTCATAGAAATCGTCAGGGCCGTTCTTAGCCAATTTTTCAAGTGTTTTCCCATAGTCTGGATTCCGTAAAATAGTTCCTGCTTCGTACGGTTTGTCATTAGTATCCAGATAAATCCGACGACTTTCTGGACTCACATAGAGTTTTTCGAGTAAGGAGGTATTCTCATAGTATTGTGGGGAATCTTTCCAGCGTCTGCCAAGATGTTCACCTACCGGCCAACCTCGTTGACTTAGTTGAATAGAGGGTTCAATTAAGTCCTGCCAAGGAATGGTGCACCAACGTTCATGGATGAATTCAAGCCCTCGAATAATTCCTGGGACACAAATTGATTGATATCCATCTTCATTGACTTTGTCTTGTAGAAAAAACCCCCAACCACCTGGGTTAGGACCTATGACTTTGTCTTTCCACATGTCAGTTTGGACTTTTGAACCTGCTACTGCTGGGGCATCAATAATGGGATGTGGCTGATTGTCTTTACTAAGTCGACAGGTGAGAATTAAGTACCCACCAACTCCACAAGAATGAGGATCAACTAGGAACTGTGTCCAGGCACAAGCTAGGGCTGCATCAAAAGCATTACCTCCATTAGCAAGAATTCTAGCACCTTGCTCAACTGCTTCAGGTTGGGGAGCAACAATCATTCCAGACATACTACCTCTCCAGTGAAATAAGCTTTACAATTTTGCTGAAAGACTAATTTTCTAAATAGTACTAAAACCAAGACTAAGGTAACAGGAAATGTTCCCTACGACTAGTCTATGAAAATCATTTATAATAATTTTGAAGAATGTTAAATGATGATATGACTTAGAAAAAATAAAAGTGTAGAACTTTTTCGAAATGATATCTGGGGTTATGGTCTAATACTCTCAAAATGACTAAACAGCCAAAAATTCTAGCTACTGTTCCAATTGATCCTATTGCGCACCAACAGTTAGGACACCGTTACAGAATTGTGACTGCTCCTGCAGATGATCAGCAAACATTAATTCAGTCAATACCAGAGACGGTTTGTTTGATTAGTAGGGGACTTTCTCCAATTGATGAAAAAATCATGGATGCAAGTGCTCAGTTGAGAGTAATTGCTCGGAGTGGGGCTGGTTATGAAAATATTGATATTAAGGCTGCAACAATTAGAGGTATTCCAGTAGTTTACGCTCCACTGCTCGGTTCGGCTGTAGCTGAGGCTACTCTTGCAATGGTTCTGGCTTTAACAAAAAATTTGTTTTACTGGCACAGAGTTTTGCTTCGAGGGGAGTGGAGCCGACGTTTAACCGAACGAACTGATGAGTTAGAAGGAAAGACTTGGGGTATTATTGGTTTAGGTAGAATTGGAAAAGAAGTAGCTAAACGTGCTGCAGTTTTCAATATGAATCTCATTGGTTATGATCCCTACTTGTCAGATCAAGATACCCAAGAATTTGGAGTGAAGTTGAAAACACTTGACGATTTATTAAAGAGCTCTGATGTTATAACGATCCATGCAGTAGCAACATCGGAAACAAGGGGATTAATCCATCGGAATAATTTAAAAAAAATTAAGAGAGGTGCTTATATTATAAATTTTGCAAGAGGATCCCTGATTGAAAATTTGGATATTCTCTATGAAGGCCTAAAAGAGGGTCTATTAGCTGGTGTTGGTTTAGATGTTTTCCCCGAAGAACCGCCAACTAGAATTGAGCATCCACTATTTTCTCATCCTAAATTTATCGGATCCCCTCATATATTAGCCTCTACTGCAGGTGCTGAATCTCGTTGCTATCATTCAATGTGTCGAGACATCTTAGCTGTTTTAAAAGGAGAAAAGCCTCAGTGGTGTGTCAATCCGCAAGTTTTTGAACTTAAACGCTAAAAATCGTTCAGGAGAAACAATGTGGAGTAAGACCAACCATGAAGTTCCAAAATTGGAATTTGAAAATCGGATTGAACGTGTCCGTAGCTTTGCCATTAAACATGACTTGTCTGGTGTAGTCGTATATTCTGCTCCAAAAATCCATCAGTGGAACCAGACAGGTCATGTTGGTTATCTTACTAATTGGTCAAACTTAGACCGAATTGTCGATGCCATGGTCGTAGTACCTGTAAAGGGAAAAGCTAGTTTGCTGGTAGCTGGGGTGGAATATATGCTAGATCAAATAGAAGAAGTTTCGTGGATAGGTGAAGTAAGATTAGTTAGTTCTCCAGATCCAAGATCTATTTCAAGTTCTTTTGATGCTAGTGTTGTTGGTGAAGATACTAATCAGGGGGTCCATAGCTTTGGGGCTGAAATAAGTGAAATATTAGATGCTACCGGAAGTGGAGGAAAGCCTGTTGGTATCTCAGGGTTAGAAGCTCTTCCAGTAAATATTTATCGCGATTTAAAAGTAAATCTTAAAGATCAAATTGCTCAGGTTCCCGATATTGTTGCAGAGCTTCGTCAGTATAAAACTGCTCAAGAATTAGTTTTAATAAAAAGAGTAGCGGCAATTTCTGACAGCAGTTATCAGCGAATGTTGGAGGTACTTTCTGAAGGAATATGGGGATATGAATTGACAGCTGAAATGGATTGTGTTGCAAAACGTCAGGGTGCTGATTTTGTATACCACTGTATGCATTCAGCACCAGGTAATAATTTAAAGGCAGGTAAACTTTCTGTTAAAAGTCATGATTGTCAATTGAAACGCGGTGATTACATTAACGTTAATGCGTATGTTGTTTATAAGGGATATTGGATTCAAAGTGACCGTGCTGGAACAATTGGACCTTCTTTAGATAGGGCAACTTTAAAAATGGTTGAACCTAATTTGCAAGTACAGAATGAAGTACTCAAAGTTATTCGTCCGGGATTGTCGATCAATGAATTAATTAATGTAGGTAATAAAGCTGCTGCAAGATTTGGTTTTGAAATTCAAGGTGGAAGAATTGGGCATGGTCAAGGCTTGGATTATTCAGAAAGACCATTTTTGTTGGCTGGAAGTCAGGAAATTTTACAACCAGGGCATGTATTTGTTTTGCACGTTTGCTTAGGTGAGCCAGGTGGAACACTTTTAATAAATCCAATTGCTGACTTATGCCATGTTACAGCGGATGGTGTTGAAGTGCTCAATCGTTTTCCAAGAGAATTATTCCATGTCGAATAGGTTTAATTCCCAAATATATTGTATAGAATGATGAAGGGAGTAGGATGTGCTTTAGGATTAAGTAGTTAAAAATGGATATAGAAACATTGGATTGATAGGAACTAGACGCTGACTTTGCCGCCTAAAAAAGTCAATCTAAAACTCTTGTGATTTGTTTGGAAGTTTTAACTGAATTATAGCAATGGAGGAGGAATAATTGAATATTAACCCCCTAAAGAGTATTTGGAATACTGGGAGAACAGCGGTGGGTACTTATATTATGTACAGCCGTGACATTACAACTGTCCAACTGGCAGCCACAGCTGGACTCGATTTTGTTGTCTTTGATTTAGAACATCGACCTCATAATATAGAGACAATTCATGATCTTTGTCAGGTTGCAAGAATCTTAGGAATGGCCCCTTTAGTTGGTCCCTCAGACATAGCGTCAGCTGAAATTTCTCGTTTGCTCGATGTTGGAGCTTCTGGTGTCATCATTCCTCATGTCAAAACTGCCTTAGAAGTTGAGTTGGCTGTGAAAGCAGTTCGGTATCCTCCAGAAGGTGAAAGAGGGAGATGTGGACAATCAGGACACAATCTATATAAAACAGAGCGATCAACTTCTGAAGAACTGACACACTATAATGATGGAGTTTCTTTATTCTTGAAGATCGAATCAAAATCAGCCATTGAGAACTTAGAGGAACTATTAGCTCCTGAGGGTGTTGATGGAGTCATGGTGGGCCCAATGGATTTGTCTCTGGACATGAGAATCCCAGGGGAAGTTCACGATGAATCCCTAACTCGTTTGATGGATCAAGTAAGTAGAATATGTCAGAAAAGAAATATTCATTATGGCGTTTTTGTTCCCTCTACGACTGAATTGAAAGTAGCTGTTGAGATGGGAGCTTCGTGGGTCATCGTTGGTAGTGAAATGGAATTCCTGTCTCGCTCATGGAAAGCTGTGAGTCAGATTCAGAGGTCTTAAATACTTTTTATCCATGAATTTTTAAAGAGGAAATTATTATGAAAGAAGAACGACTTAATCCTTCAACTTTGCCCAAGCCACCGGCCTTCTATTGTCAAGTGGTTCGTAAGGGAGGGCTTGTTACAACGGCTGGAATGGTTTCTCAAAATGCTGATGGTGAAGTTGTTGGTGAAGGCGATATTGAAATTCAAACTAGGCAGGTTCTAGAAAATCTGAAGATTGCTTTGGGAGAAGTAGGTGCTTCATTTAAAGATATTGTCAAGACAACAATTTTTTTAAGTGATATGACTTATTACAAGGGAATGAATACAGTTTTTAATGAATATTTTGAGGGAAAAACACCAGCTCGTTCAACTGTTCAGGCTGGCTTGGCCCTTCCATCATTACTGGTAGAAATTGAAGCGATTGCAGTAATCGATGAGGACTAAGAGCAGGGAAACACAGTTTCAAAGTTGATCAACTACTGAAAAAATTTGTGTTCTAGTAAGCAGTTACTAATTAAATATATTTAAGAACAATTGTACTAAGAGATTTTTATGAATTTTCGAAGTGATAATGAGTCACCTATATCCCCAGCTATTCTAGCTGCTATAGAAAAAGCGAATATAGGAATGGCTTATTCATATGGAGAGGATCTGATTAGTCAACGTCTTCTAGCACGTTTTAGTGAATTATTTGAGCATGAAGTTGAGGTTTTTCCAGTTGCAACGGGTACTGCAGCTAATGCTTTAGCAATTTCGCAATTAACTCCGGTTTATGGTTCTGTTTTTTGTCATGAAATGGCCCATCTTTACTCTGATGAGTGTGGCGCTCCTGAGTTTTTTACTGGTGGCGCCAAAATAGTTCCCCTGTCGGGAGAGCTTGCTAAAATTGATATTGAAACTTTAGAGAATGTTATGGGGGGAGTGGGGGACCTAGGTGTACATGAAACTCAGGCTAGTGCGGTTAGCATAAGTCAGTCTACCGAGTTAGGTACTATTTACAAGGTGCATGAAGTTCAGCAGTTGGCAAAAATAGCGCATAGTAAAGGCCTTGGCTTCCATATGGATGGAGCTCGTTTTGCTAATGTCATTCAGAGTCTTGGCTGCACTCCTGCTGAGATGACATGGAAAGCTGGAGTTGATATTTTATCCTTTGGTGCAACCAAAAATGGTGCATTAGCTGCAGAAGCAGTTATTGTTTTTAATCAGGATAGAGTACAAGGACTGGATAGGCGTCATAAAAGAGCTGGTCATCTGTTTAGCAAGATGCGATATATTTCTGCTCAATTGGAAACCTATATTAAAGATGGTCTCTGGTTAGAACTAGCAGCTCATGCTAATAAAGCTGCAGATGCACTGTCAAAAGGTTTTTACAAGCTTTCTCAATACTCACCCATAGAGGTTCTTTATCCAGTTGAAGTCAATGAGATTTTTGTCAAACTTCCAGAGTCTGTTGCAAAGGGTTTGAAATCTAGAGGGTACGAATTCCATCATTGGCCTGGCACTCGAGATGTCTATAGGTTAGTCACTTCTTTTTTTACTGATTTAAAAGATGTCCAGGAGATTCTATCAGCTACTAAAGAATTGTGTGATTTAAAAAATACTGATGAAGCCAAGGGTAATTCATGTTTATAGAGTGATAAAAAATTTTAAACAAAATGACCTTTCTTTTAATATCTTGGCATATTCACTAAGCCTTTTAGTGAGTGACAAGATAGTCCCATAAAATTGCTGCCTGATTAACGACCTTAGGAACATCTTTATTTAATAAAAAGCCTATTTTTACGAGGTGTAATGCCTCAGTTTTAATCTTTTTAAGATAATTAGAACGACTATCGTATCTTTCCGCAATTGAGAGTCTGGGGTCTCCTGTTGAAAGACGATCTTTCTTATTGCTTGGAAATGGAATGAATGATCCCACCATACTATAAAGTTCCTCGGGTGCCCCAAGACTATAATGTCGAAGATTCCATCCAGTGTAGGTAGCTAGCGGGACTTTGATTCCAGGGAGGCGAATACCCGCAAGTTCATTTCCATCCTGATCAACCTGAGGAACTAATGATTGAAAAGCTTTGCCTACCTTAGGAGGTTGAAGGGTAGCAATACGTTCTGACCGAAATTCAGGTCCATAGTCTAGTCTGTAAGGTCTCATCATTCTTTGTGGCAAATTTATTCCAGGGATTTTAGGGAAAGATAGATTTTTTAGTGAAACTAGTTGATTCTGTGAAATTCTTGGATATTGAGATGGTGGGGGAGGAGTGCCATTCTGTATCCAGCGATTTAAGCTGAGAACAAGAGCTCGCATTAAAAATCTGAAGTTGTTTGGATTAGGCAGATTTACTGTTCCAGTTTTTCTAGGTGGGAATGAAGCCGGTCCGTGTTGTGTCCCAGCAAATAAATAGATTCGAGTGTTTTTAGCTAACAAGCTGTCACTGGTTCCATCTAAGCTAGTGTGAATGAGCGAGGCAGCTCTACCATAATATTCATAGGATGCATTCGAGTAAAAAATCTTCGGTATAGCATTGCCTTGAGAGTAATGGCTTATGAGTCCTTCATTAAAGTCAGTTTCTGGATCAAATTGGGGAAGATCTGCAAAAGGATAAACAACTGTCGGAAAAAAAGTATTCATAAAAGCATGGGCGTCTCTTGAGGGTTGTGCGAAACGGTGATTGAAACTGCCTCGACTTGCTCCAGCAACATGAGAAAATACTCCATCAAATGAAGGGCGCTGCTGTTCATCCACGTTGAATCCGTAGAAAAGAAATGTTCGAAGAAAACGACCACTCTGTGAATTGCCAAAGCCAATAGCCCGCTTAACTGATTTGTTAAGATCATTTAGAGAAGAGTGTTCTTCAGCAGAACCGAATTTAAGAAAAGAAATAAAATCTCGAGTAGCAGCTAATCCCAGTCCAACCAGCACTGGATTTTTAGCAGGGTAAACTAACTCATAAATCCGTCCTTTATTAAATCCAGTTGGTAAGAAAATATGTCTTCGGGAAACAGAAAATTGACCATTTTTTAGTTGGCCAAATTTCCATAGATGACGAGGAATTATTTTTCTGGGTCCATCAGTGAGTTCTCTCACTGTCAGTTTAGGATTTTGTTCATCGGTGTCTAGCGCCGGATAGGCGACGGGCATGTTTCTATCGGCTAGAGAAAAACTAAGCACCTTCTTATTAGGGACAAATTCAGAGCGTACTAAGCCTGTGATAGAATTTTCACCTTCCGTAGCTATTGGAGCAGTAAGTCTCAATAATTTTTCCCCCGGTGGAATATCAAACTGCCAGCCAAGCCAGGCTAGAGTGAATCCTTGGTTTAGGAGAAATCCGTCTCCGAAGGCAGAACTAGATCGAGGATCTAATGACCCCTTGGCAAGGTTGAACATGCCCAGCATTCCCTTGCGGCCTCGATTTGCAACTTCATAAAGGACAGTTCCATTACGTTTTGACGAACTGGTTGGGCGGAGAATGTAGAAATTAGAAGAAAATGCTACCTTACCTCGAGCATTTAGAGGGGCTAAACTAATGTCACTTATTTTTCGATTTTCTTTTAAGGTTGGATCAATTTCAAAGAAAATTTTTCCTTCAAGCCGTTCAAATTCTCCTGCTAAATTAAAAGGCTGACCATCGAGAACTTTGCTTTTCTGTGTCAGGTTAATTCGGACAACAGCTGAGAATGAGAGATAACCAAACATCAGCCAAATACTTAAAAGATAAAAAATCATAGAAATGGAATTCTTCACTAAGTATCCCAAAGTAAAAATATCCAACCACCTATTAAGCATATTCCTCTAGATAATTTTAATGTAATAGCTGCTTTTGTTTTACAGACATCGGAAATAGAAAACATTATAACTTTTACTAAATTAAGTCATTTTGATTTTATTTTTTTACTTTGGGGGGTGCCCCCTCCAAGCGATAAAGACAGATGGCTGTAGAAACAGTACAATCACATCTCTCCCTGCTTCTCCTAGCCGACAACAAGGGAAGGTAAATCCTTTAAGTATAAGGATTTATGTAAGTGTGTGCCTCTCAGACATCTTCCTGATACAATGCCAGACTGGTTTCATAGGATTATTATTTATCTGCTCATGTAGCTTTAGGAGGTTATCAATTAACGTTTAATGTAGACTAAACATAGAACCTTATTAAAAACATTGTTTAGAAAAAGTTCTACAAAGGAGAACTGGAAATGGCAAAATTTTGGTTTGGAATGGGGTGTTTGTTGGCAGCCCTTGGAGTTTCTGCTGGGGCTTTTGGTGCACATATTCTAAAACATAAAATTTCTGTAGAGATGCTCAATGTTTTTGAGGTTGGTGTCCGCTACCAGATGTATCATGCTTTTGGTCTTATTGTTTTAGGATTAGCTATTGATCGCTGGATGGAGGAAGACATCCAATGGTCTGGCTGGATGTGGTTAATAGGTATTGTTCTTTTCTCTGGTAGTCTCTATGTTTATTGTCTTACAGGGGTTGGGTTTTGGGTTGGTATAACTCCTTTTGGAGGAATATGCTTAATAGGTGGTTGGATATTCCTGCTTTGGAACACTTGGAGACGGTTACGATGAAGTATATATAGGTAGCAAAATAAGGCAATTGGTACTTTATTAGCCTACTGTATAGGGCGCTAATTTGTTCTTTATCATTACCTGAGGATTGTAACCACAATTGGTCAAAATATAATGGTGGGAAATATTCTTTATTCAAGATTACCTCTCAATAAGCTGGTAAAGTTAAATCAAGAGAGGTGAGTGAATATGTCTAAAAAAATATTGTCAGATTCTCGCATTAGCCGACGTCAATTTGGCAAATCAATGGTTAAGTCTACAGGAATACTAGGTTCAGCTGGTGTGGCGTTACCATTTTTTTCTTGTATTGCAAAGAAAGAGAAGCTGTTAAAAGAAGATCAGAAATTTGTTGTTGATACCCATATGCATGTTTGGGCAAATGATCAGAAACGATATCCAGTTTTACATCCTTACAAGCCAAAATTTTCTTATGATGATATTCCAAGCGAAGCAACCACTGAAATGCTTCTTGCCGATATGAATCAAAATGGAGTGACTCACTCTATTCTAATCCAGGTTATTTTCCATGGCTGGGATAATAGTTATGTCGTTGATAGCATAAGGTCTTACCCAGATCGTTTTCGAGGACATGGTTTAATTGACCCTACTGACCCTCAGGTTGCTAAAAAACTAGAGTATTGGGTAAAGGAACACGGTCTTTCAGGAATGCGTTTTAGTCCAATTTATTATGTCAATGGTAATAACGGTGGAGATGCTTGGCTTAATGACAGCTATACCGACAAACTATGGAAAACAGCAGAAAAGCTCGATACTGTTTTTAATTTTTATATTTCGACTCAGCAACTGCCTAAGCTAGAGGAAATGGTTCGTCGACATCCTGATGTCAAGATCTGTATTGATCATCTTTCCCAAATTGATTTGTCGGTTGCAGACCCTATGCCCGAACTAAAAAAACTTTTAGCTTTTTCAAACTATCCTAATGTTTGGGTTAAGGTATCTGAGCTTACTTCAGTTTCAAAGGCACCATATCCTTTTTATAAGTTCCATCACTGGGTAAAAACGGTTTATGAGCAGTTTGGTCCCGATCGCCTTTTATGGGGCACTGGTTATCCAGGTTCTGCTAGGTCAGCGTATAACCGACCCATGCTTAGTCAAGAACTATCGTTGATTCGTGAAAAAATGAAATTTGTTACTCAGGAGGATGTAGAAAAGATTCTAGGATTAAATGCAGCAAAATTGTGGAAACTATCCTGACAAGTAGAACTTATCTGATCTAGTTAAGTGGCCACTAGTCAGGTACATTTTAAGGAGATGGAACTAATGAACCAAAAGGCAATTTTAAAAGAAGCTTATGAGATTCAAGATTGGATTGCTGGATTGCGTCAGCGCATTCATCGATGGCCAGAATTAATGTATGAGGAGGTACAAACTAATAAATTGGTTTGTGAAACTCTTGATCAACTTAAAATTTCCTATCGATCACCTATTGCAAAGACAGGAGTTCTTGCTCAGATTGGGAAACATGATTCTCCTTGTGTTGCGTTACGGGCAGATATGGATGCCTTACCTATTACTGAAGAAGCAGATGTTTCGTTTAAGAGTGAGGCAGAGGGGAAAATGCATGCATGTGGTCACGATTGTCATACAGCTATGCTTCTTGGGGCTGCTAGGCTTCTTAAAAAGTACGAGGATCAATTGCCCGGTATGGTGAAGTTATTGTTTCAACCTGCTGAAGAAGGAGGTGCAGGTGGGGAGCTGATGTGCCAGGAAGGTGCGCTGGATCAGCCAGTTGTACAGAGAATTTTTGGCATTCACGTTTGGCCTTCGTCACCTACTGGTTCAATTACAGGAAGGTCAGGCACCTTTTTGGCAGCTACTAGTAAATTGCAAATCAAACTTCATGGCAAGGGAGGACATGCTGCAATGCCGCACCAGACAATTGATCCTATAGTGATGGCTGCAAAAGTAATTATTGAGCTTCAGACAATTATCTCTCGAGAATTTGACCCCCTTACACCTGGTGTTGTGAGCATCACAGCTATTAAAGCTGGTGAAGCATTTAATGTGATACCTCCAGAAATAGAAATTAAGGGAACTCTTCGTGCTTTAACCCTTGAAGATTTACAGTTGCTCCAAATGAGGGTAAGGGAAATCACTGAACATGTTGTTATGGCGAATCGTGGTCAAACTGAAGTTAATTTCCCTGGAGATGATTGCCCTCCTACCATCAATGATGCCCATTGCTGGAATCTTGCCCAAGAAATAGGACGTGACTTGTTAGGATCTGAACAAGTTACAGATTCTCCTCCTATTATGGGAGGTGAAGACTTTGCTTATTATCTTCAGAAAGTTCCGGGTTGTTTTTTAGCGCTCGGGGTGGGTAATCAAAAAGTTGGTGCAGAATATGGTGTCCATCATCCCCGTTTTAAAGTAGATGAAGAGGCTTTTTCTATTGGGTCTGCCCTTCATGTTGCATGGGCTATTCGGTCTCTCAAAGAATTGTCTTAAAAAACCAGAAAAAAAGAATATAGATTCTTAACCGTATGTGATTCTGATTTAGATTCAAAATATTGGTTTGTCATAAAATTAATGTAGATACATCTCACGAGAAGTGATGTCGCTAAAGGAGTTATTATGACAAAGGGGTTTCCATATGAATAAAGGAAGTTGGTTTTTATTGTTTTTAGTTGTCGCTGGCCTTTTAGGCAGATTAGTATCTCCAAATTTTTTGAATAGAGAGACAGGAACTTTATTAAGGTCTAACAAACTATCATCTCCTCTAAATCTCTTGCCTAATGCCAGTTTTGAGCTACCGTTTGGAGAAGAACCTAGACAGCCAACTAACTGGGCTGACATTTTAAATCCTCTTACAATCAATTTAGCAGCAACAGATCAGCAACCCAAAGAATGGCCTCCTAGACGGCTGTTAGCTGAAGCCGTTGAAGGAAGTTATGTTGCCCAGGTTACACTAGATGAAAAAGAAGGCATCGCTCAAGGTCATTTGACATCACCCGTAATTCCAGTTAAAGGAGGTCAAGTATATACTCTTTCAGCCTATGTAAAAGCAGATAGTAATCCTGCTTCACTGATGTTGTGTTTTTGGACTCGGCCATTAGACTGGAGTCAAATAACGGCAGACAAATCATTAACCTATCTATCTTTTGGAGGGCCTGATGCTCGAAGTTTAGCAATGCCTTTATCAAATCAGTGGAAGCGCTACCAGTTTAGTTTTGTAACAGAACATCTTGTTTCTCAGGGTGTTGTTGACCTGATGATCACAGGTAAGAGTTTAGGTAAAGTTTGGGTAGATGCTGTTCAGATTGAAGAAGGACCAAATGTTTCTAAATTCCAAACCCGACATCCCATAGAATCCGTTCTGGCAGGACGACAGAAGCCTCCAATGGTCCACCTTGTTACACAACCATTAAAACTATTTTTAGCTACCTATAATAGTCATGACCAAAACCGTAATACATCCGTACACTTAAAAATCAAAACGATGAAGGGAATAAGTGTTTTAAAAAAGAAAATTCAACTTGACCCAAGACCGGGTCATCAGGAGCAAGAATTAATCTATGACTTTAATCGTGTGGGTGAATTTATAGCCAGAATTGACACGGGGGAGGAAAACCAGATCACCCTAGAGGACTATATGTTTGTAGTCCACCCTGTGATGGACAGAGATCTACAAGGCATAAAATACTCCGAAAAGGGAAACTTAAAGGATTTGCCTGCCCAGAGGATCTGGATTCCTTGGACCGATAGTGACAACTTTTTTGCTGACCCCCCACCGAATTTAACTGTGACCAAGAGCGGCGTCATTTATGCAGCTTTAAAAGGAGATGCAGTTGCAGTTACAAAGGATGGAGGACGTAACTGGAATATGATGAAGTCAAAAAAAACTTTGATGTCAGTCCTTTCTGATGAGACATTTTTAAGTTCTACCTTCAGCAATGGGCATTTAACCCTCTATAGTTCCCAAAACAGGGGAGTGGATTGGACAAAGAAAGGGCAAATTCAGGTTGAATCTCCTCAACCAGGCCCAATAACTCAATTAAAAGACAAAACATTGGTGTGGCCTATTGGTCATCCTCGTCCAGGAGTTCCACATACCGTTTATTTGTATCGGTCACAAGATGGAGGTAGTACTTGGTCAGAAGGTTATCCAGCCTGTCCAGGCGGGGAGCCAGCACTAATCCAGCTTAACTCAGGAAGACTGATTCTAGTTGCTCGACATAACCCATCACGTAGTTTAGGTGAGTGGAGGAAATTTTATAGAAATGAATTTCCTTGGCTTTTATGGCAGCGAGCTACCAGTTACTATGACCATCACCGCAATAGACTACGTTCCTATGAAAAAAATCTTCTTATGGTAGATTCTGATGATGGAGGAATTACTTGGGAATATCCTCGTGCTGTTACTCACTTACTCGATGAAATGCATGGTTCAGCAGTAGAACTTCCAGATGGTCGAATCGTACTATTTTATGTTCATCGCTTGCCTTCTTATCATGGTGGAGAAAGAGCTAAAGTCAGTCGAGATGGGGGGATGACCTGGGATGAAAAATTATATTATCTTAATACAGTTGGAGCCTCTAACTGGGAGGAGGTACTGAGTGTTATAAGAGATGCCGACGGAGGAGTATTTACCTTTGAAGAAAGCAGTAAGCGCAGTTATGACGTGACGGATGGGAAAACGCTTAAGGCTCTGCGGTATATTAACGACAATCTGAATAAGCCAGGTTATTCGGCCAGTTGTGTCCTTCCACCTGAACTAGCCGATGGCAAACCTGGGATGATTCTAACCATCGTAGGGGTGAGAAAAGGTAAAGATTATCCAGCTGGAATTCAGGCAATCCGGTGGCGTCCCTTAAAATAAAATCAAAAACACATTGATTTTCTATTCTTTTCTGCAGGAGCAGTCCGTGTGCAACTTTTCCAATAAATCGAATCTTTTGTGATTCATTCACCAAAAATAAGCAAAATAGAAAGGAGTAATAATGGGGATTTTATCGGGTTACAAAATGGTAGAGTTCGCTGGTATTGGACCTGCACCAATGGCTGCAATGTTGTTGTCAGATATGGGGGCTGAAATACTTAGGATTGATCGTATCGAAGACCCTAATCTAGGTATTCAGACAGACTTTAAATATGATTTGTTAACTCGTGGTCGCCGATCCATCGCAATTGATCTCAAACACCCAAAGTCTACCGAGGCAGTCTTGAAATTGATTGGTCAAAGCGATGCATTAATAGAGGGATTTCGGCCAGGTGTTATGGAACGTCTAGGACTAGGACCCGATGTTTGTTTGGAACGGAATTCGCGTCTGATTTATGGACGAATGACTGGTTGGGGACAAGATGGACCATTAGCCAAGTCTGCTGGACATGACATCAATTATATTGCTCTAACGGGAGTTCTCCATTCGATTGGTTGCTTAAATGGTCCTCCCGTTCTTCCACTTAATCTTGTGGGTGACTTTGGTGGAGGAGGAGTGTACCTTGCATTAGGGATTGTATCAGGATTATTAGGAGTTAAGAGGATGGGGGTGGGGCAGGTGATTGATTCAGCAATGATTGATGGAGCTTCTTCTTTAATGACAGACGCTTTTGGATTGTATGCAGCTGGCCAGTGGACAGATGAAAGAGGGGAGAATATTCTCGATGGTGGCGCACCCTATTATAATGTTTATGAAACGTTAGATGGAAAGTACATAGCAATTGGTTCTATTGAACCTAAATTTTATAAGGAATTACTTCGATTATTAGGAAAAGATAAACAGGATTTACCAAGCCAAAATGATCGAAGAGGTTGGACGGTTCTTGCAGAACATTTAAGGACCATTTTTCAAAAAAAGACTCGGAGTGAATGGTGCAAACTCCTGGAAGGAACAGAGGTTTGTTTTGCACCTGTACTCAGCATGAAGGAGGTTCCAAACCATCCACATCATAAGAAACGAGAGACATTTAAAAAAGTTTCCGGCATAGTGCAGCCAGCACCGGCGCCTCGCTTTCAAAACACTCCAAGTAGCATTCAGCGACCACCAGCCAAACCAGGGGAGCATACAAAAGAAGCGTTAAGTGATTGGGGGTTTAGTATTGCAGAACTAAAAGAGCTCCAGAATTGTGGGGCCATCAGAATGGATAGTTGATTCAAAAACCCTTCGATCTAATTGTTGCGAAGAATAAGAATACTGGTCCAATATCGTTATCTTGGCATTAGGTGAGAGGGCAGGTTTGAAAATTTTGCTTCAGTGCCTAAGAGTTCTTCTATTCGAAGTAATCGATTATATTTTGCAACTCGGTCTGTTCGGCTGGCAGAACCGGTTTTGATCTGACCTGAATTCAAAGCAACGGCCAAGTCAGCAATAAAGGTATCCTCAGTTTCTCCAGAACGATGAGAGATCACCACTGAATAGTCATTTACCTTAGCGAGTTTGACAACTTCGATTGTTTCTGAAACGGTACCAATTTGGTTTAATTTGACCAGAATAGAATTGCCTACATTATTCTTAATGCCTTCTTTTAATCGCTGGGTATTAGTTACAAAAAGATCGTCTCCAACCAGTTGAACATTAGTTGCGAGTTCTTGGCTTAGGAGTTTCCAGCCACCCCAATCATCTTCAGCTAGACCATCTTCAATTGAGGCAATCGGATATTGACGGACCCAATTCTTGTAAAATTCCACCATTTCTTCAGATGTTTTAATAGAGTTATCTGATTTTCTGAAATGATAACAACCATTATTGTAGAATTCACTAGATGCTGGATCCAGTGCGATAAGGATGTCTTTACCTGGTTTATAATTAGCTTTGGTAACAGCCTCCAGAATCATTTCGATTGCTTGTTCATTGCTTTTTAAATTCGGGGAAAATCCTCCTTCATCACCTACTGCTGTGCTGTAGTTTTTCAACGAGAGGACTTTTTTTAGATGGTGGAAAATTTCCACGCCCATTCTTAGGCTATCACTGAATTTAGCTGCGCCCACCGGCATGATCATGAATTCCTGAAAGTCAATATTGTTGTCAGCGTGGGATCCTCCATTAAGAATATTCATCATTGGTATTGGAAGGAATCTTGAATTGACATCACCTAAGTACTGATAGAGAGGTGTGTTAACAGATTTCGCTGCAGCACGAGCCACAGCTAGAGAAACTGACAAAATTGCATTAGCACCTAGATTCCCTTTGTTACTTGAACCATCTAGTTTGATCATCAATTGGTCGATTGCTAATTGTTCGAGGGCATTATGACCCTTTAACTCCTTAGAAATTTTGTCATTAATATTGGCTACAGCTTTATAAACACCTTTACCTAGATACCGGTTCTTATCTCCATCCCTTAGTTCAATGGCTTCATGTTTCCCAGTGGATGCTCCTGATGGAACTGCTCCAGTGCCAGTGATTCCATTTTCTAAAACTACGGTAGCTTCTACAGTTGGATTACCTCGTGAATCAAGAATTTCTCGTCCTTTGATTCCAGTAATTGCAGTCATTGATACGATCCCCGCTCTTTAAAAAGAAAAACTTACTACTGAAGTTTGTTCTGACACCATTCAATTATTCATTGAATGTTAGACTATTTTTCAAAAAAACAATTAGATACCTAACTCTAGGTCCCTATTCTATCCTAGTAAAAGTGATGAAAAAAGGATCATCCATCCGGACAAAAACTTTTTTGTCGATTCTGAAACTCAAAACATGTGGTTAAGAACAAAAACTTTGGGGTAATTGATGAGGTATTTAATGTTCTCTAAGTTAAATTAGTTAACTGTTTTTGATGG
>ENA-UPTF01001075-UPTF01001075.1-marine-metagenome-genome-assembly--contig:-NODE-1075-length-17831-cov-2.123916_pt1 | contig 17831 bp, 15 predicted proteins | sample MGYA00238166_ERZ767019 | MGnify/ENA primary metagenome ERZ767019 (study PRJEB28930, sample SAMN06266391) | marine metagenome | isolation source: Sea water from 250 m depth | place: Atlantic Ocean...
GGGGCCACTTAAGGGAGGAAAGATACAAACCATCAACATTCAGGTTGTGATGGTTGGAGGCAGCAGCACGATACATCTCTATACTGGGGTCGTGATTCCGGTCATCATAAGGCGGCCGCCCTAGATGCGAAAAAACTAAAACTCCAGCCGCTTGAGCATCCTCCACAATCCAATCGTGATCAGAGTCTTGATCAAATTGGGAATCCGCGTAGTTGACGACAAGGCCATCTACAATGCCCTCTTTGACCCACGTGCGTACATCCATTCCGACAGATAGGTTTGCATCTTCACGTGGATGCACACGAGCCCAAAGGGCAGGAGTCTCACCTCTTTTTCCCCCTATCTGCTGCAGCAAGGCCTGTACATCCCTCATAAATTGCGTCAGCAAAGGGGTATTCTTCTCAATCTCCTCCGGCTTGAAAAAGACACGTACATAATCGTCAATTTCGATGCCGTCCGCGCCGTACCGGTCACATACTTCTTCAATGAGATCTAGTCTTTCTTGGCGGACTTCGGGATGGGCAAAGTCTAGACAAGTCGATCCTTGGGAATCTCCTCCAATCATGAACTCCGGGTGTTCTTCCTTGAGTTTATTGAACATGTATCGGTTCATTCCCAGCCCTTCACCCGTACCTCCTTCGTTGATCCGAAGACTTGCCAAAATCTGAATACCCTTCTCGTGGGCTCGTTCAATGACTACCTGCAACGGATCCATTCCATCCGCTATAGCCCGTTCGAGGTTCTTGCCCGCGCGCCACCACATGATGCCGTGGTTGTGGTCTGTGACACCCTCACCCCATCGCTTACCAACTTGAGTATCGTGAAGAAAAGTTGCTCCTGATGCGAGGCCAAACGAAAGGGTGTCGACCCCCGTTCCTAAAATTTCGTCAACCGGTTGCTGTAGAACATGCTTACTCAGAGGCGGATCGTACCTATACATGAGGTAGTGACGGGCATCGTTATAGTAGATCAGTTTCGGTTTACGCATTTGCTAAGCCCTCCAAGCTCAATGAGTCAATATCCTTGGTCATTCCCGCCTGTGTCGCTTCCTCTTGCCAAAATTAGCTACGCGCTAACGAAATCAAAGATATCCTTCCTCACGTAGCGACACCACCGATCGTTCAAATGCCTCAACAGTGAAATCAATCTGATGTTCCGTGTGCGCTGCCGATGTGAGGAATCCGATACCTCCAAACATATCAACGCCTTCGTTGAACATTGCCACTTTTAACATTTCGACCTTCCGCCCCGCGGTTGCGGCGGCCAGTTGATCATGAGGTACCTGAGAAATACCTTCATTGTTGGTTTCACCCTCTACCCCTAGAGCAACATGGAGAATCGAGGACACTCCATGAATATGACCGGGGACTTCCTGCCTACTAAGCGCCTCGCTTAGACCCAACTTAAGCCTATCCGCCATCATATCCGCCCGCTCATTTACAGGCTCATTCTTGATTATCTCGAGTGCTGCTATCCCTGCAACTGCAGACACTGGATTAGCATTGAAAGTCCCTGGATGTACGAAGCGGCTCGCAGGGTCCGTATCAAGCATCGAATCAAAAAGATCCGCCCGTCCAACTACTGCACCACCGGGTAACCCACCTGCCACAACTTTCGCCGTAGACGAAATATCCGGCATGATGCCATAGCGCCCCTGCGCGCCACCGGAAGAGAGCCTAAAGCCGCATACAACCTCATCCATCATCATTAAAACGCCATGGCGTTTTGTTATTTCCCGTACAGACTCAAGAAAATCAGGGTTTTGCACTGGGAATTGGCCCCAGTGTGCCCCCGTGGGCTCCATGACAACCAGTGCCACATCTTTATCATTAGTGAGATATTCGTCTAACGCTGTAGGGTCAGGCTCAATAACAGCTACTGTTGACTGTGTTTCCTCGGGCACACCATAAGGTGAGGTGATCCCGGCTTGAGGAGCCACATAATCGTGCCATCCGTGATAATGCTCACGGAATTTGACCAGCTTTTTTTTACCACTGAATCCTCGGGCGAGGCGGATAGCCAGTAGAGTGGCTTCAGTACCTGATGACGTAAATCGCACGCGCTCGGCACATGGGATCAATTGAGTCACCAGTTCTGCCCAGCGAACCTCTAACTCCGAAACACTGCCATTATGAGTTCCTTTTTCGAGTTGGGCGGTGACAGCCTCTGTGATGGCTGGGTGTGAGTTGCCGAGAATCAACGAGCCAAACCCTATGACGTAGTCAATGATCTCATTACCGTCTACATCGAACTTCGTAGCACCCTTAGCGTGGGAGATATAAACCGGATACGGGTGCATAACTCGTGACTGAGCTGCTCCTCCAGCTACAACCTCCTTACCTTCGAAATAAAGTTTCTGCGACTTTGGGAACTTTTCGTGAAAACGCTCCAAGATGGTCGACATAGCAGCTCCTCAAATAGTGTAACGGCGGTGATTGTACATTAAGTCCAACAAGTTGATGACAATGTTGGCAGCCGACAGCTATACTGCTCGTCGTATGGACCCGATTGAGTTCAAAACCAACCCCTTTGGTGGCGTGTTACCGGACCCCAAAGCTCTGCCGGGCCCAGAAGAGATTCGTGTCCGCTTGGACCATTCTCTGGATATATGGCGCAACGAGGGGTATCAAGCAGTCTGGCTGGAGATCCCCCTAGACCAAGCATACGTCGTACCAGTAGCAGCAGAAGCTGGATTTGAGTATCACCACGCTAATAGTGGGTACGTCATGATGACCCGTAAGCTGGAAGAAAATACCTTCCTCCCACTATATGCAACACACTATATCGGCGCAGGTGGAGTGGTAATAAACGGTAACAAAGAGTTGCTTGTCGTCCGTGAGAAACGAGACGGGCAAGCATCGGGGTCATTCAAGTTGCCCGGTGGCCATATACTCGAGGGTGAACACCTTGCCCAGGGTGTCGTGCGAGAGGTACTGGAAGAAACAGGCATCGAATCAAGGTTTATATCACTCGTGGGCTTCCGACATCAGCACGGATACCGCCATGGAAAATCAGACATCTACTTCATATGTCGCCTTGAGGCGTTATCCGAGAAAATAACGATGCAAGAGGATGAGATCGCCGAAGCAGCATGGATACCAGTAGCTGACTACCTATCGTCGGAAAGTGCAAGTGTATTCAATAGGAGCGTGGTTGAAGCGGCTGTAAACGATCCACCATTGCAATCCACCTTCATTGAAGGTTACCGGGACCCTTCTACTGTAGAAGTTTATCTGCCAAACAACGATTCCTAATCGCCGGGTAAATCACCCTAGTCCCTATCCTTCGTCATCAATACGCCAGTCACTATCAAAAAAGCCCCAATCGAGTGGCTTGGTTCCTGAGTAAACAATGTAATCTGGCAGCAACATCAGGCCTAGCTGACTGCCCCACGTGATTGCATCAGGAGAGGTCCCCCCATGAACGCCCACATAACGGCTTGAGTTGTACGGGTTCGGGCAGACTGCAAATGCTGCGACATCCTCTGAAGTATATGTTTTGTCCCCAAGACTAACGCTGGAGTGCCCAAAACTAATTGGAATATCGTCCTGAAAGCGGTCCAAGACAGCGTTCGTCGAGCCAGTCCCAACTAGAACAATGTTGTTTTCCCCCAACTCCCCATCACTGATCTCAGTATCAGTGATGACGTCCATCTCAACGTTATTCTCCCCAGGGATCCCTCCCCTATGGAGCCCACCATTTTGTTGCCGGAACCGATCGGCGTGATGTTGAGCGAGCCATTTGTTGAAGTAGGTCTCTTCATCAGTACCCTGCGTACCCGGAACAAAGATTGTTTGGTCAAAAAACAGGTCACCAATCGGTCCCGAACATCCTGCGTGTTTACCCTTACGCGCTTCAGAGCCATCATTGGACCAGGTGTTTCGAAAATCTTTATTAACAGTCCCTGCTCCGTTAGATAAACTACCTAAGCTCTGGCCATCAACCGTAATGCCAATATCTTCCGGGCGCGGCAATGGACCTATCGTGATCGATTTAACATTCCGGGTTTGGATTCTCAGTTGCCCCTCGCTAATTCCAGCATCCACGAAAGCTCGCTCTCCATACTGTTCTATCTGGTCAATAGACAGCCAATAGGACGAATTATGGCGCAAGCCATAAGTCGTGATTGTAACGTGATCTGGTTCGCGCTCCTTAGTATGACCTAGAAGCCAAGGTACGACCTGACGTAGAGTTTGCTCATCCAAACAACCATCATGAGCCGTGTTGGAAAGCTCGGTGTACCTAACTGGGTAATCCATGCTCTCCAATAATGTGGTCATCTTCCGTGAATGTTCAACCGGAACTCCGCCTCCTACAGCACGGTCCCACTCTCCGTGAACAATCCACTGCGGGGTATGCTCAAGGTTTTCAGCCAACAGCATCGCCGAACGAGACTTCCAAGAGGTTTCTTCCCACGGCATACGTGGGAAAGTAGTTCCACCTAGCTTGGGCCACAAACGGTAATCACAATACCCACAGAATGGCGCAGCTGCCGAGAAAACATCAGGATAGTGGGAGATCAAATACCAGGTCGCAGCTCCACCCATTGAAGCCCCGGTGATCGAAATACGATTACGGTCAATATCGTAGTCGTCAGAAATCGCGTCAATGCTCTCAAACAGGTCTACCTCACCATAGTTTTGATACAAGGATCCTGGCCCACATCCTGTTGGTCTCAAGACGATGCAAGATTCTCCAGCTTCTAACGCCATGTTAGCCAACCGCTCGGTCGTTTCCACAGCAGCCGATAGATTAGTTATCGCGCCAGGGCTAACTTCAACGATCACTGGAAGCGGTTCGTTGCTGTCACCCGCGACACATACCGCGTATGGGTGCAGCTTACCGTCGATACGAGACTTAAAGTCGCGAAGCTTCCCTGTCGCGCGACGCCTCATGTCATTGCCTTAATGAAAAAACCCTAGCTATGCCAAGGGAACGCATAAGCTGGAGTATTTGCATAACGATTTAGACGGCATTTGATCCCGATTTCCGTTGAGGGTGGCAGTACCACTTCGAAGTATTTCGAGTTCACCGGCACAGTTTTCTGACCATCGGAGTCTCGGTAGGTAATCTCGGTGAATTCGTGCTCACCAAATGCTCCGGCCTGGATAGAGACTCGCCGAGATTCTCCACCTAGATTTACGAGTTGTACACCAACAACATCAGGCCCAAGCTCATCGACTAAGGCAGACACATCATCTGGCAACCCAGCACGTTTGCGGTCAGCATCAAAGTAGCGAACGGTCGCGCGGAGTAATCCTCCGTTGTAGACAGTTCCCGGAGCACCAAACATCATCTGGGTTAAAGACTCTGTGCTTACAGGATTTGGGATCCCCGTGTTTTCGGATATGATCTGGTCGCTCGACCTCGATTCTGATTTGACTTTATCCAGTGCTTCTTGAGCTTGAGTCAACTCCGACTCCATCAATCGCTCCGGCCAATCGGGGAACTTACCGTCATGGTAGTGGAAGAAGGCCCAGTCCCCTCCTGATTTGGCATTAATTCGAGGGACTGAACCCCAATCACGCTCCACATCTCCGTCGCGAACCTGTTCCATCAGTTGTCGATCGCTAGTTGACAAAGACGCGTGATACAGGTGGGGAAGCCACTTTATTGGCATTGGCTTATAGTCAAACCATCCATCTGGCCCGTAACGCCAAGAAAAGAGTCGCTGACCTTTATCATCGACCTTCGAGTTTTCGAATAGGACGTGCATCTGAGAACGTATCAAGTCGAGGTAACTATCATCACCTGTAAGAAGGTGAGCACACTCGGCTCCAATCGTAATAGACGTAAGGCCAATATCCATGCCTTTGTAGCAGTTCCATCCGTACCAGCCTCCCCACCACTGGCCTTCACGATGCTCACCGATCACCCCGGTAGGGCCAATGTTGTCAGGCATAATCCCGCCGTTTTTGCGCATCCGATCGAGCCAGCCATCGGCGTACCTGATAACCCAGCTCTTGTACTTTTCGTCACCGGTGTGTAGGTAGGCGTTTGTCACCAAAGCCGTAGCAGCAAGGTTGTGAGGGATATCTCCCAAAAGGATAATTTTGTTGAACGCATCTACAACCTCTTTTTCACGAGATGGACGGGTCCACCAATCCAGTTCGAGGTCTTTAATTACAGGGTACAAACTGACCCGCACCCCCATTGGTCGAGGGACCCAAGGTGCAACGGTCGGACTACCACCATGCATGAACCCTTTTGCTTGCTCAGCGTTAACCTCAAAAATAGGATCCTTCCCATCGGTATAGACAGACCGGAACTGGTTCAGTTTATGATCGTAGTTTTTCACATGGGGATCTTCCCCGGTCATCAGCGCAGCGAACCGCTGTGAGCGGTCCATATGTTTCTCAATGAGCGGGTCGGCCACACCAAATCCGTAGAAGAGTTGGTTCCCTTCGCCCATGTGATGCCAATCGGTGATAATACGCTGCCCAGGAATCCAGGAGGGGGACTCCCCTTGAGGCACTTGGAGGCTATAGTACTCGTTATGGAGTTGAGGAAAGAGCCACGGGTAATGAGGGTTAACGCTGTCGTGGGCATTTGAGAGATTGATCGCCTCATACTCTTGCTTTGCAAGATTGAGAATATGTTCGCTAGCGCCCATCGCGTAAAAAAGTGGCCAGTTGTAGAACCTTTCATATAGATCGTCGACGTCATCAGCGAAATAAGGAACTCCATCTGAATCACAATATGTTTTGATCGTGAGATCAGCCGCCTCTTCCATCACCTGGAAGAGATTACGCTGTAGCACAGCCCAACGAGGTGGTTGGGCAGTCCCTGAAGCTGTTACAACAGGCCCTTTTTGTAGAGACATTTATTACCTCCTAATTAACTAGCTCGGTCGATCTTATCGATAAATGCGCCCATCCCCGGATTTAGCCATTGCATCCAAGGTGTCGAAAGAAAACGACAACCACGTTCCAAATACTCATCGACAGTGGCGTCTGTAACGAGAGCGCCCGCAGTCCTACCAGCCCCAAGGATAGCATCATAGCCACGGTTAGCAGCGGCAAGAACATCTGGATGACGGTGTTGACCAAGTAGGCCCATGCTTTGGGAGAGATCTCCGTTGGCGATGAAAAATACGTCGATACCTTCCACCTGCACAATTTCCTCGATATTTTCAATCGCAATAATGTCCTCAATAAGCACAATCAACATGGTCTCGTCGTTTGCCTTGCGATAGAAATCATCGACATCGAGCCCTTGACGACTTGTTGCCATCCCACGCATACCCATTGGATGAAACTTCCCACCCTGAACCACATTTCTCGCCTCATCCGCCGTGTTGACATGAGGGACTACTATCGCTTGAGCTCCTAGGTCAAAGGTACGATAGATTAGGCCTTGCAAATTCAGATGCAACCTGACGACCGAAGTGAGATCCCAAAGATCACACGCCCGGGTTAGGTTTGGAATATCTTGGAAGTCGTAGGGACCATGTTCAGCTTCAATCCACATGGCATCAAAACCAGATGAACCCATGTATTCAATGAAGTCTGACGTTATGTAACCCATCGCGGCAGTTGCAACACCGCCATCAGATAACTTCTGCTTAGCCCTGTTCTTCCTTAGCTGTGCCATTTAATTCTCCTAGTTTTTATGGGGAGCCGCGATTATACCAGTCAGGTTTATGATACGAACATCGTGTAGTCTAGGCCCATGCTTGAAAAATATAACGACATCAACTTTTGTCAGCGGTGCGGGAGTAGCCTTGGGCGCACAATCTTTGACCGTATCGAAAGACCTTACTGCGAAAGTTGTGATCTTATTGTGTTCACCGACCCGAAGCTTGCTGCAGGGTCTGTCTTCACTCTGAAGGACCAAATCGTACTCGTCCAGCGTGGTGTAGAACCACAGATTGGTAAATGGAGCCTACCTGCTGGGTTTGTCGAACGAGGAGAGAAGGTCGAGGATGCAGCGATCCGGGAAGCGAAGGAAGAAACCGGTCTCGACATAGAGGTTCTTGAACTTATTGGACTGTATTCATACACCGGGAGCATGGTAGCGCTAGCGGTTTACAGTGCAAAGGTTATCGGTGGAACCCTTACCGCAGGATCAGATGCCCTAGATGCCCAGACATTCTCAACCGATAGCCTTCCTGAACTAGCCTTCGGTCACACTGAGATGATCATCAAGACGTGGGCCCAGCAAAACTGACTGGAGTCAAGCGGTCGAATAAGACTCAATCCTCCGCTTCAGCTTCGCTAAATATTCTGAGAAAATCCCCGTAGCCAACTGTATTGTCCACATTTTGGCATTCAATGGCTGTCCTAGGTGTGTCGCGGCTGGTAAACGACCATGCCGGTGGCTGATCAAAAGTCCAACGTCTCAATGAGCGATAGTACCGACCGAGAATATCGTCAGTTTGCTGACTTCGCGAGCCACTTGGATATGCAAAATGCTTGGGAACAAAACCAAGATACTTCTGGTAAGCGTCGTTAGGAATAACAACCTCATCTAGCAGCGCATCCTCTCCATTTTCCGCATAGACCTCTCCGAGCTTAGGATGCGATGCGGTGTGCGCTCCGATCTCCCAACCCGCTTCAATGAGTTCATGACAATGCTCCCAGGTCACGAAAGGCTTCCTGACAAAACCCTCGGTTGAAGTACGTATCCCCGCGGGGAGACCTTGAGACGCTGCACCGGTAGGATCACTAATGACATAGCTTGTTGCAGTGAAATCATATTCGTCTAGAATTGGCTTAACCAAGGTACGCACGTCTAGCCAGCCATTATCAAAATGAAGTACCACCGCTCTTCTGGGCACTTCTAATTCACCATCTACCCAATCGATCAATTGGGTGGTCGAGATCACGCTCCAACCATTTTCAGCTATGTAATCCATGTGCCGGCGGAACTCTTTTTCACTGATCACGCCGCTGGCCTTACGATTAGACTGAAGTGCTAATTCGGGGTTTTTATCGTTATAGACGTGGTGATAAACAAGAATAGGTATGCGCTGCATAGAACCTTATTACTCAGAAATAGTGTCCTACGAGTATATCTCAATCCCGATATATCAAACGCTTCGTCTCGGGTCTAAGCAGCCTTTGGAGGCCTAAGATGGCGATAACAGTGATGATCCCAAACACTGCAAACCCTATCACCCATTTCTTATCATCTGATAAGACATCTAACACAGTTCCGAAGATAATCGGACCTACCACACCACCGAGAAGACCAATCGATGCTTGCAAAGCCATCGTAGAGCCAAGCTGCGATTGGTCGGCTATCTCTGTTATACCAGCTTGATATATGGCTGAGTCAGCACATACTGCCCACGCGTATATGAAGGTAATTCCAACTATCACAGCCCACGGCCAATGTCCGATCCAACCAATACTGAATGCGCATACACCTGCAATACTTAGAATCACGATAGCCGCCTGAGGGCGTCCGATTTTGTCAGAGAGCACACCTCCCAAAAAAGGCCCAACGGCGCCAAATCCTAGTGCCAATCCAACTGTCGCTGCCGCAACAACCGGTGCATCACCACCTCCCATCTCATGTGTCACAAGAATTACAGTTAAGAAAACAGGTAGCCAGACGCGAACAGCGTAGACATGTGCCGCATGCAAAGAGTAGCCCAATATCAAATAACGAACCCGAGGATCCGCTAACACCTTCAAATTCAGTCTGCCAGTAGACGTATCCGAGAGCTTAGTCGAATGATCTTTGAGTAAGAGGATCAGTAGAGGGACACTGATAACCGATAACAATGCTACCCAAATGTACGCTTCACGCCACTCTAGGGCCGATAGTAAAAGTCCAGTCAAAACTAGTGAAACACTATGGGACACATATTGTGCTGTCACAAATAGACCCATCGCAGATCCGCGTCGTCTACCACTAAATCGCTCGGCAATGATACGGAGGGCAGGGGTGTACACGCCAAGAAATCCAACACCGGCGATGCCTCTGAATATAAGCCCAACGATCAAATCCTCTGCTAATAAGGGGAAAGCAAGGTGTCCGACAACTGAGATTACGGCCGAGATATAGAGGATACGTTTTGGTCCGAACTTATCCGTAAGCGGTACCAGGTAAATAGCCGAGCCAGCGTAACCAACTAGATAAGCCGAGTAGAGAGCTCCCGCCTGAAAGTTGTTCAAGCCAAGCTCAACCGTGATATATGGCAGAGCTGCAATGTAACTAGAGATGGGCAAGAGCACAACGAGCAGCGCCACTGACATCAGTGCCAGCCAAGTAACTTGACGTATCCTTACAGCAGTAGTCGATTTTATCTTGATGGTGTGCTTCTTTCGTCTATACGCTGAAAGTAAACCGTCTATGCTACCAAAAGACGTCTGTTTTTGACAGTGGAACAGGGTTCTGCAAATATAATCTCCATGAAAAATATTAGTCATGTAGTGTCTCGCCCGGGCCATAAACCCGGCGATCCAGACATAGAAATTCCGGTAGCAGAGGATATTGCTACCGTCCCAGGGCACCCAATAAGAGAGACTGATATCTCCTTCTACTCGCGCAGTACCCCACTCGAACAGTGGCACGTTGAGAAAGGAGCCGACCGTGATTGGGCTTGGACCGTATACACTGAAGAGTTCAGTGAGTTCCGGAAGGCCCATGACGAACATGTAAAACCACTTGTTGAAGAGTCTAGAAACTCTGGTGATATCGAACCGACTACCGATCCTGATCCTGATCCTGACATCGAACCTACTGAAACGATCTACCAAAAAGCCAGAGAACTAGGATTTGGAGAGGTTGGCTTTACCAAGTACGATCGCCGGTACACGTACTTCACTAAGCGTAGGTGGACCAAGTTTACAAACGCAATCTGTCTCGCCTGGGAACAAGACTACGACGCCACCCAAACGACGATAAGTATGGATGCCGAGCACGCCCACTACGGTTCCTACGAAGAGATGGGAAAACAGGGGCTAGAGTTAGCAAAGGTCATTCGCTCACTGGGCTACCACGCTCAGGTGCATAGCCCTAACGACGCGAGCGCGCCATACATACCCTTCTTCGTAAACGCCGGGCTTGGTCAACTTGGTGCCAATGGCCAGCTACTAATGCCACATTTTGGATCCAGGGCCAGACTAATGATGATTACTACTGATGCCCCAGTGCACCACGACAAACCTGTTGATTACGGCATTAACAAATTCTGTGACCAATGTCAGGTTTGCGTCCAACGCTGCCCGGCCCGTGCTCTTGTAAAAGAGAAGGTCTGGTGGAGAGGAGCTCTAAAAAACAAAGTCATCTACGACCGCTGCCGGCCGCTTATGAGTAAATTGGATGGCTGCGGAGTCTGTATCAAAGTGTGCCCTGTTCAGAAGTATGGGATGAAACCCGTGATGGAGCATTATGTAGAAACTGGAGAGGTACTGGGTAAAGGTTCGGAAGAATTGGAAGGCTATCCAATCCCCCGAGTAGGCTATTTCGCTGCCGGGAAACTGCCAACCTTTGACAGCGACTTCTTTGAGTTTCCACACGGTACCCGTGAACAGTGGGCCTTCGAAGAACTGAAACAGCGATTAGAAGACGGAGATGAAATCTCTGATGAAGAATTAGTAGCTTTCGCGAAACGAGTGAAAAACGCCGTCGACGAAACGAATAAAGGCTGGGGAGCCACAGACGACTAAGACCTTATCCCCAGGTTACCACCCGTTTGTCGGTCGGGGACGTCGCAAAGAAGATTCCCTGGGTAATCCGACTCCGCCTCCCGTACATCGGCGATATGTCATGGAAAATTTCGGGGTGAAATATGTAGAGGTCTCCTTGCTGAGGCCTTATGGTACACACTGGGGCGTCTTCCACTATCTCTTGAGGGTATCCAGTAGCTCCCTCGATTTTCAGCATGTCATGTTCGGGAATCCACCGTTGTCTATATACAGACAACTCTCCTCCTGATTCTGGCATTTGAAAACAGACCAAAGCTGAAAATTGGGTTGGAAACTGTGAAACCATCCAGCCCTTGAAATACTCCATCGCACTGTCGCGGTGAAGTGCAGCTGAGTCACCTTCCACAGCAATACGTACCACGGCATCGGAATATTCCTGCCCATCCTCTTTGGGGACAATTACCTGAGATCCAGGCAACAGCTTTGAGATCATGTCCCTTACCATTACCCTAGGGTCCGGTAGGCCGTCGTAAAGACGCTCAAATTTTGTATCAGAGAGCCGAGATTCACGGAAAAATCCTTCAGCATCATCTCTATAACGTCCGAGGCCAGGACCTATATATCGGAGGTGCAACTCCTCGCCAGTTGAAGTCACGTACTTTTTTACATCGACCAAACCATCTGTATCTGATTCAATTCTTCGAACCACCTCTTCACAATATCGAGGCGAGTAGAAATCGCGGATTACCACCGCAGCATGGTCGAGGTTTGCCATGTCAGACAGTATGTTGGGGTGTTCTTGAGCAACGGATTCCGGCGTAGTCAGGACAATATCCCAATCTTGGTTCATGACCCACCTCCTCGTAGGTACCTTACCATGCAACAATGCTAGATGACTTGATTGGATGGCACCTTTGCGTCATCCTTAGGCTCCGAGGATGCAATGAACCTAAATTGGCAAAAAATTGACAAGCAAATAGTAGGCGAGGCGTGGGTTGGTTCTAATATCGAGACTCATGTCCATGAGTTGTGTACCAACATCGGGCCACGGTGGGCCACCTCAGCTGCTGACAAGCTGGCTGCCGAGTACGTCACGAATCAGATGAACGGTTACGGCCTTCACAATCCCCATATTGAAGATTTCGATATGGAAACCTGGGAGCATGACCCTGCACAGGCCTGGGTTACCAATGATCAACGTCCAATCACTATTCTGCCAATGCTGAACTGCCCTCCAACAGATATCGAGGCTCATATCACTGATGTAGGCTTCGGGATGCCCGATGAGATCGCATCCCAAGGAAATATCGCGGGCTCCATTGCGGTTATGAAGATAGACTTCGAACCTTTCAGTAACCCAATAGCACACTCCGCACGCATTAGATCACTAGCGGACGCCGGAGTCGCTGCAGTTGTAGCCACCGACAGAAAGAGCGGTGGCCGCATGGAATACTGGCATTCGACTGACAAGCGGCTCGCTTCTCGAGCAGGAGAAGTCCAACCTCACCCTGTCCCATCGGTCACAACGACTAGAGAAGACGGTACCTATTTACGTGAATGCGCCTCCTTGGGAAAATCTCTCACTTTGAAGGTAGCCTCCAAAGCATATACGGCCAAAGCTTATAACTCGATCGGTGACATTCCCGGCGTAAATTGGCAGGATGAGCACATCGTGGTTGGAGCTCACCACGACACAGTACCTGGTAGTCCAGGAGGTAATGACAACGCTTCCGGAACGGCGGTGTTAATGGAAACCGCGCGGGTTCTGGCGACCCTAAGTAGGGACTTCAATGTTTCACCTGGAAGGACAATCCGCTTCTGCACGTGGAGTGCTGAAGAGCAAAACCATCAGGGTTCCGCAGCGTATGTCAGACAACACTATGAACTGGGAAATCCTCCACGTTTTGTGATTAACCTTGATGAATTAGCCACAGGGCCAATGAAAGGGTTAGTTCTCCAGTTCCCTCATCTGCGACCACTCATGCAAAACGCCCTCGATACTATGAGAGACGGCTTACAGTGCCATGTCCTTGATCACGTGGATCCATCAAGTGACTGCTTTTCGTTCTCCCGGAGTGCAATCCCTTCAGCTATCCTTTGGAGATGGCGATTCGTTGGACGTCACCCAGACGCAGACTACCATCATGAGCCTCATGATACCGCTGACAAGGTACGGCCAAGGGAGTTACGAAACTACGTTTCTCAGCTAGCGCGTTTGCTTCTCAGGATCTCCCATGTGCCGCCAACTGATTGGCCGCAAAACCCACTTACAATAGAAAACGTAAAGACCAGGATTGTTAAGGAAAGTGGCTCTGTAGGGAGGACAATGTGACATCGCACAAAACCACGGGTGACAATTTAGAGTCTCTCCAAAAAAGCGGTTACACTCTTATAGAGGGCGTGATCCCGGCAGACAAAGTCCAGTCCCTCCGCGAAGCCGTAGAGACAACGGTTGATTCTCCTCAATACCAAGAAGGCGGACGGGACTTCCTGGCATGTGATCAGCAATTCGTGAAGTATGTGGGAGACTCCCGAGTTAACGATGTTGTAGGGTCTGTCCTGGGCGAGTACTACAGAGTTTCATTCACTAATGCAATAATCCGTCAATCGCACGATAAACGTGGCGCATGGCATTCAGACTGGCCGTTTGGTTCAGGTGGAGCAGCTTTCATCCCCGAACCATTCCCTGATGCCGTCATGTATCTGACCACTGTTTGGATGTTGACTCCATTCTCAACTTCGACCGGAGGCACACTTATAATTCCAGGCAGTCACAAATGGCAAATAGATCCTCTAGGCGGCAAGGGACCAAACCCCTCGGAGTCCCATCCTGAAGAAATTCACGTCAGCGGGAAGCCAGGAGACGTTATGATTTTTGACAGCCGTATGTGGCATGCCAAACCAAATAACGATGCCGCTCACAGGCGCGTAGCGATGCGTGTCTGCTTCGCACCATGGTGGCTAAACCTTGATGTGCTAGATCCTGAGTCAATCATGGGTCAACGGATGGCTGCGGAGGCTGGCGCAAATCGAGCAACCTCATCTCCCCCGATGCCAAAGATTAGCAATAAAGTATTCGATAACCTACCCGAAAATGTGAAGCCCCTTTACTACCACTGGGTTCAGAGACAGCAGTGACTCGTTGACAAGCAACGCCGTGGACCGTACCGTGCGTTTAGATACCACCTGAGGAGCCGTTCTCATATGAAGGCAGTCTATTTGACCGAGCATGGAGGTATTGAGACCCTACAATACGGTGATATGCCTGAACCAAGTGTCGGCCCAAACGAAGCAAAAATTCGTGTCAGGGCCTGTGCACTCAATCGTCTAGACATCTTCATAAGAATGGGTATCAAAGGAACCCGTATGGCCTTTGACCAGCCCCACATCCTTGGGGGAGATGTCGCTGGCGATGTGGTTGAGACAGGGAGCGAGGTCCTCAACGTAAAAGTTGGTGACCGAGTGGTCGTTAATCCGCGCCTGACATGCAATCAGTGCCAGTACTGTATAGCAGGTGAAACAGAGCTTTGTACCCGACCAGGACGTATGGGGCAAACATCGCAAGGAGGGTATGCTGAGTACGTGGTTGCACCCGGCGTTAACGCAGTGGTAATCCCAGATTCACTACCTTATGAGGAAGCTGCATCTCTCCCCACTGTTTTCATGCCAGCATGGAATATGCTTATCCGCCGTGCAAAACTACAGGCGTGGGAAACGGTGCTCATACTCTCGGCATCCAGTGGTGTTGGCACCGCCGCCATTCAAGTGGCCAAGAATATTATTGGAGCGCGCGTGATCGCTACGACGAGTTCCGATAAGAAAGTGCAGATGGCCAAGGCTTTAGGTGCAGATGAGGTCATCAACTACTCCAAGGAAGATATCACGGAACGGGTGAAAGAATTGACCACCAGGCGGGGGGTTGAGGTCGTAGTAGATCATGTGGGAGAAGAATTTTGGCCGGCGGCCTACGCATCGCTCGCCCCCGGAGGTCGGTACGGAATTTGCGGCGTTACAACCGGCTACCGATCGGAACTACAGATGGGTCTTTTGTTCATCCGCGCCCAGACAGTATTCGGTGTCTTTATGGGACAGCAAGAGGATCTACGACAAATCGTTGAAATGGCAGGCCGAGGGGTCATTCACGGAGTTATTTCAGATACTTACCCCCTGCAAGACGCTGCGCGAGCACACAGAGCAATGGAGGAACAGAGTTTCTTCGGTAAGCTTATTCTAACCATCGATTAAAACTCTCCAATTATTAAGAGGTAAAGCTATGGCCAACCCACATCCCGTGATCCGCAACTGGCGAGACCAAGACCCAGCGAACAGCCATGGTGCCGTTGGTTGGAAACTGATGATGCAACTTGGCACCAATCCTGGCCGCACCTACGAAGAGGCTCCCTTAATTGGCATCCATGGAATCACCTACCGGCTACTCCAAGCAGGGAAGACAGAACCAGCACACTCACACGAAGCCAAGGAACACGTCTACTATGTGATCAATGGCACTGGCAAAGTTCAACTCGGGGATGACGTTATTGAAGTTAACGAAGGTGATGCTATCTACATGCCCGCAAAAGGAGTTCACTCGGTCATCAATGACAGTGACAATTTCCTCGAACACCTTGTTATCAGTGCTATCCCTGAATGGGCGGTCAATGGAAGCGGAGAACATGACCGTGGTCGTACAGATCCTGTAATCCGTAACTGGCGTGATGGTCCACCTCATATGAGCCATGGAGCTGTCGGTTGGTCAATCATGGCTGAGAAGGCTCGCTTTCCCGATCGCCCTTATGAAGCTGCTCCACTCGAGGGGTTCCACGGTTTGACAATGCACATGATGCCAGGAGGACAACAAGAGGGACCCCATGAACATACTGGTAAGGAACAGCTGTATTACTTCACCCAAGGGAGCGGCAAGATGCTACTGGGCGAAGAAATATACCCTGTCAGAGACGGAGATGCAGCATATATTCCTCCCAATACCCAACACGCCCTCATAAACGATGGAACAGACTGGATCCAGCACCTAATACTCAGCGCGTTGGTATAAGGCGGAGGAAAAGCACAAATTGTGATCCGGCGAGTTAACCACCCGTCTCGCTACGCGTATTTGTCGCGCAGCCGGCGCGATGCCTCTGCCTCGTTCTTCAGCTTCTGATATGGCTCTTCTAATGGCATATCAACAACCAGACCTGGAGCAAAGCCACAATCAGGATTAAGACTTAAGCGCTCAGCATCCACATGGTTCATAGCATTTTCAACACGTTTGACGATCTCATCTGGGGTATCAATCGTTTCAAACCTGCACTCCACTGAGCCCAGTCCAATGAGTTTGTCGTCTGGGAGTTCCTTCAAAATCGCTACGTCCCCTGCAACAGGGATACTGAATTCCATGACATATTGGTCAACCTGAATTTTCTTCATAGTTTCTATGATAGGTTCATACCCACCTTCTGCGCCCCAACCTCGTCTCCCCCAGTTACGTCGGCACAGATGTAGAGCGGTTTGAACATTATTGATCCCATCAAGCATTTCGTTGATCTTCGAAGCGGCTAAGTCCATTTCATATTGTGGGTTTTCAAAGGAATCACGGTATCCAGGATCAACTAACACACAGAGGTGCGGCTCATCGACTTGCACAATTGTAATCCCGATCTCCTGCAAAGCTAATAGCTCATCATGCAAGATGGGAACCAGAGCATCAATAAACTGATCCCGAGTAGGGTACGCGCCTGACGAAATAGACTGTTCCCACAGGCGAACGCCCAATAAATACGGAGATGGCACACAGACTTTTGTCATTTTCTCTGTTGCTTGGACGAGGAATCTTGCCTCTTCCGCTATCAAGCCAGGCTGAACAACCTCCATGGGTTCAGCGATAGATATTCCCCATCGTCTAGGTTCTTCCCTTACGTCCACCTCAAACCCTGTAGCAATGTCCGCAACGATATGAGTGTAAGCATGACGTCTCCACTCTCCATCACTAACCAGATCAAGACCAGCTTGTTCCTGGACTGCTATAGCATAGTTAACTGCTGCGTCCATCCGAGGTGAGTGTGCGGCTTCACCCGAAGCAGGACCTGGAGCCTCCGGAAGCATTTCACGAACCATCAAGGGCCTAGGCAAACTTCCAACAACTCCTGATGCAAACGGAGTTGATACAAACCGTTGAGATATGGTCAATAGTATTCTCCAATCCTCTCATCAAACGAGGGAATCGCCAAAAAG